>WNEZ01005195.1_pt1 | contig 11384 bp, 12 predicted proteins | sample 5400521 | NCBI WGS metagenome assembly WNEZ01 (sample SAMN13153339, study PRJNA577476) | soil metagenome | isolation source: 120 cm saprolite under Douglas fir tree site 2 hole 1 replicate 1 | place: USA:California | collected 2015-04-18
TCTTCCACGCTGGTTAGAATTTCCACTCGGCTCTTCGACTCGTAGATGGCCTTGCGCAGCGCCGCACCACCCGCCACTCCATGCGTGAACCACGAGGCGAACTGCTTCATCTTGCCTTCGGCTCCCGGCATCTCTTCTTCGATCAGCATCTCAAAGTAAGTCCGGATCATCTGGTAGCGGTCAGTCTCGCTGGGCTGGTCGTAGCGCACGTAGCCCCGGACGTCCCCGTCCGGGGGGGCGAGCGCAAGCTCGCCAGGTCTGCCGAGCTTGCGCTCGGCCGGGCGGGTGAGGACACCCGCCCCTCCATCAGCTGTGGTGTTGCAATATTGGTCAATCTGCCGGAAGATCCACGGATTCGATGGCGCCGTCCGCCCGATCATCACCGCGTCGCACCCGGTCTGCGCAACCATGGCACAGGCGTCTTCCGGGGTGCGGATGTCGCCATTGCCAATCACCGGAATCTTCACCGCGTCTTTGACCGCGGCGATCCAATCCCAGCGAGCCTGACCGCTGTAGCCCTGCTCGCGGGTGCGGGCATGCAGCGCCACTGCGCACAGGCCGCAGTCTTCCGCCATTTTGGCCAGCTCCACGCAAACCACGTTTTCATCGTTCCAACCGGCCCGGAACTTCACCGTGAACGGAATCGTGACCGCCGAGCGCACCGCTTCAAAGATCTTCCCGATCGCGGGCAAGTCTTTCAGCAGTCCCGACCCGCCGTTGCACTTCACGACTTTCTTTGCCGGGCAGCCCAGGTTCAGGTCCACCAGGTCGAACCCAAGGTCTTCGACGATGCGGGCTGCGTCAGCCATGACTTTGGGATCACTGCCAAAAAGCTGCGCCGAAATAGGATGCTCGTCCTCGTAGAAATGCAGGTAAAGCTTGGCCTTCCTGTCCTTGGAGCGAAGGATGCCATCGGCCGAAGTGAACTCAGTCATGATCAGCCCGCACCCGCCCAGGTTGCGAATGAAGCGCCGAAACACGGTATCGGTGACCCCGGCCATGGGAGCCAGCACGGTAGCGGGAGCAATGCACACGTTCCCAATCATTACTGACGAAGGGACAGGGATTGCCCGTGTGGCCGCGGGCAACTCGCCCGCGCCGGAGCCGGAATTGTCCCAGAACTTGCGCATGAACCTATCTTACTTCTTTCTCAAGCTTTCCCAGATATGCCAAAATCCAGCTTTCTGATGCGAAGACTTCGCGCCATCCTGCTGACCGACTACATCGGTGCCATCCTCATTGCCCTGCTCGCCAGCCAGGCGATCATCGTCTTCTTTGCCGCGCTGGTGCAGCAGATTTCCTACTACACACACTTTGCCGAGCATAGCCTGACCGGCCCAGCTTATCGCTCTTCGCACTGGGAGCCAGTGCTGACTTCCCTGGTCAGAATCGTCCTTTATCTTCTCACGGCTTACCTGCTCGTACGCTGGCTCTACGGGAGTGGTCCCTATGGGAGCGCAAGCGCGAACAACCTTCAGTCTCCAACCAAGGGAACGTCGCAGCCATGACGGAAGTCGGCCTGTTTGAAGGCATCAGGTTCTACCTGAAAAAGCGCGGCGAAGCAGTGTTTGTCGCCTGGCTGCTGTACCTTGGAATCGATCTGCTCCTCTGGGCCTTGGAGTGGCCCATCGAATTCTGTCTGGCTCGAACCATCAACGACGCCCTTGATTTCTTGCCGGGAAGCCACTTGATCGCGGAGCCTGCGGGTATCTGGCGCTTCGTCGCGACCTCGGCAGCCTGGGGAACCATCGCGCTCTCGATCGGCACCGGGCTTGGGCTGTGGCGGCTCCACCGCGAACATCGTTGGGACGCTCCCTAACTCGGCACTTCTTTCTGCCAAGCTCGATCACGCAAAAACAAAGCCCTCGCCAAAGCGAGGGCTTCAAGGCCTGTCTTGATCTGTGGCCAGCCTCTTATTTCTTGACCGGTTCCGACTTCGCATATTTGCGGCGGAAGCGCTCCACACGGCCTGCCGTATCCAGCAACTTCTGCTTGCCGGTGAAAAACGGGTGACAGGAGGAGCAGATTTCCACGTGGATGTCGCCTTTGTGGGTCGACCGGGTGGTAAAGCTATGGCCGCACGCGCACATGACGCGTATTTCGTTGTAAGCGGGATGAATCGCTGCCTTCATAGGGTCTCCAAACTTGATTCGAGACATTAGATTCTAAAGGATTGGCGCAGGATTCAGCAACCCGGAGAGCCCAGGGTTTGGTAGCGTCGGCTGTCCCCAGGGCGTCTCGCCCTCGGAGGGTGAGGTGGCCTCACAATCAAAACCCCAGCCGAGCCTTGCTCGGCCTGGACGGGCGGGACGCCGTCCCTCCACAAACTCTCCAAAAATAAAAAACGGCAGGACCGACCTCCTGCCGTTCTCTTACTTGAACTTTGGCCTATTTACCGCGGTTGACGGCTTTCTTGAGTTCGGCTCCGGCTGAAAACTTGGCGACTTTCCGGGCAGCGATCTTGATGGTGGCGCCTGTCTGCGGGTTGCGCCCGTTGCGGGCTTTTCTTTGCGAGACAGAGAACGTGCCAAAACCAATCAACGCGACCCGATCCCCTTTCTTCAGAGCAGAAGTGATGCTGTCGACAGCAGTGTCGATAGCCGTGGCTGCCTGGGTCTTACTGATATGGCAACCCGCTGCAATTTTGTCAATGAGATCAGCTTTATTCATCTTCTCTCCTGGCAGGTCTCGTTAGTCCCCCAGCGCGCACAGGGGAGGAAGGACTGGCACTCGCTGAGTGGGGAAACCTAGCGGCCCTATTTAGCTACCGTCTGACGGGAATGTCAACTGTGGAAATCCGCACCCGGTGCCGCTTTTGGGTCACCGGCAAAAGAAGAGGCTGGCCCGTGGCCGGGAATAGGCCACTCTCCCAGCCGGGGACGCTGGGAAAGTGGTACTTCGGCCGAAAAAAATCGCTATACCCGCACCCGCGTCCGCTTTATCTCAGGCAGTGGAATCGGGGTCGTAGTGTGTTCGCTGGCAGCAAACTGTTCCGCCTCGGTCGAGCCCGCCAGCGCCGTCGTAGAGGCGTTTCCACTCGCGATCACCTGGGTCACCAGGTCGAAATACCCGGTCCCGACGAAGCGTTGATGCTTGGCAGCCTCGTAGCCCTGTGCTTCGCAGCTGAATTCCTCTTGTTGCAGTTTCGAGTACGCGGTCATTCCCGTTGCCCTGTAACCCTGCGCCAGCTCGAACATGCTGAGGTTCAGGGCGTGGAATCCCGCCAGCGTGATGAACTGGAATTTGTATCCCATCGCCGCCAGTTCGCTCTGGAAACGCGCGATGGTGGCGTCATCCAGCTTCTTCTTCCAGTTGAACGATGGCGAGCAGTTGTAGGCCAGCAGTTTGCCGGGATGCTGCGCATGGATGGCATCGGCGAAGCGGCGTGCTTCTTCAAGATTCGGTTCCGAGGTCTCGCACCAGATCAGGTCGGCATAGGGCGCGTAGGCAATAGCGCGCGCAATCGCAGAATCCAATCCTCCCTTGATACAGAAGAAGCCTTCCGCCGTCCGGTTGCCAGTAAGGAATTCACGATCCCTGGGATCAATGTCGCTGGTCAGCAGATATGCGCTCTGGGCGTCGGTGCGCGCCATGATCATCGTGGGTACGTCCAGGCAATCGGCAGCCAGCCGGGCCGCCACCAGTTTCTGGATGGCCTCGCTGGTCGGCACCAGCACCTTGCCTCCCAGGTGTCCGCACTTCTTGGCCGATGACAGCTGGTCTTCAAAGTGGACGCAGGCGGCTCCCGCTTCGATCATGGCCTTCATCAACTCGAAGGCGTTGAGGTTCCCACCGAAGCCGGCTTCGGCGTCAGCCACCAGCGGAGCAAACCACTGCATCCCGTTCTTGCCCTCGGCATGATGGATCTGGTCGGCCCGGGCCAGAGCCTGGTTGATGCGACGAACAAGATTGGGGACGCTATCGGCGGGATAGAGACTTTGATCGGGATACATTTGGCCGGCATCGTTGGCGTCGGCGGCGACCTGCCACCCACTAACGTAGATCGCCTGCAGCCCGGCCTTCACCTGCTGAATAGCCTGGTTGCCGGTCATCGCGCCCAGCGCAGGAACGTACGCTTCGCTGTGCAAAAGGCTCCACAGCCGCTCCGCCCCATGGCGCGCCAAACTACATTCAATGTGCATCGAGCCGCGCAGCCGCGCAACTTCCAGCAGGGTATAAGGCCGGGTAACCCCCGTCCACCGTGGGTTTGAAGTCCAGTCCGCCGTTGTAGCTTTGCCATTGGTCGCCATAAGGGTCCTTGTATTTCGTAGCGCCGGCGTCCCTTCGACTACGCTCAGGACAGGCCCGCCGGCCGTCGGGAGGGCGTCTCGCCCTCCCTCTTTCAACTCGGATCAAACTCGCCGTTCACTATCATCGCCTCACCGATTTGCCTCGCCTCGCGGAACGTCTCCACCGTCCCCAAATCGCGTCCAGGGTTCGCAATCAATTTCTCAAGCTCCTGATCAAACAGACGACTCACCAGCTCTGGCGTATGCACCACCGTCTCTCCTGCCTCGTCAGTCACAGGAACGTGCCCGTTGTGCAGCAAGCGCTGCGCGATCATCAGCCGGTAAATGCGATCGGTCGCCAGATCCTCCATGTATCCGTCAAGGAGACTGGCGCCTTTGCCATTCAGCACGCCGTTGCGATAGCGGATCACCGTCCGCACCGCCGCCCGCGTCCCAGCCAAAGTATGCTGGCCAACGTTCTTCGGCACCGGTCGCAGGTTCGGATAACGCTCCGCCTGCGCTCGCCGCGCCTTTAACTGGTTGGGAAAGGGGAACTGGTCGATTGCAATCTGGTTCTGATCGGGATGCCCAGTCCAGGCTCCATCCATCAGACAGTTGGCTTCGTTTTTCTTGTCTGTCTCAAGCGCGGCCAGGGCGCGGGCATTCAGCTCGCGATCTTCGCGGCTGGGATAGAGCGCAGTCATGCCTCCGATTGCGAGCATTCCACGCTTGTGGCAAATCTCCGGCAGCAGCTCACGCAGGTTCTGGAAAAACGGAACATTCGCGGGAATGGTGTTGCGGTCGGGCAGCACCCATTCCGGATCGTCCAGATTGAAATGGATCAGGCTGGCCATGTAATCCCAGCGTCCCAGGTTCAGTCCGAGAATGTGATCGCGCAGGTTGTAGAGAAACTCCTCCATCTGAAACGCCAGTGGATGCGATTCCACCAGCGCCATGCACTTGATGTAGTTGCGGGGCCAGCCTCGCGCTTCCGCCAGCGCCTGAAACAGATCGCGCCACCACAGCGCTTCTTCGGCCGACTCGGACTTGGGAATGTAGAAGGCCAGCGGATGCTTCAGTTCCGCCGGATCAATCCGGTAGACGATGCTGGCAACATCGAACAGCGAAGCAGGAGTCAGCTCCTCGCCAAAGATCCCGCCCTGGTGGATGTGCAAGCCGCGCGGCCGGATCCAGATCACAGTCGGCCTGGGTCCAGGCTTGGACTCGATGCCCACCAGCCGGTCCCGCTTCTTATCGAAGTAGGTAAGTGTGCCGCGCAATGCCTGCAGGATGTTCTCCACTCCGATCCGCTGATGTTCCCATTCGTTGACCATGGAATCTTCCAGGTCGAGCATCACGCCCGGAGCGCCGGAGTTGAGCATTTTTACCACCAGGTCGGCGTCGTCCGCCGGGCCGGTCATCTGGTTGCGCTGGTCCTGGCACCACTCCGGCAATTCGATGCCCCAGCCCCGGCGCACCGCGTCCCCCGGAAACCGGTGCGTCGGTTTCTCGCCCCGGTGGGACTCTTCCAGCACCAGCTTGCGCTCCTCGACCAGCGATCGCTGCCAGGGCGCGAAGCGGCGATGAAGCGGCGCCAGAAACTCTAGGAATCCCCGGGGCAGGTCTTGGTTCGGGTTAAAGGTTGCGGGCGGGCAATTCACGTGAAAGCCCTCCAGGGAAATAGTACTCGCGGGAATGGTGGCCATATCGGACCTGACTCCTGAAAACCCAGATTGGCGGGGAAGGAATTTTCCTCTCTGGAGCAACAATCTTGCGCACTCGGCGGATAAGGGGGCCGCCGCCATGGCCGCGTTTTAAGCGGCCACGGAGGCTGATTCTGTGGGTTTCCGGGTACCCGGTCAAACGGAATGTTTGAATCAAACTGATAACTTATATTTATCAGCAATCATTAGAATGATAGTAATATGTTGTCAGCGAGAGAAAACTGGGAACTGAAAACTTGGATCTGAGAACTGATTTGGAAACTGGAAATCGATCGGCTGGCTGACAGCTAAGAGCTTTACCATGGAAATCGATCAGATCAAGACTTTCCTCGCGGTAGCCACGTTTGGAGGCTTCCATCGCGCGGCCGAAGCCCTGCGCGTGAGCCAGCCGGCCGTGAGCGCGCGTATCAAGGCTCTTGAGCAATCGCTGGGAGCCACACTGTTTGCCCGGTCCCGCAGCGGCCTGACCATGTCCGAGGCAGGCAGAATTCTCCGTCCTTACGCGGAAGAACTATTGCGCACCGCATCCCTGGCGTCGCAGGCGGTACACGAACTCAAGCCGGCCAGCGGCGGCCCGCTGCAAATCGCCGCCGCACACTCAATTTCGGTCTACTTCCTGCCAGACTTCCTGAAGCGCTTTCAGCGCGCCTGCCCCAAGGTCGTGATCTCCATTCGCGCCGGGCATTCCAAGGAAGTGCTGGACATGGTTCTGGGCGGAGAAGCTGAAATTGGACTGGCCCGTTCGCTGAATCATCCTGAGATCGAAACCCAGAGCCTGCGCGACGATCCTCTGTTGCTGGTCGGGCATTCGAAGCATGGCCCCACCCACGCCCGGCGCGCGCGTCTCGAACAGGTGGCGACCTGGCCCCTGATCTTCTACGAACGAGGGTCGAGCGACTGGACTCTCACCCACAGTCTTTTCCGTCGCGCCGGCCTGGTTCCCAACGTGGCCCTGGAAGTGGATACCATCGAGACGGCCAAGCGAATGGTGGATCGCGGCCTGGGCATGGCTTTCCTTCCTCAACTCGCGGTGGGACAGGAGCTTCGCTCCGGCAAACTTGCCACCGTCCGGCTGCTGGACGCCGAGCCTCTGGGACGAAGCATCGATGTCATCCACTCGCGTCACCGTCCTCTGCGAAAGGAAGCTCAGGCCTTTCTTCAGGTGATCAAAGAAGCGGTCAAGGAGTCATCCTCGATTGGGAGGGGGCATGCGAAAAACTCGCATGCAAAGACTTCGCGCCGAAGCCGGCCGCGATCGTCAGGGTAAGCGGGCGCTATTTCCTCAGCTCTCCACAGCGCGATCTGCAACTCCACAGGATGTACACAGGCAAACCGTCTTTGCCACTTGCGCAAAACACTTCCGCGAGTGCAAAGTTTAATTGAGGAAAAGAACCCAGGTCATGACAGTTTCTGTGGACGTTTGTCCTCTGTGTGAAGGTACTGGCTGGAAATCAGTCTCCATCGGCTCCGAGCGTCGGGTAACGCGGTGCGACTGCCGCCTGCAGGCACGCAGTCAGGCGCTACTCACGGCTGCCCGAATTCCCAAACGTTATGAACATTGCGAACTTTCAAATTTCGAATTCGACGGTCCCCACCGGGCTCTGGCGTCGTCCCGTCTGGCGGCTTGCAAGTTTGTGGAGGAGTACCCTGTCGACACTACCGGCCTGCTGCTCATCGGCGGCATCGGCGTAGGTAAGACCCATCTCGCCGTCGGTATCGTAAAGGAACTGGTCCTTAGCAAGGGCATCGCCTGCCTGTTCTATGACTATCGCGAATTGCTGAAGCAGATTCAGAACTCCTACAACGATTCGGTAAAAGCTACAGAGCTTGAAGTCCTGCGACCGGTATTTGAGACTGAAGTGCTGGTGCTCGACGAACTCGGCGCCGTCAAACCCACCGAGTGGGTCTGGGACACGGTCAGTCTGATCCTCAATACTCGCTACAACGACAATCGCACAACGATTATCACCACCAACTTCGACGACCGGCCGGCAGGTGCCGTCGCCGGCCCGCGCGGCGCCGCGCGCGAAGAGACTCTCGGCGATCGCATCGGAGAGCGCATGCGCTCCCGCCTGCACGAAATGTGCCGCATCATCAAAATGGAAGGCGAAGACTTCCGGCAAAAATTCCGCAGCGCCAGCTTCAGGTAAATTCTTGGCCGCGGATTTTCACGGATTCGCACGGATCAACCAAATATCTTTTGTGACTGTTTCCTCCTTCAGAGCGGTGTTTATCCGTGTGAATCCGTGGCTGCTCTCCCCCGTAATCTAGAATGAACTTGTGCTGACCGAGCGCCTGGAGTTCGTTCCCGACCGCGACGCCGAAGCCTTTGCTGCCGTCCCAGATGCACCGGCAGTCTTCGTCCTTCGCAGCGCCGATCCCCAGGCCGAGCCTTACGTCAGCAAGACGGCCAACCTGCGCCGCCGCCTGCACCGCCTTCTCGGCCCTCCGGAACACGCTCGACGACTGAACCTCCGCGATCGCGTGCGGTCTATCGAATACACTCCGACCGCCTCCGATTTCGAGTCCGGCTTCCTGTTGTACCGCGTGCTGCGCGCCGCTTTCCCGAAAACCTACAGCGATCGCCTGCGCCTGCGTTTTGCCCCACTGCTCAAGCTGCACATGGAAAATGAATACCCGCGTGCCTCGATCACGACGCGTCTCGGCCGCCCGGGCGGGCGCTCTCTCTACTACGGGCCCTTCCCCTCGCGCGCCGCTGCGGAAAAGTTCGCCAATGATTCTCTGGATTTCTTCAAGATGCGCCGCTGCGTAGACGACCTCCATCCCGACCCGCAATTTCCCGGTTGCATCTACTCCGAAATGAAAATGTGCCTCGCCCCCTGCTTCAAAGGCTGCACTGACGACGACTACCACGCTGAAGTGGCGCGCGTGCAAGCCTACTTTGACAGCGCCGGCGACACCCTGGTGCGGGAAATCAGCGTGCAGCGTGACCAGGCATCGTCCAGCCTTGAATTTGAAAGCGCCGCCGCCCTGCATGCGCGAGTGGAGAAGTTGAAACCCGTCGTCAGCCAGCTCCCCGAGATCGTGCACCGCATCGATCAGCTCATCGCGATCATGGTGCAGCCCTCAGCCGTCCCCGAGTCGGTCGCGTTTTTTTCCATCGATGCGGGAGTGATTACCGGCCCAATCCCGTTTCCAATCCAGAGCACAGAGCACACCAAATCGCAGTCGATGGAATCCCGAGTGCAGGCCACGCTGGCCACGTTCCCATCCACACCCACGAAGACAGCTCTCGAAACCATGGAGCATCTCGCCCTGCTCAAACGCTGGTTCTATCGCAGCACACGAATCGGAGAAATCTTCTTCGCCGACCCCAAAGGGGGCCTGCCCCTGCGCCGCCTGGTGCGCGGCATCGCCCGCGTCTATCGCGGAGAAAAACCCGAACCCGCGCCGCTCACGTAGAGGCAGGTGTCCTCACCTGCCCGGCGGAGCGAAGCTCCGCAGTTTGTCCCGTCAACCATGATGTCAGGCCGCCTGGCGAGCCGCGCTCGCCCGCCCAGACGAGAACGTCTGGGCCTACGTGTTCATTAGTCATCGGATTGACTTGCCCCGACCCAGGCCCTACCATGTGCCGGGCCCAAACCAGGTGTAGTGAATGCGACTTCAACAAAGAGAGAGTGAGGAACGTGAAATGAAGAAAAGTGCAGCGATGGCAGTAGTAATTTTCCTAGCAGTCTGTGCCATGTCGAGCGCCGCTGTAGCGCAAAAAGCAACGGTATTGCGAGTAGTCACGGTAAAGACCGACGATCCCGCCGCCTATGCTCAGGAAATAGAAAAAGGCAGGGCGCTCATGAAGAGCCTCGGAATTCAGGGGACGACGCGAGTGTGGCAGGCAAGGTTCGCCGGACCGGAAGCCGGGATCGTGGTGGTCAGCATCGAGTATCCCAACATGGCTGCCTTTGCCGACGGCTACGCCAAGGCGAGCGCCAGCAGCGAGTACATGGCCTGGCTGAAGGGCCTCGACAAAGTGAGAAAAATTGTTTCCGACAGCCTTTACAGCGAATGGTAAGAATTTCGACGATGTCGGTATAGACAACTGACTGGTGACCGCGGGCACCTCGCCCGCGGTTCGCCATCCCCACATCGGACCGAACACGAAACAAACGGCACGCCACCAACCGCCGTACCAGTGATAAACTCACTCGACTCAAAACACTATTCTTAGGAGAAGCAGGAAAATGGCCGACGCCAAAGTTCTATCCAATCAGAAGACGATCCTGGCTAACCAGGCAACAATCATGAAAAATCAGAAGGCGATCCTGTCCAACCAGACCACCATCGTGAAAAATCAAAAGGCGATCCTGTCCAACCAGGGCACGATCAAGCAAAATCAGTCCGCCCTCGACGAAATCCTGAAAAATCAAAAAGAGATTCTGGCGGCAGTCAGGAAGTAACAATAAATAAAATATTGCTGCCGTGAGTGCCCAAGCCCTATCTACGCGCGGCCATGTAGGGACGAGACGGGTGCCCGCATCTCGTGGCCCGCATAACCCAGAGGGATTGAGGGGTGCCCCATTTCTCGCGTCCTTTGCGAGAACTGGAGCCCGTCCACCACATCGGATCTGAACGTCTGGATGGGTCATTAGGAATTGTAGTTCGCCACAACTCGCACCACTTTCCCGCTGGAAGACAGTTCCATGAATTCTGCCGTGCGTGTTCCCTTTTGATTTGTGTAGTAGAGCACCACGCTGTTTATGCCCCAGAGCACGTCCTCAAGACGAAACTGGAGTTCCGGATAGGCTTCCAACCCGCGCTGAAAGTAAGCTCTCAAGTTCGGCTTCCCCGCCACCTTGCCATCCGGCGTCCCCAAAAGACGGGCGGCCACGGGCGAGACCAACTCGATCGCATCGTCGTAGTGCGTCATGATCAAGTCCAAATCATGAGCGTTCCAGGCCACAACCCAATGATTGGCCAGACTCCAGGCTTCGTCTCTCGTCACTGCCGTTTTCTCCAATTGATGAGGGGGCGGGTGGCCCATTCTAGTCGCGCTCTTGCTCTTTGCGACTAGAGTGGGGCCTTTGACCCTTGAAACTCTCCCTGAGCAGACTCTAGCCCCGAGGGTGCGCCACCCGCCCGACGTAATCTATCGAATCTCACTTGCCCTTCAGGCCGTCGCGCCAAGCCATGACTTCGAGTTCGACCCGGACTGCGTCCTGGACAGCAATTACGGGGCGCGCCTCCATTTGAAATGCCGGGAGCATCGAGCAAAACTTGTGAACCGCCAGCGGATCGTCGCAGTCCACCAACAAATGCCCACCCCAGTCGCCCACCCGCACTACGAAGAACTCGATCTTAAAATTAGCTGGCGCCTTCCACTGCCCAAACACCTCAAGGATTCGCTTCTGGGCATTCTCGTACTCCGCAGGCGAACCTTGCGGCCGTTCGTTCCAGCTGATCACGTATTTCATCT
>WNEZ01005196.1_pt1 | contig 11384 bp, 10 predicted proteins | sample 5400521 | NCBI WGS metagenome assembly WNEZ01 (sample SAMN13153339, study PRJNA577476) | soil metagenome | isolation source: 120 cm saprolite under Douglas fir tree site 2 hole 1 replicate 1 | place: USA:California | collected 2015-04-18
GGGCGGCCTGGAGGGGCACGGCCTGCGGATGATCTCGGGCGTCGAGTTATCGATCGAAGATGAACCGGGCCGCGGCCTGGTCGACGCCCATCTGCTCGGCTACGGCTTTGCGCTCAACAACCGGCGGCTGCGCAACCGCCTGCATCAGGCGAGCGAGGCCCGCGAGACGCAGAAGCGGGAAACGGTCGACCGGCTGGCGGCGGCTGGATACACGGTGTCATGGGAGGCGGTGCGCGCGGGTGCTCGGGGTAACGTCGGCAAGCCGCACATCGTCGCTGCCATCGAGGCGGCGCAGCCTGGTGTGGCGCGCGAAGAGTTGTACGCCGCGATGGGGCCTGGCGGGGTGGCGCATGTTCCGCGCTCCATCGAGATGTCGCTGGATGAGGCGGTGGACGTGGTGACCGCGGCGGGTGGCGTCACGGTGCTCGCCCACCCAGGCGTCTACCATCATGTGCCCGACCTGCAGGTGCTGTTTCGGACGTGTGCGGTCGCGGGCGTGCTGGGGCTGGAGGTCACGTATCCGCAGGCGCCGGATGATCCGTATGGGCCGAAGAGCGCGGCGTTGATGGATCGCTTCCAGGAGGTCGCCTCCTCCTACGGTTGGGTGGCGACCGGCGGCGACGATTTCCACGGGCCGCGGGTTACGCCGCTGATCCGATTGGCTGCCTGGACGGCGACGCCGGCGGCCCGCGCCGACGAGCTCCTCGCCCGCCGGACTTAACGAGTCGTCAGAAAGCGCGTGATCGCCTCGGCCACGGCGTCGGGCCGATCGAGCGGGAGGAAGTGCCCACCGGGATCGATGATCTCGACCGTGCTTTGGCGAAACTTGCGCTTGAGGGTCTCGGCCCAGCGCGGCTCGAGGAATTTGTCGTTTGCGCCCCAGAGGATCAACGTCGGCGTCTCGATTTCGTCGATGTGCTTCGAGCGGCTGGTCAGGTCGCGGTTGTTCAGCGCCCGCGCCGCGCGGAGGTAAGCACGCCGGCCGCCCAGGTCCTGGAAGGGGCGCGTCCACTCGTCGACGAGCTCATCGGTGACCCGGCCTGGCGTCACCATGCCGGCTTCCAGGCCTTTACGGAGTCCGGCCCGAAGGTCGATGTTGACCATGATCTGGTCCCACGCCGGTTCCTTCAAGCGGGCGATGTCGGGGATCGGCCAGTTGTTGTCGACGATGCTGTCGATCAGGATGAGGCGGGCCACCCGTTGCGGTTCGTCGACGGCCATCAGTTGGGCCACACCGCCTCCGATATCGTGGCCGGCCACCGCGGCCTGGTGCACGCCGATCGTCTCCATGAAAGCCACGACGTAGCGGGCCTGCGCCGCGATCGAAAGATCGACATCCATCCGCTTGTCCGAATCGCCGTAACCGAGCAGGTCGGGCGCGAGCACCTCGAAGGTTGCGGACAAAGGCTCGATGACATCGCGCCACAGATACGACGAGCTGGGAATCCCGTGCAGCAGGACCAGCGGTGGTCCCTGCCCAATTCGCAGGTAGGCGATGTCGCCGGCGAAGGTGCGGATCTTCCGTTTGCTCCGCGCGAGTGGCGCCGTCCCGATGAGCTCGGTGGTCATCGGCGGCGAGACGGTCGGGGTCGGTGTGCGCTCCAGATGCGACGGAGGGGCGGCAAAGCGCGGCGCGGGTTCAGCGACCGGGGGCGCCGGCTGTGGCAAGGCCTGGATCGAGGTCGGCTCCGCGGCTGATGGAGCTCGCCGTTGCAGGATGACGTTCGTCGAGCTGGCGCGGGCGATCAACTGGTTCTGCTGGTCGAAGACCTCCGCCTCAGCGACAGCGATCTGCTGCCCACGGTGCACGACCCGGCCGATCGATCGAAGCATGCCGGAATCAGCCGTGACGGCCTTGAGGTAGTTGACATGCAGTTCGGCGGTCGTGAAGTTCTCCCCCGGGAGGAGCGTGCTGAACACCGCGAACCCCATGGCGCTGTCGGCGAGTGACGCGAGCGCGCCGCCGTGGACGACGTTGTTCGGGTTGTACAGATCCGTCGTTGGCGGCATCTCGAAGGTCGCGCTGCCATCGGACACAGCAATAAAGCGCATGCGCAGGAGGCGGAAGTAGGGCGGAGGAGGAGCGGCCCCACGCAGTGCGGCCTCGAGTAGTTCGCGACCGGACATCTCTGCCGGCTCGGGCATCGCCCGCATTCTAAGCCGATTTGGACGCTGCGACCATTTCGGTGGTTACGGTCATTTGGTAACAGTCATGTGACGAGCGTGTGATAGCTCGCCGCCCCGATGCAAGCCATCGTTGCTCCGACAGTTTGTCCTGTGTAGGCCGCTGTGGAGCGGTCAGTAGGAAGGCGAAAGGGGGACTTCGTCTGAAGTACGCTGCGCCGCGTTTTGCAACACACTCAGCCGTGCTGCTCATGGCCGCCGCGATGCCCTGGGTGGTGTTCCACGTGCCGGTCGGCGCCGCGCCCGCGCTGGCCGGTGGCACGGTCCCTGGTACGGCTCTGGCCCAGGCGCCCTTCGGACGGGCGGTCGATGGCATCGGTTGGTCGATGAGTGGCTCGCTGGTCATCCCGGCGCTGCCGGCGACGCCGCCCGGTGACAAGCACCGCGACATCATTCATTACCAGGCCGTCGACGGCGATACGCTTCGCGCGCTCGCCACGAAGTACGGACTGTCGGTAAATACGCTGCTCTGGTCGAACCCCAAGCTCATCGACCACCTGACCGCCGGCCAGGAAGTGGTCGTTCCGCCCGTCGATGGTGTGCTGGTCAAAGTCAGCGCGACCGACACGGTCGCGTCGCTGGCGCTGAAGTACCGTGCCGAGACCGACGCGATCATTCAGTTCAACCTGCTGCGCCATCCGGAGACGTTGCCGGTCGATGACTACCTGATGGTGCCGTACGGGGTCGGCCCGGAACCGGCGTCGGTTCCGCAACCCAACGCTCAAACTGTCACCGCCGGCAAGCACTCGTGGTATGTCACGCCGGTGTATTCCTCAGGCGGGGCGAGCTATCCCTTCGGGCAGTGCACCTGGTATGTCAACACTCGCCGGCCCGCACCATGGGGCGGCAATGCCTGGCAATGGTTTGGGCGGGCACGCGCCTACGGCAGGCCGGAAGGACCTACCCCGCGCGTCGGCGCCATCATGGTCACCTGGGAGTCACCCTACTGGGGCCACGTCGCCTACGTCGAACAGGTCTACACCGACGGGAGCTGGCTCGTCTCAGAAATGAACTACGCCAGTCCGACCGGCGGCGGTTGGGGCCGGGTCAGCTACCGGCACGTCATTCCGGGCACGATTCCGCTCATCGGCTTCATCTACTAGAGCCACATCATTTTCAGCGTGGGGGCGCATCCTCTTCGATGAGCCGGCCAACGGCCAGCACGCGCGCTTCGTCATTCCATTGCCCAACGACCTGCACCCCGATCGGAAGGCCCGCCGCCGCGCCAAAGGGAACCGATAGCGCCGGCAGACCGGTCAGGTTGAAGGGCGCCGTGAGGCGCACCAGCGCGCCATCGACCGGCTCTTGGCCCGAACGCCAGCGAACCGTTCGCTCGCCGATGACCGGTGCGGTAATCGGCGTCGTCGGCAGCAGCAAGATATCGATGTCGTGGAAGGCTCGGCTCATCGCGGCCCGAATCATGGTGCGCATCCGCTGCGCCAGCAGGTAGTCGGCCCCGCTCACGAGCGCGCCCAGCTGGAGCCGGGTCCGGACGTCTGCCCCATAGTCTCGAGGTCGGGTGCGGATCCAGCGGGTGTGGAGGGCGCTCGCCTCGGCCCGGAGCGTCACCAATTGGGTCGCGACCGTCCACTCCAGTTCCGGAATTTGGACCTCACGAACCCGGAGCCCCCGCCGACGCAAGGCCGCCGCCGCCGCGCCGACCTGGCGCGCTACCCCCGGCTGGACTCGCCGCGCGATCAGTCCCCGCAGGACGCCAACGCGCAAGCCTCGGGTCCTGGCGCGCCGGGCCTTGCGCCCCGCGTCCCCGCCCGACAGCACATCGAACAGCAGGCCCGCGTCGTCGACGGTTCGGGTCAGCGGACCGGCATGGTCGAGTGACCAGCCCAGGGGAAACGTCCCGTTCAATGGAATGGCGCCGAATGTCGGTTTGAGGCCGACGCAGCCGCAGAGGGACGCCGGGACGCGGATCGACCCGCCGGTGTCTGAGCCGAGGGCGCCGGCGCACAGGCCGGCCACCACGGCGATCGCCGAACCGCCGCTCGAGCCGCCGGGGCTGCGGCGCGGATCGCGGGGATTGCGGGCGATGCCCCACCACGGATTGGCGGTGCTGACGCCATAGGCAAACTCGTGGAGATTGGTCTTTCCGAAGATGATCGCGCCGGCCTCCCGAAGCCGGGCCACGACGGCGGCATCGCTCGACGGCACCCAGTCCCGCAGGATGCGCGACCCGACCGTGGTTTTTAGGGCGCGTGTCGCGAACAGGTCCTTTAGGGCAATCGGCACTCCCAACAGCGCTCCGGTCTCGCCCCGCGACAGTCGCCGCTCAGCCCGCTGCGCCTCCCGCCTTGCCTGCTCGTCGGGGAGGCTGATGTAGGCGCGCAGGCCGGCGGCGGCCTCGATCCGCCGGTTGTACAGGTCCACCAGTTCGACCGGCGACACCTGTCGCCGGCGCAGCAACCCCGCGATCTGGACCAGGGATGCTGACGCCAGCGCTTCAACCGGCGACATCGGCATCCTCGGGCGCTACCGCCGCTCTCAGTTGTTCGACCAGCGCCAGGTACCGCTTCCATGCTGGAAGCAGTGCCGCCAGGTCCCCGGCGCTCAGGCGAAGGCCGGCGGCCCGCCCGGCGGCGGCCAATACTTCCCTCTCCGTCACCGGCACAGTATGCAACCCGTGGCGGCGGGCCGGTGATCGGTTCCATCACCACTTGCGAGTGCGAAATGGTTTGACAAGAACGATTCTTCAGTCCTATCCTGCGACTGCCGCCAATCCGCTCTTGGGGAGGTGCAGAATGGTGGTGGCGCTGCCGTTCATCTAATTTTCATTGCTGAGGAGCCCGAAACAATGCTGCTTGTGGAAGTCCGCCGTCTCGATATCGCCCCCAACACCGACCAGTTCTGGACCATGGTTTCCCGCATCAACGGCCCTGAGTTCATGGGCGTTCTCTACCGGGCGCGCGAGGCGATCTTCGACAGCGCCGGGATCAGTTTCACGATCGACCTCTTGAACAAGTTTTTGCAGTTCGACGTGACCAAGAGCTGGTCGTCGTCCGACGAGGGCGAGCTCTTCATGGGCCAGGCGCCCGTCGTCGGCTGGTTGCGTGTCCGCCGTCCGGGCTCCGCCACCTTGCGCGAACTGCGCTCGGAAGACGTCCATTTCATGGAGCTCGAGCACGCCGCCAAGCCGGCGTTCATTGAAGTCGGCGTAGCCTATCGTGCCGGAACCGAAAAGGTCCGGACCGACTTCCTCAAGCGGGTTCGCACCGCGGCCCAGGAAGCCCTCGGCCAGGAAGTGGGCACCCCCTCCTCGTGGCCGGTGCTCGCTCCCGTCGGTAGCCACAATTTCGACGCGATCCGAAAGTCCCGTCAGTCGATCAACGAGCCCAGTGCCGAAGATAACGCGGCGATGGCGGCCTTCACCACGCCGGAGATTCGCGCGCTGATCCGGGACCTGGAGCGGGTTGGCTCGCTCACCGTCTCAGACCTGCCCAAGGTCCTCGGCGAAGCCCAGGGAACCGCCGTCGCCGGCCGCCTGGGCGAGCTGCGCAGTCTTGGCCTGATCCAGTCGGAGTACGTGATCGTCTGCTCCCGTACCGGCAATGCCGTGCTGCGCACCGATGATCCGAACAAGCTGCAGAAGATGGCGCCGGACTGGATGAAGTGCGCCTGCGGACGGCCGCTGAACGAAGAGCGGGTGGACCAGGTCATCATGCCGACTGATCGTGCCACCGCCCTCAACGACAAGGGCCGCTGGATGACCACCCTGGCGACGGCCATCCTTCCCAAGCTGGGTATCAGCCGCGAGCAGGTCATCATCGAAGCCAGCCCGGCTGGGACGGACATCGTTCTCGATTTGAGCGGTGACCTCGTCCTGGTGGTACTCAAGGATCGCGAGTTCAACCTGGCGGACGCCTATGCCTTCAACGCCAAGGTCTCCCGCATCAAGGCCGCCGAGGGCCTGATCGTCAGCAACGAAGGTCTCTCGGGTGATGCGAAGAAGCTCGTTCAGGAAGAGCTCGGTCCGCAGCGCGCGCGGATCACCGACCCGTTCCGGATTTCCTTCGTCGAAGGCGTCCAGGGTCTCGAGCACGAGCTTGGCCGCGTCGTGGAGCGTCGCCGCCGGCAGTACTTCCTGCGGGCGCTCGGCGATCTGGCCACCATCCAGGGGCTGAATATTGGTCAGCTGGCGCTGGCCAAGGTCGAAGCCGGCGGCCGCGCCGGCAAAGACATTGCAGTTGCACCCGAGGCCGTCGCCGCCGAAGCATAAATTACGCAGCGAGTAACGCGCCGTGGCGCCGTCGAGCCACGGCGTGTTCCCGTTTCTGTCGTGACTAAACTTCCCGTTCACGCGGGTGATACTGCAACCCGAGCGCGTAGTGTAATGCTGTGCGGATGGGCAGTGTAGTTCTCGGCGCGATTGCCATTCTGGTTGGCGCGGTCTGGATCCTGCAGGGTGCAGGCGTGCTGCCGGGCAGCTTCATGACGGGCCAGCGGATGTGGCTCATCATCGGCATTGTCGTCGCCATCGCTGGAGCGGCGCTCGCCTACAGCGGGATCCGCCGGCCCGCCGGGTCGTAACCGCTTGGCTCGTCAGCGCCCGCTGATCGTCGGCCTGAGCGCCGGCACCCTGGCGCTGGGGGCCGACTACCTGGCGCATGCGTTCTTCGCGATACCCCTGCTTCCCGAGCAAGCCGGCTACATCATGCTCAAGCTCCTGCCGCTCTCGACCTTCGAGAATTTGCTGAAGACCCTCGGCGTTCTCGCGCGGCCGCTCCTCCTCGTGGGCGCAACCGTTGTGATCATCGCCGTCTACGGCGCGGCGGCGATACTGATCGCGCGCCTGTCCCCCCGCGGCTACGTGCCGATCCTCACGGGGCTGGCCGTACTGATTGGCGCGATCGTGGCCACGGTGGCCTTTTCGCCCAGCGACTCCGTGATCGGCGCGGTGGTCGAGGTCGTGCTGCTTGCCGTCATGATCCCGTTGGTCGATCGAGTCCTCCAGGGACTTGCCACGCCGGCCCCGGCGGACGAAGACCGTCGGGTCTTGCTGCGCAACATCTTTTATGGTGCGGTCGGCATCGCCCTGCTGGGCATCGGCTATGCGAACTTCCGCCGCTTCGCCACGGCGCTAGCGATGAAGGAGGGCAGCCGTGCACAGAGCGAAGTGACCGCCGTCAGCGATTTCTACGTCGTCTCGAAGAACATTGCGGGCGACCCGGTCGTCAATGCCTCCAGCTGGCGTCTCAACCTGCCGGGCCGCTCGCTCACCTACCAGGAGTTGCTTGCCATGCCTTCGCGCCAGCTGGAGCTCACGCTGGAATGCATCAGCAACGAGATTGGCGGCACGCTGATCAGCAATGGAATCTGGAAGGGGCCGCAGGTGAGCGACGTGCTCGCCCTAACCTCGGTGCCGTCGAACGCCGCCTGGATGCTGATGGAAAGCGCCGACGGTTACACGGAGAGCTTTCCATTGCGAGATCTGACATCCGACCATCTTCTGGTGACCCATCTCAACGGTGCGCCGCTGACCTCGATGCACGGCTTCCCGGCGCGCTTCATCTTTCCCGGCCGCTACGGGATGAAGCAGCCGAAGTGGGTCACGCGCATCGGTTTTTCCGCGAGCGATAAGGCCGGCTATTGGGAGAACAACGGCTGGGACGAGCGGGCGATCATCAAGACGATGTCACGCATCGACCAGCCCACGGATGGTGCCGCGCTGGCGGCGGGATCGGTGCAGTTCGCCGGCATCGCTTTCGCGGGTGCGCGCCGGATCAGCGGCGTTGAGCTGAGTTGGGACGGCGGCCGCTCCTGGCAGCCCGCCGAGCTGCAGGCGGAGTTCTCACCGTACGCCTGGCGCTTCTGGCAGCTCAGCACCAACATCGCCGCCGGACATTACAACGTTAAGGTGCGTGCCCGCGACGGTGAGGGAACATTACAGTCGTCGAAGTCGACACCAACGCTGCCGAACGGTGCCGACGGCTACCACACCACCACGCTCGATCTCGCGTAGCGGTCTCAGGGGCTTCTCAGGAGGCCTTCAGCCTCTGGCCGCGGGCGCCCTCCTACCGTAAGGTTGAGGTCGCCGGAAACCATGAACCAACGCGTTGTAAATGGCAGGGAGAGGAATATGTCCTCGAACGCGACGCTGAGGTGGGCGTCGGTGCTGGGCACGCTGATGCTGGCCCTGCTCTCAGGTGGCGTCGTAGCCACGTCGCCCAAACCTGTCGAGGCGCCGCTGCACCCGGTGGTTACCGTGCTGCCCAGTGACGCCACGGTACACAGTGAAAGCCATGTCTCCTGAACTCACGACCCGCCATTTTGACGCGCTCGGCTCCACCTGCGAGCTGTTGAGTGTCGATAGTGGGCAGGCGGCCCTCGAACGTTGCGAACAACGGATCCGCGATGCGGAGGCCCGCTTCACCCGTTTCCTCCGAGACAGCGAGTTGGCCGGACTGAACGCCAGCGACGGCCGCTACGTCCCGGTGAGCCCGGAAATGTTCGCCATGTTGCAGGCAGCGCTCTGGGCCTTCGAGGAAAGCGAAGGGCTCGTCAACGCCGCCGTCCTGCCGGCGCTGGCCGCCGCCGGATACGACCGGCCATTCCGGCAGGGCCTGACGCAACCCGCCGTTCTTCGTTCCACGCAACTGCCGCCACTCCCGGAGGTCCTCCTCCTGGATCAGGCCACACGCTCGGCGGCGCTCGCACCCGGCGCGGCGCTCGACCTTGGTGGAATCGCGAAGGGCGCGCTGGCCGACATTCTCATCGATGAGCTCGGTGAGAACGCGGTCTGCAACCTGGGCGGCGATCTCCGTGTGCGGGGCGCCGGTCCCGAAGGCGACGGCTGGCACATCGGGCTCTGCGACGGATCGCTCGTCGCGCTCCGCGACGGTGGCGTCTGCTCCAGCGGGACGAGCAAGCGCCGCTGGGGACACTCGATGCATCATCTGATCGACCCGCGCACCGGGATGCCGGCTAAGACGGACATCGCGGAAGTCTCGGTGGTGACGGACAGCGCCCTGCGCGGTGAGGTCTACGCCAAGAGTGCCGTTCTCCTGGGTGCCGCCCAGGGCATCGCCTTTCTCGAGGCCCGCGGCGTGCACTACGCGGCGGTGCCGGCCGAAGGGGCCGGTGCCGGCGCCGGCCCGGGCGTCCTTCCGGCCGCGGCGTGACGGTTGACCAGCTCTTCTGGCTGACGTCGCGTGCGGCGGCGCTCACCGCCTTCTTCGTACTCGCCGCGGCGCTGGTCACCGGGCAGGCATTGCGCAGCGCGATGTTCGAGGGCGCCATGCGCAACCGCGATCTGTCGAACCTGCACCGGTTCCTTACCGTCTGCTGGGTCCCTTTCGTTGCCCTCCACGTGCTGGCGATGACGCTCGACGCGGTTGCCCGAATCAGTCCAATCGACCTCGTGATTCCATTTCGGGTTTCCTACGCCGCCCTCCCAATCGGCCTTGGTACGATTGGATTCGACCTTCTGCTGGTCGTGACTGTCACCAGCTTCTTGCGGCGGCACATCGATCCGCTCGCTTGGCGCTGGCTGCACCGCCTGTCCTATCCAATGTTCGGCGTCTTTGCGCTCCACGCCTTCCTCTCAGGGACGGATTTCGCGCGTCCCTTGGTGCTGGCCCCCGCCGCCGGCGTGGTCGCCTTCATCGTCATCGTCAGCCTGGCTCGGCTCGCCTTCGGTCGCATGGAAACGACCTCCCGCTAGTATCGAGCCACACCCGGCCACACCTCAGGAGGACTGCGATGCGTGTTATGGATGTCGTCAACGAAGCGAAGGGTGCAATGCGCGCGTCCGAAGTGTTCGGCATCCCCTATGAAAAGAATGGCGTCACGATCATTCCAGCGGCGAAGATCTCCGGCGGCGCCGGCGGCGGTGGTAACGAAGGTGACCCGCAGGCTGGGGGCGTGGGCTTCGGCGTGTCCTCTCGGCCCGTTGGCGCCTTCGTGATCAAAGGCGGTGACGTGAGCTGGCAGCCGGCCCTCGACCTGAACCGCGTGATTCTGATGGGCCAGGTGGTGGCGATCGTGGCGCTTCTTACCGCCCGGGCGATCGTGAAAGCGGCGACGAAGCGCCGCTGATGGCCAGCCCCACCACGATCGACATCGACCTGCAGTCCGTTCGCCGGCATTTTCCCTCACTCGCCCTCAAGATCGATGGTCAGCCCGTTGTCTACCTCGACAATCCCGCCGGTACCCAGGTGCCGCAGCGCGTCATCGACCGCACCGCCGAGTACTGGCGGACGATGAACGCGAATCAGGGCGGCACCTTTGCGACCAGCCAGCGCTCGGACGCGCTGATCGCGGAGGTGCGCCAGGCCGCGGCGGTCTTCCTCAACGCCGCCTCAGCGGACGAGATCGTCTTCGGCCCCAACATGACAACGCTGACCTTCGCCTTCAGCCGCGCCATCGGGCGTGAAATGAAGCCGGGCGACGAGATCGTCGTCACGCGCCTCGAGCACGACGCCAACGTCTCGCCCTGGCTGGCGCTCCAGGAACGCGGCGTGACCGTGCGCTTCGTGGACATCAACGTGCCCGAGTGCACGCTCGACATGACCGATCTCCAGCGCCAGCTGACCCCGCGCACGCGGCTGGTCGCGGTCACGCACGCGTCGAATGCGGTGGGAACCATCCCCGACCTTGCCGCCGTGTCGCGGGCGGCTCACGCCGCCGGTGCCTGGCTATGGGTCGACGCGGTTCACTATGGGCCCCACGGTCCGATCGACGTCCGGGCCATCGACTGCGACTTCCTCGTGTGCTCGAGCTACAAGTTCTACGGGCCGCACCAGGGGATTCTCTACGGGCGGCGTGAGCTGCTGCAGCGCCTGCGTCCCTACAAGGTCCGCCCGTCCACTGACGAGGTGCCGTCCCGTTGGGAGACCGGCACCCAGAACCACGAGTGCCTCGCGGGCATGCTCGGCGCGTTCGAATATCTGGCTGAGCTCGGTGGCGCTGACGGCGTGCTCCGGCCCGCGTTGGAAACCGCCATGGACCGGATTCGCCGCCACGAGCGAGCGCTGGCGGCGCGGCTGATCGATGGCCTCCAGCAGATTCCCGGGATCAAGCTCTATGGCATCACCGCGCCCGACGAGCTTGATCGCCGCGCGCCCACCGTGTCGCTGACCTGGCCGCCCCACCGACCGGAGGCGCTGGCCGGCTGGCTCGCAAGCCACCACGTCTTCGCGACGCACAGCGACCACTACGCGACCGAGCTGATGGCGAGGTTGGGCCTCGTC
>WNEZ01005198.1_pt1 | contig 11383 bp, 6 predicted proteins | sample 5400521 | NCBI WGS metagenome assembly WNEZ01 (sample SAMN13153339, study PRJNA577476) | soil metagenome | isolation source: 120 cm saprolite under Douglas fir tree site 2 hole 1 replicate 1 | place: USA:California | collected 2015-04-18
AGCACGTCCTCGATCATTTCGCCGATACGCGTGGCGCGACGTCCCTCGTCCTCGTCGCGGTCGTATTCCCTTGAGATCGCGATGGTGTCGAGCGAGCGCCCGTCGGTGGTGGTGTAAATCTGCGCATCGACGATGTTGGCGCCGGCCGAAGCGCAGGCGCCGGCAATGATCGACAGCAGCCAGGGGTGATCAATCGCCAGGATAGTGAGTTCGGTGACGCCGCGCGCTTCGTCGAACCCGACATTGATGGCAAGCTTGTGGCTGGCCGCTTCGCTGGCGCGCAAGAAGCGGGCGTGGCGGATCTTGCGCGGCAGTTCGACCTTGAGCCAATACGCCGGATAGTGCCGCCCGATATAGGCGTTGAGCTCCTGCTCCGGCCATTCGGTGAATTCGGCGCGAAATTCCGCCTGCGCCACCGCGATGCGCCGCGCGCGGTTGACTTCCGAGAACCCGCCGGTCAGCACCGGCTCGGTTTCGTAGTACAGCGTACGCAACAGTTGCGCCTTCCAGCCATTCCAGACCCCGGGGCCGACGCCCCTGATATCGGCGGTGGTCAGGATCGTGAGCAGCTTCATCTGTTCGACCGATTGCACGACCGCTGCAAAATTCTCGATGGTTTTGCGGTCCGAGAGGTCGCGCGATTGCGCCACCGTGGACATCGTCAGATGCTGCTCGATCAGCCACGCGACCAGTTCGGTATCGGCGGTGTTGAATCCGAGCCGAGGGCACAATCGCCGCGCCACCTTTGCCCCGGCGATCGAATGATCCTCGGGGCGGCCCTTGGCGATATCGTGCAGCAAGGTGGTGATGTAGATCACCGCGCGGTGCTCGGGACGAATCTTGCGCATCAGGTCGCTGGCGACGGTGAATTCCTCGTTGCCGCCGCGTTCGATGTCCTGCAGGAAGCCGACGCAGCGCAACAGATGCTCGTCCACGGTGTAGTGGTGGTACATGTTGAACTGCATCATCGACACGATCTTGCCGAAGGCGCGGATGAAATGGCCGAGCACGCCGGTCTCGTTCATGCGCCGCAGCACGGTTTCGGCATCGTTCGATGTCAGGATCTCCATGAACAGCCGGTTGGCTTCCGGATTGTCGCGCAGGGCCGCGTTGACGAGCTTCAGCGACCGCGTCACGGTGCGCATGGCGTCGGGATGAAACGCGAGATTGTTCTTCTGCGCGAGGCGGAAAATCCGGATCAGGTTGACCGGGTCGTGCTTGAAGACATCGGGAGCGGCGAGATTGATGCGGTTGTTGTCGACGATGAAATCGTCGCCGCCGGGCACCCGCCGCCGATTGGCGCTTGGCCGGAACCGCGCCATCATGCGGCTCAGCACCGGCTCCGGCTTGGCCTGCTGGTCTTCCAGCTTGGCGCACAGGATCGCGGTGAGATCGCCGACATCCTTGGCGACCAGGAAGTAATGCTTCATGAAGCGTTCGACATCCTGCATGCCGGGATGCGAGGTATATCCGAGCCGGATGGCGATCTCGCGCTGCATGTCGAATGACAGCCGCTCTTCGGCGCGGCCCGAGAAGAAATGGATGTTGCAGCGGACCGACCACAGGAAATCGGCGCAGCGGCGGAAGGTGCGGTATTCCTGCGCGTCGAACACGCCGCGTTCCAATAGCTCATCGGTCTTGCGCACGCGGTAGACATATTTCGCGATCCAGAACAGCGTATGCAGATCGCGCAATCCGCCCTTGCCGTCCTTGACGTTGGGCTCGACCAGATAGCGCGATTGCCCGGCGCGGCGATGCCGTTCCTCGCGCTCGGCGAGTTTCGCGGTGACGAATTCGGCGGCGGAGCCCTGCACCACCTCCTTGTCGAACCGCGCCACCAGTTCGTTATAGAGCGGCTGGTCCCCGGTCAGAAATCGCGTCTCGAGGATCGCGGTGCGGATCGTCATGTCGCCGCGCGCCTGCCGGATCGATTCATCGACCGAGCGGGTGGCATGGCCGACCTTCAGGCCCATGTCCCAGAGACAATAAAGAATGGCTTCGGCGACCTGCTCGCCCCAGGCGGTTTGCTTGTAGGGCAGGATGAACAACAGATCGATATCGGATTCCGGCGCCATCAGCCCGCGGCCATAGCCGCCGGTGGCGACGACCGCCATGCGCTCGGCGCCCGAGGGGATCGGCGAGTGATAGAGATGACGCGTGGCGGCGGCGTACAGGATGCGGATGATTTCATCCTGGACGAAACACAAGCGTTCGGCGCAGCGCCGTCCGTGACGATCCCGCAGCAGCACCTCCTGCGCCACCGCGCGGGCCGCGGTCATTTCGGCTTTCAGCAACTGCGCCACGGCGGCGCGAAACAGGTCCTCGCGTCCGGCGTGTTTCGCAGCGAGCGCGTCGACCGCGGCGGCGATCCGCGCGCTGTCGAAACGTTCGTCGGCCTCGGATCGGGGTGCTGTCACGACGCTATCCATCCCTATCCCGATATCGGACGGCGCGAACGCTGTCACGGGAACATTCCGTAAGGTAACAGCAGATCCATGCTGTATTCTGAACGCTTCGAGCAAAGCTGTTCTGATCCGGACCTGTTCGACGTACGTATTTTCTCGTTGACGAGTTCATTTAACTCATTGAAATGAAAAGGCGTTTCTTGAGCGGGGGAGGGCGGCGCGATCCCTTGCGTGGACGCTTTCTTGCGATCTGTTTTGATCATCCACTCCCATGGAGATAACGACGATGTTCAAGATTTCACGGCGCGTTGTGGCCGCGATCATTGCCGTCTCGGCGCTGTTGCCCGGTGGCGCTTACGCCGCCGACGCGCTCAAGGAAATTCATATCGATTGGGCGACATATAACCCGGTGTCGATGGTCCTCAAGCAAAAGGGATTGCTCGAGAAGGAATTCGCCAAGGACGGCATCGGCATCGGCATCGTCTGGGTGCAATCGGCCGGTTCCAACAAGGCGCTCGAGTTCCTCAATGCCGGCTCGATCGATTTCGGCTCGACCGCGGGCTCCGCGGCGCTGGTCGCGAGAATCAACGGCAATCCGATCAAGTCGATCTATGTCTTTTCGCGGCCGGAATGGACGGCTTTGGTGACGGCCAGGGATTCCAGGATCGCTAGCGTCGCCGACCTCAAGGGCAAGCGCGTCGCGGTCACCCGCGGAACCGATCCGCACATCTTCCTGGTGCGCGCGCTGCTCGATGCGGGCTTGTCCGAGAAGGACATCACGCCGGTGCTGCTGCAGCACGCCGACGGCAAGACCGCGCTGATCCGCGGCGATGTCGATGCCTGGGCGGGTCTCGATCCGATGATGGCGCAGGCGGAAGTCGAGGACGGCGCAAAGTTGTTCTTCCGCAAGCCCGACGCCAACACCTGGGGCATCCTCAATGTGCGCGAGCCGTTTTTGAAGGATTATCCGGACGTGGTTCGCCGCGTGCTCGCTACTTACGAGGAGGCGCGGAAATATTCCGTGGCCAATTACGACGACCTGAAAAAGACCTTCATCGCGGTCACCAAATTGCCGGAGACGGTGGTCGACAAGCAACTCAAGGAGCGCACCGAACTGACCCACAGCCGGATCGGCGCGCCGCAGCGCGAGTCGATGCTCGCCGCGGGTCTGGCGCTGCAGCAGGCCGGCGTGGTCGATGCCAAGGTCGACGTCAAGGCGACGCTCGACGCGCTGATCGACGACCAGGTGCCGCTGCCGACGAATTGAGGGGCTCACGCACCGCGCTGTTCTTCCCCTCTCCCCTTGTGGGAGAGGGTGGCTCGAATGAGCGTAGCGAAATTCGAGACGGGTGAGGGGCCGACCTCACGTTTTGCCGCAACCCCTCATCCGGCACGGACTGCGCATAGCCGATGCAAAGCATCGGCGTCCTATTGAAGAACGGCGGCCGAAGGCCGCCTACGGCCACCTTCTCCCACAAGGGGAGAAGGGAAGGAAGACTGCCGCCGTGGGGACGGCTCGCGGTGAGTGTGCGTTCTCCCATCCACCGCCTTGCAATCCCAAGCGAGAAGCGTCTTTGCTATGGCCATGACGGTAGAGCTGCCCGCGCTTGAACGAGCCGACGCGATGGCGAGCCACGCGCCCCCCGGCCGCCTGCGCCGTTATGCGCGGCCGGCGCTGGGGCTGTTGCTGCCGGTTGGCCTGGCGCTGGCCTGGGAAATCATCGTCCGGCTCGGCTTCTCCAGCGGCCGGCTGGTGCCACCGCCGACAAAACTGTTTGCAACCATTATCGAACTGGCGCGCAGCGGCGAACTCGCGCGGCATATCCTCGCGACGCTGACGCGCGTCGTCGCGGGCTTTGGCCTCGGCGTCGTCGCTGGCACGCTGCTCGGCGCGGTCTCGGGTTACTGGGACTTGGCGCGGCGACTGGTCGATCCCACCGTGCAGGCGCTGCGCGCGATCCCGTCGCTGGCCTGGGTGCCGCTGTTCATCCTGTGGCTCGGCATTTTCGAGACCTCGAAAATCACCCTGATCGCGGTCGGGGTTTTCTTCCCGGTCTATCTCGGCCTGATGGGTGCGATCCTGTCGGTCGATCGCAAGATCGTCGAGGTCGGCCGCACGTTTCGTCTCTCCGGACCGGCGATGATCCGTCGCATCCTGCTGCCGGCGGTGTTGCCGGCCTATGTCGTGGCGTTGCGGGTCGGCCTTGGGCTGGGCTGGATGTTCGTGGTCGCCGCCGAGCTCATGGGCGCATCCGAGGGGCTCGGCTACCTCCTGCTTGACGGCCAGCAGCTCGGCAAGCCCGCGCAAATTCTCGCCGCGATCGTGATCTTCGCCATTTTGGGCAAGACCACCGACTGGCTGATCGAGATCGCCACCGCGCCGCTGTTGCGCTGGCAGGATGCGTTCGGCCGTCAAAGTGGAGCGGTCTGATGCTGGTGCTCGATCGCCTGAGCAAAATCTATCCCAACGGCGTCCATGCGCTGGAGCGGTTTTCCGCCGACATCAGGCTAGGGGAGATCGTCGCCATCATCGGCGGCTCCGGCTGCGGAAAGTCGACGCTGCTGCGCGCCATCGCCGGGCTCGACCGCGCTACATCAGGCACCGTAACGCTCGGCGACATCGCGATTTCTGCGCCGCATGAAAAAATCGGCATCATCTTTCAGGAGCCGCGGCTGTTGCCCTGGCTCAGCGTCGCCGACAATATCGGTTTCGGCCTGTCGGATCTGCCCGCCAATGTCAGCCGCGAGAAAATCGCCACCGCGCTGGCGCGGGTCGGTCTCACCGACAAGGCCAAGGCATGGCCCCGCGAACTCTCCGGCGGGCAGGCGCAGCGGGTGGCGATCGCCCGCGCGCTGGTGCCGCAGCCGGAAGTGCTGCTGCTGGACGAGCCGTTCTCCGCGCTCGATGCGTTCACGCGGCGGGATTTGCAGGATCATCTGCTCGACCTCTGGGCCGATATGCGGCCGACTTTGGTATTGGTCACGCACGATGTCGACGAGGCCGTGGTGCTGGCCGATCGCGTCCTCGTGATGCGGCCGCGGCCGGGCCGCCTGTTCGAAGAAATCAAGATCAATCTGGCGCGGCCGCGCGACCGCCATTCGCCGCTGTTCGACAATTTCAAGCGCCGCGTGCTGACCGCGCTGGATCGCTCGCTCGACCGCAACCTGCCTGACGCGGCAGCGAAATCGAACGCCGGCGAGGCGATGTGGTGGTGACATCCGCCTCCTGACCCATTAAATCGGACGCGCAATACTATCCGGGAGAGAAGAAAATGGACGCCGCCGAACTCCGCGCCACGCAGGCCCCGATCAAGGAGCGCTACAAGACCGATCCGAAAACGGCCATGATCACGCTGAAAGCCAAGGGTTCGATCGAGAACGAGGGCATCGCCTGCAAGGTCGAGACCGGCCGCGCTTTGGCGGTGGCCGGACTGCATCCGGCCAGCGGAGGTTCCGGGCTCGAACTGTGCTCCGGCGACATGCTGCTGGAGGCGTTGGTCGCCTGCGCCGGCGTGACGCTGAAGTCGGTGGCGACCGCGATCGAGGTGCCGCTGAAGACGGGTCTCGTCACCGCCGAGGGCGATCTCGATTTCCGCGGCACGCTCGGCGTCGACAAGGAGGCGCCGGTCGGTTTTGCCGAAGTTCGTCTGCGGTTCGACGTCGATACCGACGCGCCGCAGGACAAGCTCGATCTGCTCTTGAAACTCACCGAGCGCTATTGCGTGGTCTACCAGACCATCAAGAGCGGCCCGAAGGTTTCCGTGACGATGCAGCGGGTGTGAGCGCTCTCAATGTGACGTCGTCCCGGCGAACGCCGGGACCCATACGCCGTGTTCTCTCGTTCTAAAAGCGGTGTTCGACGGCTTTCGCGCAACACCAACGGCTGTGGTTATGGGTCCCGGCGTTCGCCGGGACGACAGAAAATGTCCCCCGATCTCGCTTTCATCCTGACGCTTGCGCTGCGCATGGCGATCACCGCAGCGTTCGTGGTTACGGCTTCCGTGATCACCGAGCGTTCGGGTCCGGTGATCGGTGCGCTGGTGGCGACACTGCCGATTTCGGCGGGCCCTTCTTACGTGTTCCTCGCGCTCGATCATGATGCAGCGTTCATCGCCGAAGGCGCGCTGGCGAGCCTGCCGATCAATGCTGCGACCATCTTCTTAGGGCTGACCTATGTCGTGCTGGCGCAACGCCAGAGCGCAGCCGTCAGTTGTTTCGGTGCGGTCGCGGTGTGGATCGCGCTGGCTTCAGCGGTGCGGACGATCCACTGGTCGCTCGCAGCCGGCCTGATCGCCAATGCCGTTGCCTTTGCGATCTGCGTGCCGCTGCTGCGGCGTTTTCGTCACGTCAAGATGCCGCTGATCACGCGTCGCTGGTACGACATTCCGCTGCGGGCCTTGCTGGTTGCAACGCTGGTGGCAACGGTGGTCACTCTGTCGGGCTGGGTCGGCCCCAAGGTGAGCGGCATGATCGCGCTGTTTCCGGTGGTGTTCACTTCCATGATGCTGATTCTGCACCCGCGCATCGGCGGGCCGCCGACCGCGGCCGTGATCGCGAACAGTGGGTGGGGCTTGATGGGCCTGGGCATCGCGATTGCCGTGCTGCATGTCGCAGCGTTGCAATTTGGTTCGGTGGTTGGTCTCAGCCTGGCGCTGATGGTCTGCGTGAGCTGGAATCTCGGGCTGTGGTGGACCGGGCGGAGAATGCTTGTGCGGTAGATACCGTAGCCCGGATGAAGCGCAGCGCAATCCGGGAACGGACGGAATGAAGGCCCCGGATTGCGCTTCGCTTCATCCGGGCTACGACGTCTTACTGCTTCGGCAATTTCGCCTTCAACGCATAAAGCGCTTCCAGCGCATCGCGCGGCGACATTTCGTCGGGATGCAGCGCCTTCACGGCTTCGATCAGCTTTTCCGCCTCGCTCGGCGGCGCCGGCTCGGCGGCGGCGCGCGACGGCACCGCGAACAGCGGCAGATCGTCGGCCAGCGCGCGGGCGGTCTGGCCGCGGTCCTGCGCCTCGAGCTTTGCGAGCACCGATTTGGCCCGTGCGATTACCGTTGCGGGAAGCCCTGCGAGTTTTGCCACCTGAATGCCGTAGGAACGGTCGGCCGAGCCCGGCAGCACTTCGTGCAGGAACACCACGTCGCCCTGCCACTCCTTGACCCGCACCGTGGCGTTGAACATGCGCGGCAGCTTGGCGGAGAGTGCGGTGAGTTCATGGTAGTGCGTGGCGAACAGCGCGCGGCAGCGATTGCTCTCATGCAGATGCTCGATCGCCGCCCACGCGATCGACAGCCCATCGAAGGTCGCAGTGCCCCGGCCGATTTCGTCGAGAATGACCAGCGAGCGCTCGCTGGCCTGATTGAGAATGACCGCGGTCTCCACCATCTCCACCATGAAGGTGGAGCGCCCGCGCGCCAGATCGTCGGCGGCCCCGACGCGCGAGAACAGCCGGTCGACGATGCCGATACGGGCACGGGTCGCCGGCACAAAACTGCCGATCTGCGCCAGCAGCGCGATCAGCGCGTTCTGGCGCAGGAAGGTCGATTTGCCGGCCATGTTCGGCCCGGTGATCAGCCAGATCTGGCCTGACTTCTGTGCCGGCCCCGGCGAGAGGTCGCAGGCGTTGGCGATGAACGGCTGGCCGTCGCGCTTCAGCGCCTGCTCGACCACGGGATGCCGGCCGCCCTCGACGGCGAAGCCGAGCGAGGTATCGACTTCGGGCCGCACATAATTGTCATCGACCGCGAGTTTTGCGAGCGCCGTCGCGACGTCCAACAAGGCAAACGCATGCGCGGCGGCGCGCAGATCCTCGCTGGCGGCCAGAACAAGCGCGCACAGCCGCTCGAAGATTTCGAGCTCGAGCCCCAGCGCGCGGTCGCCGGCATTGGCGATCTTGGCTTCGATCTCGCCGAGTTCGGAGGTGGTGAAGCGGGTCTGGCCGGCCAGGGTCTGGCGATGGATGAAGGTTGCGTTCAGCGGCGGCGACATCAGCCTGTCGCCATGCTGCGCCGTGACCTCGACGAAATAGCCGAGCACATTGTTGTGGCGGATTTTCAAGCCCTTGACGCCGGTCAAGTCGGCGTAGCGCGCCTGCATCGCGGCGACGACAAGGCGGGAGGCGTCGCGCAGATTACGGGTCTCGTCGAGGGCTGCCTCATAACCTTCGCGCACAAAACCGCCGTCGCGTTTGATCAAGGGCAGCTGCCCGGCCAGCGCGCGTTCGAATTCGCGCGCCAGCTCGCGCGATGGACGGCGCAAGGCCTCCATGATGCCAGTAATATCCGGCGGCGGCTCTTCAAGCTGCGCGAGCCGCGCCAGCGCGGAATCGGCCGCCAAAACGCCGTCGCGCAATCCCGCAAGGTCGCGCGGGCCGCCGCGCCCCACCGACAATCGCGCCAGCGCGCGCGACATGTCGGGCGCCGCGCGCAGCGTGGTGCGCAGTTCGTCGCGTATGGCTGGGTCCGCGACAAAGGTCGCGATCGCATCGAGCCGCCGCGCGACCGCGGCACTGTCAGTGAGCGGCGCCGCCAGCCGTTGCGCGAGAAGCCGCGATCCGGCAGGCGTCACGGTGCAGTCGATCGCATCGAGCAGCGATCCGCGCCGTTCGCCGGCCAGCGTCCGCGTCAGTTCGAGATTGGCGCGGGTCGCCGGATCGATCGCCATGGTGGTGCCGGCAGCCTCGCGCGACGGCGGCGACAGCGGCGGACGCTTTCCCACTTGCGTGCGGTCGATATAGGTGACGGCAGCCGCCGCGGCGGTCGCTTCCAGCCGCGACATCGCGCTGAGGCCGTCCATGGTGGCGACCGCGAAATAATCGCACAGCCGCCGCTCGGCGGTGGCACTGTCGAAGACATCGCGGGTCAGCGGCGTTACCGCCGGCAGTTCGCGCAATAGCGGCCCCAGATCGGCATCGCCATAGAGCGCGTCGGTGACGATCACCTCATTGGGATTGATCCGCGACAGCGTCGCCGCGAGTTCGCTCGCTGAACATTCGATGACGACGAATTCGGCGGTGGAAATATCGATCCAGGCAAGGCCAATGCGGTCGGCACCCGCCGATCCGCGTGCCCGCGCAATTGCCAGCAGATAATTATTGGCCCTCGCGTCCAGCAGGGTGTCTTCGGTGAGCGTGCCCGGCGTCACCAGCCGCACCACGTCGCGGCGCACGACGCTCTTGTTGCCGCGCGCCCGCGCCGCTGCCGGATCCTCCATCTGCTCGCACACCGCGACGCGATGGCCCTGCGCAATCAGGCGATGCAGATAGTCGTCGGAGCGCTCCACCGGCACGCCGCACATCGGGATGTCCAGGCCCTGATGCTTGCCGCGCTTGGTCAGCATGATGCCGAGCGCGCGCGAGGCGATTTCGGCGTCCTCAAAAAACAGCTCGTAAAAGTCGCCCATCCGGTAGAACAGCAGCAAGCCGGGATTGGCGGCCTTGATCTCGAGGTATTGTTCCATCATCGGCGTGACCCGCGCCGCCGCTTCGGCGGGCGGTGTGGCGTCTGGCGGAACGGGAATGGATTGCTGGATCGTCATCGCGGCGCAAACTACAAAATTTTACCGCCCGGTCCTATTGGTTTGCCATTGCTATACGTGTTTTCCACCTCCTCCGCGGCCCACCCCGCCCACCCCCGGATCCGCTGATATAACGGACCTCGCGCAAAAGCGCGTCTGGGAGGCGGAGCCATCAATTGACCTGCCCCGGCGGCGCTCCTAAAACTCAGCCTCAATTCGGGCCGGTCAGCGCGGAAAACGCAGGCTTTCAGGGAGAGATTCGATGGGTGATGTATTTGTGTGCGATGCCGTTCGGACCCCGATCGGCCGCTTCGGCGGCGCGCTGGCCAAGGTGCGCGCCGACGATCTGGCGGCGGCCCCGATCAAGGCCTTGATGGCGCGGCATCCCAAGCTCGACTGGGCCGCGGTCGATGAGGTTTATTTCGGCTGCGCCAACCAGGCCGGCGAGGACAACCGCAACGTGGCCCGGATGGCGCTGCTGTTGGCCGGCCTGCCGGAATCGGTTCCGGGCGCGACGCTCAATCGTCTCTGCGCCTCCGGGCTCGACGCGGTCGGCGCGGCGGGGCGCGCGATCCGCGCCGGCGAGATCGATTTTGCCATTGCCGGTGGGGTCGAATCGATGACGCGGGCGCCGTTCGTGATGGGCAAGGCGCCGGAAGCGTTTTCGCGCACGGCGGAGATTTTCGATACCACCATCGGCTGGCGCTTCATCAATCCGCTGATGAAGGCGCAATATGGCGTCGATGCCATGCCCGAGACCGGCGAAAACGTCGCCGAGGAATTCCAGGTGTCGCGCGCCGACCAGGACGCGTTCGCGATCCGATCGCAGCAGCGGGCAGGTGCGGCGATTGCGTCGGGCTATTTCGCCGAGGAGATCACACAGGTTTCGGTGCCCGGCGGCAAGGCCGGGCCGATCACGGTCGACAAGGACGAGCATCCGCGTCCCGAAACCACGCTGGAGGGCCTCAGCAAGTTGAAACCGATCGTGCGCAATCCCGGCACGGTGACCGCGGGAAATGCCTCCGGCGTCAATGACGGCGCGGCGGCGATGATTCTCGCATCCGAAGCGGCGGTGAAGAAGCATGGGCTGACGCCGCGGGCGCGCATTCTCGGCCTCGCCTCGGCCGCGGTGCCGCCGCGCATCATGGGCATCGGTCCGGTGCCGGCGACGCGCAAGCTGATGGAGCGGCTGGGACTGAAGATCAGCGATTTCGATTTGATCGAGCTCAACGAGGCCTTCGCCTCGCAGGGCATCGCCTGCCTGCGCCAGCTCGGCGTCAAGGAAGATGCCGATTTCGTCAACCCGCATGGCGGCGCCATCGCGCTCGGTCATCCCTTGGGCATGAGCGGCGCGCGGCTGGCGATGACCGTGGTGCACGGCATGGAGAAGCGCGGCGGAAAACGCGCGCTGGCGACGATGTGCGTCGGCGTCGGCCAGGGCGTCGCGATGGCGATCGAGA
>WNEZ01016027.1_pt1 | contig 11382 bp, 8 predicted proteins | sample 5400521 | NCBI WGS metagenome assembly WNEZ01 (sample SAMN13153339, study PRJNA577476) | soil metagenome | isolation source: 120 cm saprolite under Douglas fir tree site 2 hole 1 replicate 1 | place: USA:California | collected 2015-04-18
GAGGACGTCGTCTTCTGCTACCTCCGCTTCCCGAGCGGCAAGATCGCACACATGCATCTCTCCTGGCTCGACCCGCACAAGATGCGGAAGATCACCGTTGTCGGCCGGGAGAAGATGGTCGTCTTCGACGATATGGAGCTCGAGCGCAAGGTGACGGTGTACGAGAAGGGGCCGTGGAAGCGAGCCGAGAGCTACGGCGAATGGCAGACACGGTCGGGCGACATCTACATCCCGAAGATCCCGACGGACGAGCCGCTCAAGCTCGAGTGCCAGGAGTTCCTGCAGCTGATCGCGGGCAACGGTGACCGCCGCAAGGTCGCCGAGGACGGAGCGCGCGTCGTGCGGGCGCTCGATCGGCTCACAGTCTCCCTCCATGGCTGAGATCCACCCGACAGCGACGGTGTATCCGGGCACGGTGCTCGGCGACGGCGTGCGCGTGCTCGAGAACGCGGTCGTCGGCAAGCAGCCCGCCCTCGGGCCGAAGTCGACCGCGAAGCGCGAGCCCCTGCCGCCGGCGGAGATCGGCGACGGCACGATCGTGTCGACCGGGGCAATCGTGTTCGCCGGTGCGAAGATCGGCGCGGCGTGCATTCTCGGCGACCAGTCGTGTGTGCGCGAGCGTGTGACGATCGCGGACGACGTCGTTGTCGGGCGAGGCTCGCTCGTGGAGAACGACACGACGATCGGCAGTGGTACGCGCATTCAGGCCAACGCGTACGTCACCGCATACTCGACGCTCGAGGAAGAGGTCTTCATCGCACCGTGCGTCGTGACGACGAACGACAACTTCATGGGCCGCACCGAGCGGCGCAAGGAGCTGATGAAAGGCCCGACCATCCGCCGTGGCGCGCGGATCGGCGGTGGGGCGATCCTCTGCCCGGCGGTCGAGATCGGCGAAGAGGCGTTCGTCGGGGCCGGCGCCGTTGTGACGAAAGACGTGCCGCCCCGCGTGGTCGTCGTCGGCAGTCCAGCGCGGATCGTCCGCGACGTCCCAGCCGACGAGCTCCTGGGGTCTGACCCCGCGTAGCGGGGTCAGACCCCGCTGTTACCTCAGCTAGGGCAGCTGCGGCTGCATCGGCGTCGTCTTCACGAGGCTCAGCGTGTACGAGCCGAAGCCCGGTGCCGCGACCTCGACCTCGACGTAGTACCAGCCGCGCCCGGGAGCCGTGAACGTCAGGCGCTGGACCGCGCCCGGTGAGATCGACTGCGCCGCGCGCAGGCTCTTCTGTGCCCTCGTGCTCTCGATGCGCCGGGTGCCGGGCTTCCAGAGGATGAGGTTCACCTGGGCGCCCTCCCAGCTCCCGTCCACCTTTGCCACGATGCGCTCGTCCGGGCCGAGCGCGACGCGGTAGACGTCGACCGGGTCGTCGTAGTAGTCGAGGGTCGCCGTGAACGCCGTTTTCTTCCCCCAGAGCGTGTGCGCATCGGTGCCGGCGTCGTCGTTCGTCTCGAAGCGATCGGGCGCCGGCAGCGGGCCCCCGAGAGCCGCAACCGCCTTCGCGATATCGAGACGCCCCCAGCCACTGTAGGCATCGCGCAGCAGCTGGCATTTCTGGCAGCCGCTCGCGGCGCTCATGTCGTCGGCCGTGTGCTCGAGGATCGTCGATACCTGGCTATTGGTGAGCGACGGCGCGATGGCGAAGAGCACCGCGGCGGCGGCGGTCACCTGAGGCGCAGCGAACGAGGTGCCTTCCGGGTTGCGGTAGTCGTCGGTCCCGCAGTCGGAGTAGCCCTGGTCGATGCATAGCGGCCGCTGTGCCGTGAGCGCGAGCGGGAACGTCGAGAAGAGGCCGGAGCCGGGCGCGGAGATGTCGTTGAACACGGCATCGCGGTTCGAGTAGTCGGGGACGTTGCCCGAGTGCGTCAGCGCGCTGACGCCGATCACGTGCGGCAGCGCGGCTGGATAGCTCGCAAACGGCCAGGGCTGCTTCGGGGCTTCGTCCCCGTTGCCGACCGCTGCGACGAGGAGCGCGCCCTTCGCATACGCGTACGCGACCGCGCTCGCTTCGAGCGCCGAGTAGGTGTCGCGGTCGAGGTGCCTGGGGTCGCGCACACCGCCGAGGCTCAGGTTGATCACGCGTGCGCCGGAGTCTGCGGCCCAGCGGATCGCTGCGGCTTCCGCGTCGAGCGGGATGGTGCCGTCGGTCCGCACCACCTTCGCGATCAGGAGCTGTGACGTGTACGCGATCCCGACGATTCCCTGGGTGTCGAGGTTCGCGGCGATGATGCCCGCGACGAACGTCCCGTGCCCTTCCGTGTCGACGCACGGGTCGCCGCCGACGAAGCTGCGCTTCTCCGCGATGCGCCCCTGAAACTCGGGCAGCGAGCAGTCGATCCCCGAGTCGACGATCGCGACCTTCACCGGGGCGAGCGTCGTCGGCGGCTCGGCCCACGCATCGAAGGCGTGGTCGTCCTGGAGGTACCACTGCTTCGGCGCGAGCGGATCCGCGGGCGCGAACGCAGCGGCGGGCGCCGCCACCGCCAGCGCGGCGAGGACGAGCAACGGCACGAGGCGGCGCATCAGCGCGCCACGATCTGCGCTGCCGTCGTGCCCGCCGAGTAACCGGTAGCCGGGCCGACCGACACCCGGTACGTGCCGCCGGAGGCGAGCGCGACAGGCACCGAGAACGTGCCGTCGCCGTTGACGACTCCGCTCGCGACGGTCGTCCAGGTGCCGTCGAGGCTCTGCTGCTGCACCTCCACGGGCGCGGACGGCAGCACCGGCAGCTCGGAGCCGGTGATCGCGGTCGTGGTGAAGCTCGTCAACTGGATCGCCGGCGCCACGCGGATGCGCACGAACGCGCCCGCGGCCGTCGTCGTCGCGAGCCGGTAGTCGGTCGTGATCGTCGGCCGCTGCGTCAGCTTCAGAAGACCGGACGCGACCGGCCCGACGGACTGCCACGTCCCACCGCTCACGCGCTGCTCGAGCGTGACGCCCGGCACGCCGCGCACGGTGCCGATGAGCGTGAGCGGTGTGCCGTAGGCCACCGGTGCGCTCGGGACGGGGGCCGAGAGCGACATCACGCCGACCGTGAACCACGTCGAGCGCAGGCCGATCGCCATCCGGAGCGTCGTCGCCGAGACCGTCAGCGGCGTGAGCGGCGTCATGAGCTTGAGGTTGCCGACGCGGCCGGCCGCGTTCGGAATGGTCGTGGCGTCGGTGATCGGCCCCGTCACCTTAAGCGACGTGCTGATCGTCTGCGCCGTGACCGGGACCGGGCCCCAGTTGTGGTACGGCGACATGTCGTCGTAGGGGTCGGGGACGGAAATGAGATACGGCACGGCCGTGCCGGTCCAGTCGAGACTCGACTCGGTCTCGCCGCCGGAGGTCGAGGAGAAGAACGTCGTCGCGACTGCGCCGCCGAAGAAGAGCACCTGCCCCTTCGTCGCGGTGACGGCTGCGGTCGTCGCGGGCGACTCGTTCGAGAGGCCGAGGTACACCTGGCTGCGTGAGTCGGCGTATGCGTCGTACGGCGCGCCGATCTTCCTCGTCGCGAGTGCGTACGAACGCGCCGCCACCGCCTGTGCCTCGAGTGCCTGCGCCGACCAGGTGGACGGCATCTCGGACGGCACGACACCGTCGAGGTACGGCTCGAGCCCGAGGATGTTGACGGCGCGGAGCTTCCCGTCGACGACGTCGACCTGGATCCGGCCGCGATAGGGCCGCTTGAGCGTCAGCGGCCCGCCCTTGCACGGGAGGAACGTCAACGGCGGGGCGAGGGTCTGGCCGGCGACCTTGAGCGCGTTCCCGACCGTGACCGGCCCCGCCGGCAGCGTCAGCGTTCGTCCGGCGCCGTCCTTCACCGCGAAGGGGACGGTGGAGGAGAGGGTCACCTGCTTCTTATGGTCCGCGAGCAGGACGCGGAACACGGTGTTCGGCGCCGGTCCAAGGGTCGTTCCCGGGTAGTAATGGGCGAGGATCTGCTGGAAGGTCGCGCCATGCAGCGCGTAGCCGTAGGCGCCGTACTGGCTCATCCCCACGCCATGACCCCACCCGTGACCGGAGAAGACGAAGAGCGCACCCGAGCCCGCCGGCGCTGCGAAGCACGTTCCGGAGCAGACCGGCGCACTCGTTGCGGCCTCGGCCGAGCCTGCCGTGAGGGCAGCGGCAGTGGCGGTCAGGAGAATAAAACGACGCAGCATCTTCAGCTCCACCGACCCCGCGGAGCGGGAATCCAAGCTACCAGAGCCATTTCGCCGCCGCCGGTTGTTTTCTTGCCTCTGCCGGGAACGCCGGAGCGATGGCCGTGAGTGCGGGCCTCCTCCCCGATCGCTACACAGGCGCCCAGCCGGTCGGGCACGGAGGCATGGGGGAGATCTTCCGGGCGACGGACACGACGCTCGGCCGCGCCGTGGCCGTGAAGCTGCTCGACGAGCGCCATGCGCAGGATCCGTCGGTCCGCGAGCGGTTCACGCGCGAGGCCCTCGCGGTGGCCCGGCTCTCGGGCAATCCGAACATCGTCACGATCTACGACGTCGGGGAGCACCGCGAGCGCCCGTTCATCGTCATGGAGTACCTCGCAGGAGGCTCGCTCGAGCAAAAGCTCCGCAGCGAAGGCGCGCAGTCGCCGCGGGAGGCGCTCGAGTGGCTCGAGCAAACGGCGAACGCGCTCGACGCTGCGCACCGCGAGGGCATCGTCCACCGGGATGTGAAACCGGCGAACCTGCTCCTCGATCGCTACGGCCGCGTGCACGTCGCCGACTTCGGCATCGCGAGCGCGGCGGGGCTCGGGTCGCTGACGCAGACGGGCACGGTGCTCGGCACGGCGTCGTATCTGTCGCCCGAGCAGGCGCTCGGCGAGCGGACGACTCCGGCGAGCGATCTCTACTCGCTCGGCATCGTCGCCTTCGAGCTTCTGACCGGCCGTCGCCCGTTCGAAGGCGACAGCGTCGCCGCCGAAGCGGCGGCGCATGTCACCGGCGTCGTGCCGTCGGTGCGCGACGTGGACCCGACGCTGCCCGCCGAGCTCGACCCCGTGTTTGCGCAGGCGCTTGCCAAGGATCCCGCGCGACGCTTCGGTACCGCGGCCGAGTTCGTCGCCGCCCTCCGCCACTCGCTCGAGGAGGCCGCGGGAACGACGCGGGTCCTGGTTCCGGCTCGGCCTCCGGATCGGCGCACGCGGCCTCGCTGGCTCCTGCCGCTCGTCGGGCTCCTGCTCGCAGCCGGTGCCGGCGGCGGCATCGCAGGCGCGTTGCTCGCACGTGGCGACGCGAAGACGGCGCCGCCGCCGCCGTCCACACGGCCTGCCGTCTCGGTGACGACGGTCACCACCACCCCGCCCGCGACGACCGCTCCGCCCGATCCCGCCGCGCTGAACGACCAGGGCTTCTCGCTGATGCAGCAGCAGGACTTCGCGGGCGCGCTGCCGATCCTGCAGCAAGCGGTACAGGAGCTACAGGGGCAGAGCACGCTCACCGCGGGGTATGCGAACTACAACCTCGGCGTAACGCTGATCGCGCTCGGGCGCTGCACCGAGGCGATGCCCTACCTCGAGGCCGCGCTGCAGATCGAGCCCGAGAGCCACGAGGTGGCAGATGCCCTGAAGAGCTCGCAGCACTGCGACAAGGGCCACGGCAACGGGAACGGCAACGGGAACGGCGAGGGGAACTAGACAGCCGTTGCGTTCGCGAGTCGCTCGGCGTACTGCCGGGCGTAGTACTCGCGATACTCGCCCGACTTGATCGGCTGCCACCAGTCGCGCCGCTCGCGATACCACTCTACGGTCGCGCGCAGGCCGTCCTCGAACGACGTCTGCGGGCTCCAACCGAGCTTGCGGAGCTTCGTCGTGTCGAGCGAGTAGCGGCGGTCGTGGCCTTCGCGGTCCGCGACTCGGCGCAGGAGCGAGCGATCGGCTCCCGTGAGCGCCAGGATTCGCTCTGCGACGGCAATGTTCTCTTGCTCGTCGCCGCCGCCGACGTTGTAGATCTCGCCGGACGCTCCCTCGCGCAGCACGAACTCGATGCCCGCACAGTGATCCTCGACGAAGAGCCAGTCGCGTACCTGGCGCCCGTCCCCGTACAACGGGAGCGCGTCGCCGTCGAGCGCGTTCGTGACGAAAAGCGGGATGAGCTTCTCGGGATACTGGTTCGGCCCGTAGGTGTTCGAGCCGCGCGTGATCGACGCGTCGATATCGAACGTCCGCACGTAGGCCGGGATCAGGAGGTCGCCCGCCGCCTTTGCGGCGCTGTACGGGCTCGACGGACGGAGCGGGTCCGTCTCGGTCGAGGAGCCGCCGGCTTCGAGATCGCCGTACACCTCGTCGGTCGACACCTGCACGAGCCTCGCGCCCGACTCGCGAATGTGCTCGAGCAGCATTTGCGTCCCGCGAAACTCGGTTCGCCCGAAGTCGTCCGCGGTGAGGATCGAGCGGTCGACGTGGGTCTCGGCGGCGAAGTTGACGATCGCCTCGCAGCCGCGCGCAGCGCGAGCCACGTCGGCGGCCTCCGCGATGTCGCCCTCGTGAAACTCGGCCTCCGCCGGCAGATTCGCGCGATTGCCCGAGTACGTCAGCTTGTCGAGCACGACGACGTCGTCACCCGCATGCAAGAGACGTTTCACGAAGTGCGAGCCGATGAAGCCCGCGCCGCCAGTGACGAGCACGCGCATTGGCGGGAAGGTTAGTGCGAGGCAGCCGGCAGCCGGCGGGCGAGGGGGCCCGGCATCCACCAGTTCCACTCGCCGAGCAGCCGCATCGCCGCCGGCACGACCAGCAGCCGCACGATCGTCGCGTCCAGCAGGATCGCGACGCCGAGACCCGTGCCGTAGGCGGCACCCACGCTGAGCAGGTTCATAAGCACCGCCTTCAGCGGGAGGAGAACGCTGCGGAGTAAAAGGAGCAAGACGACGTAGCACGCCGCGAGGATCACGAGCAGCATCTTCCAGAGCCCGCCGAAGATCGCGTTCGTCACGTCCTGATCGAAGACGGTGCTCCCTCCTACGAGCGCGTCCGCGCCGGCGACGGCCTGGACCCGATGCACCACAGCGCGGGCCGCCGTCGACTCGGCGGGCACGTCGAGCGTGGCGTCGATGAGCCACCGCGAGCCTTCGGCGCTCGGTACGGGCGCGCCGACGTGCGCGATGCCCGGGATCGCCGCGAGCCGCGGGCCGATCGTGCGGTCGGCGGTGAGCACGTGCACGGGCGCGCCGAATCCCGGGCCCACCAGCGTGAGCGCCTGCTCGGTCGCGACCCGCACCTCTGCGTTCCGAGGCAGCTCGTCGAGACCGCGGTTGAAGGTCTGCATCCAAAAGAACGGGATCGCGAGCACGAGCATCACGCCGGCCCCGGCGAGGAGGCCCGTGACCGGGCGCCGCATGACGCGACGCGCCCAGCCGCTCCAGAACGCGTCGCTCCCCTGCTCGGTCGTCCGCCACGGCAGCGGGATCCGCAGCCGGTCGACGCGCGTTCCCACCGCCGCGAGGAGCGCGGGGAGCAGCGTGATCGATGCGAGCATCGAGATGCAGACGACGACGATCGCACCGACCGCCATCGACCGGAGCGCGTTCACGTCGATCGCGAAGAGTGCGGCGAGCGACACCGCGACGGCGGCGCCGCTGAAGACGACAGCGGTGCCGGAGCTCGCAAGCGCGCGTGCGAGTGCCTCATCGGTGCTCGCGCCTTCGTGGAGCTCGCGCCGGAAGCGGCTGACGATGAAGAGCGAGTAGTCGACGGCGACGCCGATCCCGATCATCGAGGCCATGTTCGTGACGTAGATCGAGATCTCGAACGAACGCGAGAGCGCGTAGATGACGGCGCCGCTCAGGAACACCGCCGCGAACCCGAGCGCGAGCGGCGCGACCGCCGCCACGAGGGTCCCGAAGCCCGCGAGAAGGATCAGCAGGATGAGCGGAAAGCCGAGTGTCTCGCCGCGCGCGAGTTGCTTCTTCGAGACGTCCTGGAAGTTCGACCAGATCGCAGGCTCGCCGATCACGCGCGTCTGTGCTGCTGCCGTGGTCTGCACGAGCGCTCGCCGAAGGTGCGTCGCCTCGTCGATCGCGTTCGAGCTCTTTCCGACGTAGGCCAGCGGGAGGAACACGGCCTTGCCGCGCCCGAACGGGCGTCCGGGGCGCACGCTCGGCCGCGCCGCGACGAGGCGCTGCACGGCCGCCGCGCGACCCTGAGCGCCGCTGCCGGTGATGAGCACGGTGAAGGCCGGCGGGATCGCGTTCGGCCAGTCCTTCTGGATGCCGTCCGCCACCTGCAAGGAGGGGCTGCCGGGCACCTCCCAGCCGCCGCCCGAGAGGTGGTCGCTCTGGTGCAGCGAGAACCAGCCACCAGCGGCGAGCAGCGCGAGCCAGACCGCGACCACGGCTCGCCGCCTGCGGGAGACGAGCGCCGCGAGGCGTCCGAGGGAGCGCTCGACCATCACTCCGAGGGTAGCCGTGGTGTCTGCGTAGACTCCGTCCCGTCGAGCGAGGAGGAGTCATGGCGCAGATCGAGAGCAAGAACAGGGCGACGTCGGACCCGGGGGCGCGGAAGGACGTGCTCAAGGAGATCAAGGAGCGCGGGATCGAGGATGTTCTGTTGTGGTTCACCGACCTCGAGGGGCATCTGAAGAGCTTCTCGATCACGACGAGCGAGGTCGAAGGCGCCCTCGACGACGGGATGGGCTTCGACGGGTCTTCGATCACCGGCTTCAACGCGATCGAGGAGTCCGACATGGTCGCGATCCCCGACCCGGCGACGTTCCGCGTAATGACGGACGGCATGACCGGCCGGATGATCTGCGACGTCGTCACGCCCGACGGCAGCCCCTACGACGGCGATCCTCGCCACGTGCTTCGGCTCGCGCTCGAGCGCATGGAGGCCATGGGCTTCGACACGTTCAACGTCGGCCCCGAGGCCGAGTACTTCCTCTTCAAGGACGAGAAGGGCACCGAGACGCTCGACGAGGGCGGCTATTTCGCGCAGACGACGCTGGACGCGGCCACGACGATCCGCCGCGACACGATCCGCGCGCTCGAGGGCATGGGGATCCCGGTCGAGTACCACCACCACGAGGTGGGCCCGTCGCAGCACGAGATCGACATCCGCTTCACGAACGCGCTCGACATGGCCGACTACATGCTCACGTACCGCCTGGTCGTGAAGGAGGTCGCGAAGTCGCACGGCTTCCACGCGACGTTCATGCCGAAGCCGCTCTTCGGCGAGAACGGCTCAGGCATGCACACGCACCAGTCGCTTTTCAAGGACGGCCGCAACCAGTTCTTCGACGAGGACGACAAGTGGCACCTCTCCGACGTCGCCAAGGGGTTCATCGCGGGGCAGCTCCGGCACGCCCGTGAGATGTCCGCCGTCTTCGCCCAGTGGGTCAACTCGTACAAGCGGCTCGTGCCGGGCTTCGAAGCGCCGGTCTACGTCGCCTGGTCGATGCGGAACCGCTCGGCTCTGATCCGGATCCCGCTCTACAAGCCGGGGTCGGAGCAGGCGACGCGTGCCGAGCTTCGCTGTCCGGATCCTGCTTGCAACCCGTATTTGACGTTCGCGTGCCTGTTGCACGCGGGGCTCGACGGGATCGAGCAGGGCTACGAGCTGCCGGAGCCGATGGAGACGAACCTCTACCACCTCACCGCTGAGCAGCGGCGGGAACGCGGGATCGTCTCCCTGCCTGAGACCCTCGGCGAGGCGATCGACGTCTTCTCCCAGTCCGAGCTTGCGAAAAAGGCCCTCGGCCCCCACATCTTCGACCGCTACGTCGAGCTGAAGCGGAAGGAATGGGACGAGTACCGCGTCCAGCTCACCGACTGGGAGATGAAGAAGTACCTGGCGGTTCTCTAAGGAAAGAGCCGTAGAACGACCACAGGGCGCCTTAGCGCCCCGCGGTCGGCCGTCAGTTGGACTCACGTCCGCAGGGCGTGAGCCGAGCCGGATCATACGACGGTTTGGGGCAAAAAAGGAAGCTTTTGGGGTCAGGTCCTGGGGTCTGACCCCTCCGGGGTCTGACCCCGCTGTTCAGCCGCCGCGCTTAAAGGAAACTGCGGATGTTCTCGCGGTCGACCCGGAGGCCGATCACACCGCTCGTGCCGTCGATCTGCTCGATCGTGTCCGCAGGGACGAGGCGGCGGCGCCGCGAGAAGAGGCCGGACTTGACGGAGAGCGCGTCCGGCACGTCGGGGGCGGTGCCGTACATCGGGCACTCGACCTTGCCGACGAGGCGGCCCTGCCGGTCGGCGACGATGTAGCCGGCCGTCCGGCGGAGGTCGATGGCGAGTGCGCTCATGTACTTGAACCTACGCACGCCATGCAAGGGAAATAGGAGCCAGGGCGTAAAAGGTTTGTTAGGCCTGCGGGGTCTCGTGTGTTCATGCACATGGCTAACGGCCGGGATTCGCGGCCGGTTCCTCCTCTCCTGCCGGCCTCCCCGTTTCGGGTGACCCTGGCTTACCTGTTCGGCATCCCGCTACCTACGATGGCCGGGTGAATGCGCCCGAGCGGCACCTCCGCCTCCTTACCGAGACGACGGCCGCCGTCAACTCGACGCTCGATCTCGAAGAGGTGCTCCATCTCGTGGCCGAGAAGGTCGCGGATGCGCTCGGTGCCGATGCGTGCTTCGTCTATCTCTACGACCCCCGGGCCGACGAGCTCGTCCTCCGGGCCACGCACGGGACGAGCGTCGACGAGATGACGCGCCGGCCGCGCATGCGGCCGGGCGAGGGCATCACCGGCAGCGCGGCGGCCGAGCGGGCACCCGTGATGATCGCGTCGGCGGCCCACCTCGATCCGCGCTTCAAGCAGTTCCCGAATCTGCAGGAGGACGAGTACGAGTCGATCCTCGCCGTGCCGATCCTCGTCCGCGGCGAGGTGCTGGAAGGCGCGCTCAACGTTCGGACGAGAGAGCCGCGCGAGTACCGCCGCGACGAGGTCGAGCTGCTCCAGGCGATCGCCGACCAGGTCGCCCAGTCGATCGTTCACGCCCAGCTCTACGCCCAGGCGCAGCGGCGCGTCGTCGAGCTCGAGGCGCTCGCGCGCATCTCCGAGGCGGTGTCCGAGTCTCTCTACCTCGAGGAATCGCTCGAGGCGATTGTGAACACGACGATGGAGGCGGTGAACGCGACGGGCGCTGCGCTCGTGCTCGAGGACGGGCAGATCGCGTGGCCCGAGGGACGCGCCGGCAAGCATGCCGTGCGCACGCCGCTGCGCTGGAAGCGCCGCCAGATCGGCGAGCTCGTCGCCGACCGCGACACGCCTTTCACCGAGGACGAGCGCGCGCTGCTCGAAGCGATCGCGCATCACGCTGCCGTCGCGCTCGAGCACGGCCGAGCGGTGATGCGCGGCGTGCTCGCGCAGGAGATCCACCACCGGGTGAAGAACAATCTGCAGACCGTGGCGTCGCTCTTGCGCCTCCAGGCGCGGGCCGAGGGGGTCGACCCGCGCGAGGCGCTCG
>WNEZ01005830.1_pt1 | contig 11381 bp, 10 predicted proteins | sample 5400521 | NCBI WGS metagenome assembly WNEZ01 (sample SAMN13153339, study PRJNA577476) | soil metagenome | isolation source: 120 cm saprolite under Douglas fir tree site 2 hole 1 replicate 1 | place: USA:California | collected 2015-04-18
AAGCCTTGTTCCAGGCGGGTTTGCAGGAAGAAGGCATGACGCTGGCGACCCTGCCGCCCATCCGCCTGACCTATTCGAGCGGGTCCAAGGACTCGGATAACGAGGTAGCGGCGCTGCAACAGATGTGGCAGAACGTGCTGGGGGTAAGCGTGAAGATCGACTCGATCGACTTCAACAAGCTGCTCGTGGAGACCACGGCAGCGACCAACAACCCCAAGGGCTTGCAGTTCTGGGGCCTTGCCTGGATTGCCGACTACCCGGATCCGCAGGACTGGACAACGCTGCTGTTCGACAAGGGGTCGCAATACAACAATTCGAACTATGGGCAGAACAACACCTCTGACGCGGCGCAGCAGCAAGCGGTGCAACAGGCGCTGGAGGCTGCCGATGTAACTCCGGCGGGGGATGCGCGCCTCCAGGCCTACTACCAGGCTGAACAGCAAATGGTCAACGATGTCGCCTGGCTGCCTATGTTTCAAGTTACAGCGAGCTTCGTGCAAAAGCCCTGCATTGTCGGCCTGTCGCTCAACCCGTCGGGCCTGACCCCGCCAGACGACTGGGGCGCAATTTACAAATCGACGGCCACGCCGTGCGCTAATACCTCCAGCTACCAGTAAGTAATCTCGCTACTGCGCATCCCCTGGATGCGCAGTAGTTTTTTTGCTGCCTGAAAAGTGTGCTCGTGATGTTCAATTTACAGGAATGAGCATCCCCTGGATACTTGAGGTGTGTTTCGATACCCGTGGGCTCGGTAGGATGGCGCTACTGTTAGCGCCATCCTACCTTGCAGAATGTGCGCGGAAGGCACGCGGAAAGCACACATAAGCTTGACAATACATACAGGGTCACATAAAATAAATGTAAGTCGATCTCTGTAGCGTCTCTAACGAATAACCCTATTGAGCTGTCTCCGTGAAAAGGTGCCGTTTCATGGATGGAATGTGCTATGTTCCACTCATGCAGAGACGACTCGAAAGGTCGTCTCGCATACGACTACAACCTCGAACAAGAGAGTGAGGGGTACAGCATGGTTCAGTTTTTAATCAGGAGGTTCATTGGTCTTGTCTTTGTTGTCATCGGTGTAACCTTCATCACTTTTATCCTGGGATACCTGTCCCAGGTCACGGGGACGGGCGACCCGATTCGCAACCTGCTGGGCGAACATTTCAATGCTACACTGTATGCTCAGTTGAAACACGCTTACGGACTGGATCTTCCCTGGTACCAGCAGTATTTCAACTACCTTGCGGGCCTGCTCCACGGGGATTTCGGAACTTCGTTTCACTATCAAGGCAGGGCTGTCTGGGATATTCTTAGACAGGGCGTGCCGGTCTCAGCCGAGCTAGGTTTCTGGGGGCTGCTGCTTACACTATTAATCGGTATACCTATCGGTATCGTGTCGGCGCTCAGAGCGAATTCATGGATCGACACCGCGAACATGACGGTAGCGCTGGCTCTGTATGCTCTGCCGAGCTTTGTCATCGCGGTGTTCTTGCAGGTCATCATTGTGCAATTGCACGTTCAGACGTGCGCCAATGCAAATTTGCCTTGCATCAACTGGCCAGTATCCAACTGGGGCGTTCCCTGGCAGTATAGCTGGGATGACATACAGTTCAAGCTGGGTCCGATCCTCGTCTTTGCGGCGACTGGTTTTGCCTACTTCACCCGCCTCACTCGCAACAGCGTGCTAGAGGTTATCCGCCAGGACTATGTGCGCACGGCGCGAGCGAAAGGTTTGCGCGAACGTAGAGTGATTTATATCCACGCGTTACGCAATGCTATGATACCCCTCATTACCATCATTGGCCTCGAAATTGGTTTGCTTGTTACCGGTTTCTTTTTTGTTGAGGATGTTTTCAACATCCCCGGTATTGGTCAAACCTCGCTGATTGCTATCGGTGACAGAGACTATCCCGTCATCCAGGCCACGACGATCTTGCTTGCGGTTGCCGTAGTTGTGGGAAACCTGCTATCAGATATCCTCTATACCGTTGTTGACCCGCGCATCAAGTCCACATAGGAGGCAAGCATACAGATGGATACGAAGGATCAGAAAGCAGAGTACTCCTCTCCACAATCGATGTATTCAGAAACTAATATTTCACCGGTCCCAGTGGAGCCAGCAGTACTAGAAGCCATGAAGGGGGGAATAGCTGTTGCCGTTGCGGAAGATGAGCAGCTGGTTGCTCGGAAGAAATCGCCTACGCCATTGCAGGATTCGCTGCGGCGGCTGCGGCGCGATAAACGTGCAATGGCCAGCCTGGTTGTGATCGCCCTCTTTTTCATCATACCCCTGGTTGGCCCGCTGATCTACCAGCATGTCGGTGGACCTTATCATAGCATCCTCAGTGGAACGATCGGGCCGTCTGTGTATCATAACCCTTTCCACCAGGAACTCGATCGCCAGGACGAAGGGCCTTCGTTGCAATACTTGCTGGGCACCGATGATATTGGACGCGACCTGCTCGCGCGCCTGATGCAGGGTATGCTCATCTCCATGCTTGTGGCGCTGCTGGTCGAAGTGGTAGATATAGGACTTGGCATCCTCGTAGGAGTGCTGGCCGGCTTCTATGGAGGGTGGGTAGACCAGCTCCTGGCGCGTTTCACAGACATCATGTTTGCCTTCCCCGGCCTGCTCTTCGCGATTCTGCTCACCGGCATCTTTGGCACGTGGGCTGATACAACTCTGGATAATGTACCGCTGATTGGCGCCAATGGGAATGCCCGCTTGCTTGTTGTCTCGGTTGCGCTCGCGTTTGCAGCATGGCCGCTGATGGCACGCTATGTACGCGGCCAGACTCTTCAACTCAAGGAGCAGCAATTTATCGAGGCAGCACGAACGGCCGGTACCTCCAATACGCGCATGATCATGCGGCATATCATCCCCAACCTGTTCAGCATCGTGGTCGTCGCTTCGACCCTCAATATCGCCGGCACAATCATCGGTGAGGCGGGATTGAGCTTCCTTGGTTTAGGCGTACAGCCTCCTGGATCGAGTATCGGCCTCATGATTAATAACGCCCTCAACCTGACGGATACCCATCCCTGGGAGGTGCTGCTTCCTTCAATTGTGCTGACGATCATTGTGCTGGCGCTCTCGTTCATGGGCGATGGCCTGCGCGACGCCTTTGATCCACGTTCAAAAGACTAATTAATAGAGAGGCAAACATGGCAGAGAACCTGCTGGAAGTAAACAATCTCAAAACCTACTTTTTCACACGTGGAGGAGTGGTCAAAGCCGTTGATGATGTCTCCTTCACGGTGAAGCCAGGAGAAGCCCTGGGAATAGTAGGGGAGAGTGGCTGTGGCAAGAGCGTCACGGCTCTCTCTATAATGCGCTTGATAGCCAGCCCCCCCGGCAAGATCGTCGGTGGTGAAATCAACTTTAACGGTGACAATATCCTGGAGAAGAATAGCGAGGAACTCACCGACCTGCGCGGCAGCAAGATCTCCATGATTTTCCAGGACCCGATGACCTCGCTCAACCCGGTATTCACCGTGGGCTTCCAGATAGCCGAGACTGTCAAGCGTCACCGCAAGGATGTCAGCAATGACCAGGCCTGGAAGCGCGCGGTCGAAATGCTTGAGCTGGTACGCATTTCCGACACCAAGAGACGCGCGAAGAACTACCCGCATGAATTTAGTGGCGGCATGCGCCAGCGCGTAATGATTGCCATTGCCCTGGCATGCAACCCGCAATTGCTCATCGCCGATGAGCCTACAACAGCGTTGGATGTAACCATTCAGGCCCAGATTCTTGAACTGGTGAAGGGCCTTTCCAGAGAATTTGGCACTGCTGTAATGTTGATTACCCATGACCTGGGTGTAGTCGCAGGAACGTGCCAGCATGTCAACGTGATGTATGCGGGGCACGTGGTGGAGTCCGCGCCTGTTAAGCAGGTGTTTGAGACACCTGCGCATCCCTATACGGTAGGACTGTTGCGCTCTATACCTCGTCTCAATGAGTCGCGCGGCGCCAGGCTGACCCCTATTGCAGGACAACCACCAGACCTGGTTAACGTGCCGGTTGGCTGTCCCTATGCGCCGCGCTGCCCTAAAGTGCAAGATCGTTGCCGGCGTGAAAGGCCGGAATTGATGCCTGTAGGTCGGGGCGAACAAGTAGCTGCTTGTTTCTATCCAGACTAAGGGAAGGGGAGAGGAATCGTATGGTGCAAGAAGTAGCGATGCCTGTGGCGACCGGGACAACCCTGGTCGACGTCAAAGGCCTGAAAGTTTACTTTCCCATCAAGGGAGGTCTTCTTAGTCGCACGGTAGCCCAGGTCAAGGCTGTTGATGGCGTCGACCTGTTCATCCGTCGCGGAGAGACCCTCGGTCTGGTAGGCGAGAGCGGTTGTGGCAAGTCGACTACTGGGCGTGCCGTCCTGCAGTTGATCAAGCCCACAGCTGGAAGTGTCAAGTTCGATGGAGTCGAGCTGACAAAGCTCTCTCCCGGTCAAGTGCGCAAGAAGCGCGAACAAATGCAGATGGTCTTTCAGGACCCATACGGGTCGCTCGATCCGCGTTTCACGGTTGGGCAGATCATCGCAGAACCCTTAGAGAATTTCAATCGCGGCAACCCGAAAGAAATTAGCGATCAAGTGGCAAACCTGCTGGAGGTAGTGGGGCTCAACCCTTACTACGTCAATCGTTTCTCGCATGAATTTAGCGGCGGCCAGCGCCAGCGTATTGGTATTGCGCGCGCGCTGGCTCTCCATCCTTCATTTGTAGTAGCGGATGAACCTGTGTCTGCCCTGGATGTATCTATCCAGGCGCAGGTGCTGAACCTTATGCAAGAGTTACAGGGAAAATTTGGATTGACTTATCTGTTCGTAGCCCATAATCTCTCAGTCGTGAAGCACATCAGTGACCGGGTGGCGGTCATGTACCTGGGGCGTGTGGTGGAGCTGTCCTCAAGCGAGGCGTTGTATGAGCTACCTTTGCATCCCTATACGCAGGCGCTGCTTTCGGCTATTCCAGTGCCAGATCCTGAGATTGAAGCCCGGCGTAAGCGCATCATTCTTGAAGGTGACGTGCCCAGCCCCGTCAATCCACCCAGTGGCTGCAATTTCCACCCGCGCTGCTGGAAGGCCCAGGCTATCTGCCGCGAGGTTATTCCTGTACTGGAGGCGAAGCAGCCGGATCATTACGCCGCCTGCCACTTCCCCGGGTGAGTTCTCTTTACTGGTTATCGCGTTGCTCGATGCGTTTAATCCGTGCTAACAGACGAATGCGCGCCATCAAATGGCGCGCATCGAACGGCTTGACCACGTAATCATCTGCCCCGGCATCGAACCCCGCTACCTTGTCTTGAATGGTCGTGAGGGAGGTGAGGAGCATAATAGGCAGGTGACGAAGTGAGGGCATGCTGCGGATACTGCGACACAAATCCAGACCGTTTTCCAGGCCAAGCTGAACCTCGCTGATCACTATGTCGGGAAGGTCGGTGACAAGATATTGCCTGGCATCCGCCAGCGATGTAGCCCATTGCACGATCGCTCCATGCCCTAAAGCCTGCTGGATCTTGTCACGTGCATTCACATCACAATCTACAAGGAGAATACATAACCTGCGCAATCAGAATTATCCTGGACCTCTGTAAGATGCCAGGTCCTTTAATCTTGTTCTGCCTGCATCTTTACCAGCTGATCCATACGACGCTGGCGCTCTGCTGGTGTCAGACGTAGAACTCGTTCAATAGCTGCATTTAACGCACTGGGCTTAAAAGGTTTCGTGAGATACTCATCGACACCTGAAAGAAAACCTGTTACCTGGTCCTCCTCCCGCGTCATTGCGCTCAGAATGATCATTGGTGTGTCGGCTGTGCGAGTATCGCCGCGCAAACATCGCACTAACTGATACCCATCCATGCGCGGCATCTTCACGTCTATAATCACGCAATCGGGATGGTCAGTGTAGACGCGCTCCAATCCTTGCACACCGTCATAGGCGACCAGCACATTATAGGCACCTTGTAGGTTTACAGCATATTTGATAAGTTCCACGATAGTTGGGTTGTCGTCGATAACCAATACTTTCTTCATTGGGTTCCGTTATTCTGTAGGCTGCCTTGTACGCTGTACTGGGTTCCTATTTTAGAAAGGATAGATTCTCTCCTTGCATTGTAACACAGTTATGTGCTGCTGCCAACTGAGAACTCCTCCAATACTAGAGTTTATTCATATTCGTGAAAAGTGCACTGATGTGCCTGTGGGGTGTCCTCCTTTGGCGTCAACTTAAGGGGTGCAGGGTCCTCCCTGCCGGGTTTCAGGGGTGTCCCCTGAGATTCCTTTTCTTCTCTCGCCGCCTGCGGCGGCGAGCAAAAAGAGAAAAAGAGGTTTTTCGGGGACACCCCGAACCCCGGCAAAGGGCGGCTGCCCTTTGCAATCCCGCATAAAAATCGTTCAGTTGACGCCAAAGGGGTGTCCTCTATGTGTTTTTCTATCCGAGAACTTTGGTCATTTCTATAGGTAGCGTGACCTGCAAGTCATTGTGGCAAAGTGGCCATTTGGTGTTAGAATAAGAGGAAGGATGTTTACGGCAATGAAGACTCTGTTGGCGAATCAGACTGGTAATGCAATCGGGCATGGCACCCGCAAGGGGTGGTCCCTCGATAAATCGGGGACCTACTACCATGACACGACTGCGTCGGCTTGCCAAGGCGTCTCATGGTCGTGGCAGGGCTTGCCCCTGCCACGCTAGAGGAGAAATGTCATGACGATGCAACCTGCACTTGACCGCTATTCGAGACAAACCTTGTTCGGGCCTGTTGGTAAGCAAGGACAAGAACGTCTACAGGCATCTTCAGTCGCCATTATAGGTTGTGGCGCGCTGGGCGCCACCCTTGCTAACAATCTATGCCGCGCTGGTATTGGAAGGCTGGTGATCGCCGATCGTGACTATATCGAACTGAATAACCTGCAGCGTCAGATACTCTTCGACGAGGACGATATCACGCGACGGCTCCCCAAGGCAATTGCGGCTGCCGAAAAGCTACGCCGTATCAACAGCGATGTGAGCGTAAAGGCGCTGGTGGAAGACATTAATGCCGATGGCATCGAGTCCCTGGTACGCGATGTGGACCTGGTACTTGACGCGACGGACAACTTTGAGACGCGCTACCTGCTCAATGATGTGTGTATAAAATACAATCGCCCATGGATCTATAGCGCTGTTATTGCCTCCTATGGAGTAACCATGAATATCCTGCCCGGCGATACCCCTTGCCTGCGCTGTATCTTCCCAGAAATGCCACAGCCCGGAACGAGTCCCACCTGCGATACTGCCGGGGTACTTAACGGGATCGTAGGAGCGATTACAGGCGTTGCCTCTACCGAAGCAATGAAAATACTATTGAAAGACGAGAAAGTAAGCAGGGCCATGTTCTGGATGGATGTATGGGAGAATACAAGCGAGCGTATTGAACTGCCGCGCCAGCCTGACTGCCCGGCGTGCGGGCAGCATCAATATGAGTTTCTCGACTCACTCAGCGGGGCCAGCAGCACAAGCCTCTGTGGGCGCAACGCGGTCCAGGTCCGTACAGGAATACATGGGGCATCTCTTGATCTGCCCGGGTTAGCGGAGCGCCTGCAAGCGGTCGGCCAGGTGAGCTATAATGAGTATCTCCTGCGTTTTGTGGTCGATGGCTATGAGCTGACTGTTTTCCCCGATGCTCGTGCGATCATCAAGGGAACTGATGATGCCCAGGTTGCGCGGTCAGTATACGCGCGCTATGTGGGCATGTAGACTTTTTTAGGCAAGGTTCAATTATGAAGAAGAGGCCTTGACCGTGTGAACCGTCACACCATGTCACCCTGAGCGCAGCGAAGGGTCTGTCGCGATCGGCAGCGAGATGCTTCGCTGCGCTCAGCATGACAGTGTATGGATTACCGTCATCATCACCTGGTTTCCCATCATCGTAACATAGTGATTGAGGCGGCCTCTCAACGGCTTGGAGGCTGTAGACACGATGAGAGTGAATAGGGTCATGATGTCCGTAATCCATACATGACAGGGCTGGACCTTTCTGGTGAGGAGGAACTGTCACGTTCATTTGAACCTTGCCTTAGTATAAAAATAACAGGGAGAGAAGCTACTTTTATGCATGAATATATTCTTGTGTGCGTGGCATGGCCATATGCAAAAAGCTCTACTCATGTTGGCCAGATTGTCGGCGCTTACCTGCCAGCAGATACTTTTGCACGCTATCACCGCCTGGCGGGTAATCATGTCCTCATGGTTTCCGGTAGCGATGAGCACGGCACCCCTATTCTCGTCGATGCTGATCGAGAAGGTATTACTCCACGTGAATTCGTAGCACGTTACCACCGGCAGATTTGTGAAGTGTGGGATAGGCTGGGAATGTCCTGGGACTTATATACTGAAACGGGTACAGAAAACCATTATCGTATCACCCAGGATTTCTTCCGGACCCTCTACGAAAAGGGCTACATCTTCAAAGATACTATGCAATCTCCCTATTGCCCAACGGACCGCCGCTTTTTGCCTGATCGCTATGTTGAAGGAACATGCCCACACTGTGGGTTTCCCTCGGCCCGTGGGGATCAATGCGATAACTGCGGCCGCACGCTCGATCCCATTGATCTGATAGACCCACGCTGCCGGCTCTGCGGCAGTAAGGAAAGTCCACTGGAGATTCGTGATACAGAACATTTTTTCCTGGACCTGCCCAGGCTGCAGGAGCCTTTAATGGCCTGGTTGTCCTCGGAAAAGGACCACTGGCGAGCCAACACCCTGGGTTTTGCGATGAACTGGCTTAAAGAGGGATTGCGCCCCCGTGCTATCACCCGTGACCTCGACTGGGGCGTGCCTATTCCCATCGAAGGGTACGAGGATAAGCGTATCTATGTGTGGTTCGATGCCGTAATCGGCTACTTTTCCGCCTCGGTTGAATGGGCCGAACGGCAGGGCACACCCGAAGCATGGAAAACCTGGTGGGTCCCCGGACAGTCCGACCCTCCGGTCAAGTCGTACTACTTTATTGGTAAGGATAACATCCCGTTCCACACGATTATCTGGCCTGCCATGTTGATCGGGTATGGCAATCGTAACTTGCCTTACGACGTGCCCGCAAATGAGTTCATGACGATGAGCGGAGCAAAAGCCTCAAGCAGCCGGGGGAATGTGATCTGGACACGTGATGTGCTGGATCGCTATGACGCCGATGCGCTGCGTTATTACCTGTCAGTCACAGCTCCCGAAGGCCGCGACACTGACTTTACTTACGAGGAATTGATTCGCCGCAATAACGATGAACTGGTAGCGACCTACGGCAATGCCGTGCATCGCACGTTGACTTTTTTGCAGAGCAAGTTTGGGGGCATCGTGCCGCAGCCACAAGCTTTGCGCGAGGCAGACAGGGAAATATTAGCAGAACTGGATCGTGGCTTTACAATTGTAGGACATAACATCTCCAACTGCCACTTCAAAGATGGTATCAATGCCGCTATGGCGGTGGCCCGGGCGGCAAATCGCTACCTCGATGAGCAGGCCCCGTGGAAACAGATTAAAGTAGACCGCGACGCGGCCGGCACGACTATTTATGTGATGCTCCAGGTGCTCAGCGGCTTGCGGGTGCTTTTCTACCCGTACCTACCCTTTTCATCGCAGAAACTTCACCAATACCTTGCCTTTGCGGGCGATGTCAGCGCTGCTCACTGGCGGCCGGTCTCTGTCCCGGCGGATATTACGCTCCCTGCGCCAGCACCATTGTTCCCAAAATTGGAAGAGCTGGCCGTGATATAAAAATAATCCACCCCATTTCTCCATCTTTTGGTTGAGTACATTCCACTCCTTCCTTTGCTATACTTATTCTATCGCTTGTCCTGCCTGTGGATGATCTCTCGCTGAAAAAGGTAAACACACGGTCGGTCCCAGAGGGAGAATCTTCACTGGTAGAGAAGCGATGGGTACATGTCGTCTCTCTCGATCGTGTTTATTGTTGCGTTGCCATGTGAGACGACGTGTAAGATGTGTATCGTATGCAACTGAAGATTTTCAGGAGGCAGTAGAATGAACATGCTTTCGCGTACACAGGTTCCTGGTCAACCCTGGTGGTCGTTACTGGCACGGGGGATTATCGCGGTGCTTTTTGGGCTGGCAGCTCTTTTCTGGCCAGGGCTTACTCTCCTGGTACTGATCTACATTTTCGGGGCCTTTGCCCTGGTAGAAGGTATTATAACCATCTACCTTTCTTTTCAGGTACGTGACATGCAGACCAACTGGTGGATGTTACTGCTGGAAGGAATCGCGGGCGTTATACTGGGTATACTGGTTTTCATCTGGCCTGGCATCACCGCTCTGGTTCTACTTTTCTTGATTGCGGCATGGGCTGTCATAACGGGAATCATCGAGCTTATTGCGGCCTTTACTGTAGGAATGGGCTGGCTGCTGGCGCTTGCTGGCGTTCTCTCCATCTTGCTGGGCATCATATTGTTCGCTCGTCCAGTCGCTGGCATATTGTCGCTGGTCTGGCTCATCGGGATTTATGCCATTATATGGGGCGTGCTGCTGATCGTCCGCGCTTTCCAGGCCAGGTCTGCCCCGGCAGCGCCCAGCGCGCCAATAGGCTGAAATCGTTTTGGTGAATCTCAGGGGTGCGCCTTCGTCAATTGGACTCCCACACAATGGGGACGAAGCTGTACCCCTGCTCGTCAGTCTCTTTAGGTCCCCCAGACCTTGCGGGCTACACTTGCCACAAGCTCCAGCTTGCTGCGCTGGTCTTCAGGCGTGATACGGTTCCCCTCCATGGTGGATGCGAAACCACACTGCGGACTGAGGGCAAGACGCTCTAATGGGACGAAACGAGCGGGCACATGCCGCAGCGGTTCAAATCCCCCCGAGCGTGCATCGTCGTATTCCAGCAGGAAGCGCTGGAAGTTGGTCAGGTTAAATATTCTGGAAATTGGCTCGTAATCACCACTGGCATAGAATTTGCTCTGGTTGTTACCACGACAAATATGAATTCCAAAGGTGATTCCAGGGTGGCCGCTAATGATAGCGTTGTCCAGTTCAATGCAGCGATCGATGAGTTTATCGGGGTCGTTCCCGCGCTGGCGATACCCCTCGCGCATCTGTGGATCGAGTAGCGCGGCATACTGGGGGGCATCGATCTGGATGTAGGTACAGCCCAGGCGAATCAGTTCCTCCACTTCACGGCGCGAGAAATCAACGATATCGGCAAGATAAGCATCGCGGGACTCATAGGCCGCTTTCGACTTCTCAGGATCGTAGTAAGCCGCTGCCTGCTGAGCGCTAATCATGGTCACTTTTCCCGGGCGCCCTTTACGTGAGCGAAGATATACCCACTCCTCTGCACACATACTCCTTTTCCATTGGAGTCGCTCCACCACCACAGGACGCTT
>WNEZ01006324.1_pt1 | contig 11380 bp, 8 predicted proteins | sample 5400521 | NCBI WGS metagenome assembly WNEZ01 (sample SAMN13153339, study PRJNA577476) | soil metagenome | isolation source: 120 cm saprolite under Douglas fir tree site 2 hole 1 replicate 1 | place: USA:California | collected 2015-04-18
AGGGCAGCGCCCTTGCCAATGCCTGGCGGCCACGTTCAGTCAGCCGCACCAGGTGCCTGCGCCGGTCCGTCCCTGCCTCAATCGTGAGGAGCCCCTGGCTCTCCAGCGGCTTCAGGTTGCGTGCGAGCGTCGTGCGGTCCATGACCAGTTCCTCAGCCAGCTGCGTCACGGGCGCTTCACCCAGCAAGGCCACGGCGACCAGCAGCGTGAACTGGGTTGACCGCAACCCAGTCGGCTGCAGCACCTCATCAAAGAGTTGCGTGACGGCGCGTGCTGCCTTGCGCACATTCAAGCACGCACATGACTCCTCAATCTCAGCCAATTGAGCTGCGTTTGGTTGATGCAAGTGTTCGTTCATAATTAGGAGTATATACACTTATTTTCAATTTGTCAAGCCCTTTGTGGTGCGCCCTTTAACGGGTGAACGTGTAGTCTGAAAAGGCCCATTTGGATACCAATGTGAGGGGTAAGTGGTCTGCGTTGAGGAGCGGCACTCCTTGAGGTGGAAAGCCCGCTGACAATGTACCGACATCTTTGAGCCGAACAAAGACAAGGGCTACCCCTGCGGTCTATGCTGACGAAAGAAACCTGCGTTTGAAGCGTCGTAAACTTGAACAAGTGAAATGGCTGATACACTTGGCCCAAAAGGGAAGGTGTCTGTGCCTCGCTGCTCACAAATCAGCGAGGGGTATCTCATACGCACACCCGGCGTAAAGCAGGCAAGCTACGGATCGCTACAACACGTTCAAACGGAACTGGGGAACTCTGACACCGCTTGACCCGGCAACGGGGTGCGAGAATGCTAGCACGCGGGACAGAGGGCGGAGGCAGCGTAGTAGCCCAAGGCCATCCTGTAATGGGATGGACAAGACGAAGGTCTGCCAGGGAAAGACGCTTGACGAGAGGAAGAATGGATGTATTGAGGAAAGCAGATGACGGCTTGAGTAATGGCATCTTGTTCTCCAGCAGAGTGGAGGTTGCCATGCAACAGGTTGTGCTGTGCTTCTGCCTGGTGCGCCTCAATGGGGCAACCCAAATCCACCACCTCATACGCAAGGACCGGACAGGTCATGTCGAGTACTGGAAAGCGCAGTGCGGGGAAACTCGCCCGCTGCGTTTGGACGGGGGGAAAGAGCGTAAGCTCCTACCTATCCGTACTGACCTGCGCATCTGAAATGAGACTGGGAAAGCCGGTTCCTGCTCACCATTCTCATTCTAGATGCGCAGATGATCGACTGGTGTGAAACCCTGGATTACTCGATGGCGGCAAAATTTGATAAGTATCTAGCGTAATGCCAGCAGGGCCTTTTTCTTCTCTTAGCGATGGAGAGACCTTTGCTGGCAGGTCTAAGTACTCTCCCATTGAGAAAGCTGTTTGTGGTAAGCGTCATAGAATTAGCAAAAAGCTACACCATCAAGTAATCACATGTACACCCTCTCGACAGATGTAAATACGAAAATTCCGTGAGGTAATTTTTTGACAATTATGTGAGGCAAGGCGGATTCTCTCTTTCTCTTCTACTGTCACACACGTGCCTTTAGAGGCTGGTCGAACCGTTCTTCCTGCTCATGACTTACCTCAGATAATTCGCAAAAATTACCTCACGGAATTTCAACATTTACAGGTACTGGTGAGGCCTGCCAGGGATGAACCTGACGATCATGGTCCAGTCGTTCAAACGCTCAGCTGCTCGAACAGGCAGATGGATATGGCCTTCACGCTCAACATGAGACACGTTCAAGTCGTGACAAGCATGGCCTTTCGTTCTATACTGAGAGTATGCGAGCAAGAGAAAACGAACAAAAAGACCAGGCACGTTGTTTGCGAGCAGGAGCACAGAGATGATGACATCTAGGCTACTCAATCTCGATCGTTTCGCACCTTCAGCGCGAGCTGCCTTGCAGAGTGCGCAACAACACGCGCGCAGGCTGCAGGCACAGGAGGTCTACCCAGAGCATCTGCTCCTTGGTGTTCTGACACAGCAGGATGAGGAGGTAGCGGAGGTGGTGAGCCGTTTAGGGATGAACCTGCCAGCGCTTCGTGCGCAAGCCGAAGACCTCTTGGGCAACCTCCCTTCGCCCGGTGCAGGCAAACGCTCGATCCACTTATCGCAAGAAGCACAGGCCTGTCTCGACTGGACGAGGGCTTTTGCACAGGAGAGGGGAGCCTCATCCTTTCTCTCCTCCTACGTGTTGTTAGGAGCGGTCCGCCATCCGCGGGTCCAACCGTTTCTTATCCTGCTGCTCTCTTCAGAAATGATCTTACCTACCTATCTGTCAGAAAGGGAAGGGGCAGCTTATACGCAGGCCATGGACCAACTCATTCAGGCAAGAGTCGGCAAGCAGATCGATGAGCCCCTCAGCAAGAGGGCAGGGACCCAGGCTTCCATCACGGTCGAGCTTCCAACGATCCTGTTTGCGGATCTTCTTGGAGCGCAAACGGCCAAGCAAGAGTTAGGTGAGGTGATCACGTTTCTGCGTCGACCACAGCTCTTTCGCTCTTCAGCGATGGCGAGGCGAGATGGGAGGCTGCATGGGGTGCTCCTGGTGGGTCATCCCTGTACCGAGCGAACGCTGCTCGTGTACGCAACAGCCAGTGAGGCCGTTGTTCCTTTGGTCTGCCTCCGGCTTGCGAACCTGATTGCTGGGTTGGTGGGCCTTGCAACGCAGGAGGCTTCCCAAGAAGGGCGGCGCGTGATCCGACAGGTGTTTGAGCAAGCAACAAAGAGAGCGCCCAGTCTCCTCTTTCTCAATGATCTTGATGAGCTAGAGCGGTTGGAGGCCAAGGAGGTGCGTCAGGCGATGGTGAACCAGGTGCTTGTCGAGATGGATGGTCTGGAGCCGTATCCTCCTGTGGTGGTGGTGGCCACGGCGGCTCTGCCGGATGCGCTTGAACCGGCACTGCTCTTAAGAGGCCGTTTTGGTCAACGAATTGTCTTTAGTGCCAGCCTGGCGGTCCATCCGGCGGCCCAGACGAAGCTCTGTCTCTCCTGTAAGCGAGACGTGCTTGCTCACTGGAAGTACTGTATCTACTGCGGGGCATCGTTGCTGAAAACGTGTCCTGTCTGTGGCGCTCCCCATATCGAGGTGGAAGGGGCGCGCTATTGTTTCGAGTGTGGAAGCGCAATCTGGTCTGGGTGAAGAGGTAAAGCGATTGCAAACGACCTCTCGAACTTATGGGTAATCACCAGTTTTTCCAACGAAATTTGGTAGCTCTCTTGCTGGTACAGGCGGAGACCTCCTCATGAATCGGTTTACGTATGTGGGCAATCCAAACTGGCTAAGGGAGCATTTGTTCGTTGCAAACTTTTGGGGGATTAGGTACGCTTGAGGTGATCGTCGTTCTTTTCGGAAGGCAGGGGAGATGCCACCACCGAAGCGATCACGCCGAGAGCGGACGGATGAGTGGGAGAGTGTCAGACAATGGACTCTCTGGCCAGAACAAGAACTCTACGAGCAAATCCGCCCGATCATTTTGTACGGACAAACACCAGGGGAGCGTGCGAAGGAAACTGGCGCTGCCCAGCGAACGCTGTCTCGAAAAGCCGATGAGTTTGAAAAGTATGGAATGCAGAGTTTGTTCGACTCCGATGAACAGGGCGGAGCGAGAGAAACCACAAAAACCCTGCCTGAATATATTCGCCAGCTCATCATTGATCTGCATTTTGAACTCCCAACGATGTCCTGGAGAGAGATAGCTGAGATCTGTTTCATTCGCTATGGCAGGAAACCTTCTCATCACAGTGTCAAACATATTGCCACCTCTGGGCCTGGGCCTGGTCGAAACACGAGGCGTTACCAGCCTTGGCACGAGATCACCGATCCGGCGGAGCGCAAGCTGGCGGTTATTCGATTGCATAGCGAGGGCTGGTCAGTGACTTCCATTGCGGAATACCTGCAAACCAGCCGTGTCACGGTCTATGAGACGCTTGAACGTTGGGCAAACGAAGGTGTGGCGGGCCTCGATGCCAAGCCACCAGGCAGCAAAAGGCCGCGCAAAGTCACGCTCAAAATACGAAACGAGATCCGTAAGTTGCAAGAAAATCCCTTGTTGGGAGAGTACCGCGTTCATGCTGTTATGTAGACACTTGTAACCCTGTAAAGCATCTGTTCGTGACGAGAATAGATGTCATACGAAAGGAGCAAGTGATCTATGAAAGTCCAACGTATTCTGTTTCAAGCAGCCAATGACGTGACCTTTGAGCTGCTCGATGACGCAGGTCAGCCCATCGAAATCGTCTCTCGCTTCATGCGGCATTTGCGCGCTCGTGACTACTCCCCGAACACGCTGTCGGCTTACTGCTTCGACTTGCTGCATTTCATGACCTTCCTCAAGGAGCAGCAGCTCACGTATGAGCAGTTTACGCCAGCTCATGCCTGGACGCTGTTGGAGTATCTGCGTGAACTCCCCAGCCGCATTCAAGCACAACGATTGGGACCGGTTCTCTGCACAACTGACCAGAGCCATCCTGCAACACGCCTCTCCCCTGCTACGATCAATCGTATCCTGGCTGCGGTTTCGTCATTCTACGAGTACCTCATTGTCGCAGATCTGTTTCCTGGTCGAGAAAATCCGATCCAGAAAGTCGATGATCCTGCTCTCGCACGTGTCTCTGAGCGCCATCGCCCTTTCATGGGCGGTGCGTCCCGTCAACGGCCCGTCCGCAGAGCGGTCCGTGTGAAGACCATCCAGAGGGTGCCGCGCCCCCTGAGCGAAGAACAGATCGCCCAACTGCGAGGATCACTGCGCCTCTGGCGCGACAAAGCCATGATTTTGCTGATGCTGCAGGGAGGGCTGCGGCCAGGAGATTATGTAGAATGATTTCAGTAATGTCAACTTGTCATTTCCCTTTTCCGCACTTCACTTCCCTCTGCTCTGTCTAGACAGTGTCCGGGTGACTTCGTGGGGGCACTGGTCGCACTCGGTAAAGGGCGGGACGCCGTGATAGAGCCGATAGAAGGCGTGCCTCCCTTTGGCATCGAGCGCCAGGGTGATCACCGTGCCATCCGTCTCCGTCCACTCTCCGCGCTTGGCTGGCAACAAGGCCATGTCTCTGTCCGCATGGGTCAGCACCGTAGTTTCAGACACGTTGTGGAGCCGAGCAAAGGCAGTCAATGAGACGAGCTGGCGCGGTAATGGCCCGGTGGTGCGCTCTGCTCTGCGGGATGGGCGCTGTGAGGGTCCTGTTTCCGGTCTGTTCAGTAGATCCAGGACCTGCTGTTCTAATGCCTGGACGCGGCGTTCCAGCGCCGCAATGCGGTCTAGAGTGGAGACCTGGACATGTCCAGGTCTCTGTCCAGGCATGAACTGCTCCAGGTCAGAGACCGCAATCTCGCAGCGATTCGGCTTGGAGGAACGAGCCGGTAAGAGGCCCTTGTGAATGGCACGCCGAATCGTTTTGTCACTCACGCCGCAGCGCCGAGCTGCTTCCATAATGTTGACATACTCCATTGCAGGGATCTCGCTTTCCCGTTCAGTGTCTAGACACAAGTCCATCTGCCTCATTCTGCCTGCTGTGAGAGGTGGGTACCTGGATTTCCTGACTGTTTACTCGTGCGCTGCTCACAGTCTGCAATGAGGTCTCCAATGAGCTTGATCCGCTTTCTCTGGGCGGTGACGAGCGCGTTGCGGCCAGTCTTGTCCTGCTGTTGCAGGTCTGCCAGTTTCTTTTCATGCGCCCCCAGTGCTTGTTGCAACTTCTCCAGAGCTTCCGCCGTCCCACGTTGGGCAAGTCGTTCTAGCTCGTGGTTGGAAAGCCCTTCAGGATTGAAGATTAACGCGAGATCAGGGGTCTCTGGTGCCGGGATCTGTTGCAAGGCAGTGCGGCATGCAGTGGCTCCAGCCTGATCTCCATCAACAACACATTTTTCGAGCGGCGTCATTGGCACTTTCGAGCTGACAGGTAATGTCTGTTCTCCGTCCTGCAAGAGCCTGGCCTTCTCGCCGCCAATGAACATGCCACAGCGTTTGCAGTCGAGCCTGTGCTCACACGTGACATAGACTTGATTCCCACAGAACATCGGTTCTCCATCGGCATCATAGCCAATGAACCAGCGGAGAGCAGGTAACCCTTGAGCCGCAGCCTGCATATCGACGACCCCTTCGATGATCCGACTCAGATCGTCGGCAGCCTGGATCGTCTGATGAAGCTGAATCGGGTCCTGCCTGGCGTAGCGCCGGATCGTTCTCGTGTTCACATGTCCAGCGTATTCAGCCAGATCATCGAGACTGACACCATTTTTTCGTAACAATGTCAAGCGGGCACTGCGGCCTCGATGACCGGTAATTTTCCCTTTGGCATCCTCGATGCTCACACCAGCCCGTTTGCAGAGCACGGGGATGACTGAACCATTAATGAACGAGGCTCCCACACGGAGGTCTTGGAAGCAGAACAGATAGTCTACCTCCTCACGATCCTTCCGATCCAAAAGTTTCCGTTGCTGAGATGGCCGCTCACGCTTCCATGCAGTGATGGCGTCAGCCGTGTAGTCGGGCAGCCAGATCCAGAACGGCCCGCGATTCTTACCAGATGGAATCTGGAGGTAATAAATCTTTGGAGGATTGCTTTCGGCTTCGTCTTGCCCAAGTTCCCGATCTGCATTCATCGTCACCCTCTCCACAGGCAGGCCCTCTTCACCCAGCATGGTCGGCTCCCAATCTTCTCGCAAACAATCGAGCCGCAGACGCGCAATCTCGTTGGGACGCCTGGCTCCAGTCACCCATACGAGAGACAAAGCCCTGTAGAAGGTCAGTGAATAGCGTGTTCCAGGAGGCAAATCACTTTGCGCCAGTGTCGCTGCTGCAATGGTCAATTTGGACCACACTTGCAGATCGATGTCTCTCGGTGAGGCTGCATCTAATACCTTTCTGATGTGATGGGGTGTCGTGAACACCTCCCCAGGAACAAAATCGAGCCGAATTCTTCGGGCAGGTTCACCATGAGGAGAGTGCGGGCGTCTCGTCAGATCAGAGAACAAGTGGTTGAGTGCTTTTAATATTAACGCCGATGTATAATTGCGCCAGGATAAAATTGACCGTCCCCCGAGATGGCGGTAGTCTGTGGGAAATGCCGTTCAACATTTCCGCAGGAGACCGCCATGATCAGGAGCAGGACAGTGAACAAGATTATGTAGAATAGAAATAGCCATTTTGTCTGAAACCTGCTTTCGTTTCAACATCTGGTTTTGACTTGTTCACGCACCATCCGAATAGGGATGAAGCTGCCTCCCGTGCGGTTGCCCAAGTGTAGCATACGGTGTCAAGGCTATACAAGCGCGCCCCTACCATTCCCCACATCCACCTGCGCGGCCTTGACACCGTATGCTGTGTGAGAAGCAACCCGCACCGGGAGTCGGGGACGCGGTTCGGGCTGCGGCAGACGTTGGAGCAATGGAGGGAGTTACCCACGTTCAGCAGAGGGACTACGCGGGGACCGCTTGGGCGACTCCGTTGGAGCCTTTTTGGTTTGCGGTTTGCCCGGCTTTCGGCGCTCCTGTTTGAATCGTTCGAGTTCTTCATCGGCAATGATCTCTTCCTGGGTACGTGTGGATGAACTGCTCCATCGATTTCTCTATGTTTCTACCGGCTTCAAAAGCCGGATGACGTAGGCTAGAAGGAGCCATCCTGCACCTCTTCTTGTTTGCTCTGATCTGGGAACGTTCTTTCTGGCTGAACCAAACCGACTGTTCCTGTAAGCATGGGAAGCGGCTTGCGTTTCCCCGATTGAAGTTCACGTGGGGTTGGCCCGGCTGGCGTTGGCTCATCGGCCAGGCGGTCCAGCAGGGCTTGATTCAGGGTAATGCCTTGCTCCACCAGTTTGCGTTCCTCCTCGCCAAGGGTGACGAATTCGAGCATCCTGGTCAGGTTGCCGTTGGCCTCGAGGAGTTGCATTTTGGTCGAGTGTTTTGGTTGGTAAAAATCACACTTTGCGCAGGCCATGCGGTGCCGACAGGCCGCCCACTCTGGCAGCGTACAGTAGCCATGTCCCAAATCGAAGTACTTCCACGGTTGCCCAGATGAGGCGGCGCCTGACATCACAGCGTCGTTGTCGATCAGCACCGGGATCGAAGCCAGATTCTGCTGCAAAAAGCTCCCCTCAGCAACTTTCACTGCAACTTTGGTGATGTCCGCATCGACATAATTGCGTGTAGTTGCTTCAGTGCGGTGGCCAAGCCAGCGCATGAGCTGCCAGAGGCTCATGGGATTTTCACAATTGCCCAGGAAGGTTGCGATCGTCGCCCGTGCGCGATGGCTGGTCACGCGCCCTCGCTGATCAAGCGGGGGTACGTTTGCCTTCGCGGCCAACAACGGGATCAGGACGTGGTTAATGTATCTTTTCCCCATACGCTGTTCGCGCAGCGAGAAGAGATACGCTACCTTTTCTGCACTTTTCCGATCAAGGATCAGATTTTGAGAAGGTCGAAGCTGTTCCCAAACCGCTATCATTTTTCCTACGTAGGGTGCAACGGGTTTTTTGAAGGCGGGAGAGGTTTTGTTCGCAGGGATATGAAGGTAGCAAACTTGCTCTTTGCTCACCTTTTTCCCCGTCTCAGGATCAGTGATATCAGTAGCGGGCCACTCAATGCAGCCGAGCCTTAGCCGACAAATCTCATCAGAGCGCAGGGCTGTAAAGAGCCAGACGGCTGCTACTGCTCGCACCATTTCTAACGGGTAGGTCGTTGACGGAAGATCCTCCACCTCCAAGTGTTGGCCAGCCCAGATCAGCTTTGCCCAAAGCGGACGATCAATCACACGGGGATCGGGGCCAATTTTGTTTTTCACTGAACGGGGAAGGGCCAGATAGCGCTGCGGATTGAAGACGATCGGAATTTTCTCGCTCTCTTGTAAATCTCGAAAGAAACAGCGCACGGCTGCGAGAAAGACGCTGATCGTTCGAGGTTTTACCGGCTTGCCATGATTTGGTTCTTTCCGATGGCTCAAGCGGAACTGTTCCCCGACATATTGCCCGACCGTCATATGCGTAATGGCCGCCACACATTCTGTTGCGACTGTTGCTGTCCACTGCGCCGGAGACGTGATCTCAGGATGCGTTTGCTTGAGCCAGCGACCAATTTTGAGGAGGTTGGTGTAGTAGCCGCTGATGGTGACAGGTTCCAATGGTGAGATTTTTCTCCATTCGTTGCACCAATCCTCCCATTCCATTGCCAGTGTTCCATCTGCACTCGATCGTGCTGGGATTGGTCCGGTGGCGGATTTTGGGATGCCAACATTCAGGATGCCAAAGGAAACCAAGATGCGGGAGATCGTGGCAATCTCGTATTGCTCACGTGGAGTGGTCTCATGAACCCAACGAATGTGCTCCTCAGTAATATCTTCCAGAAATGGGCTCCGGGCCAGAAGCAAGACAATACAGATCGCGCGCGTGATCTCGTGGGCTTTCTGCGCTGAATAGCCAACATGGCTCAGATGAGTAACGATACGGTCAATCCCGAGCTTTAGACGCTGCTCTCCAAAGGCGAGGCGGGCCAGTTTCGTGTAGGGAAGACCATCGCCGCAGACGCGCACATCTGGTAATTTCCCAAGCAGATATGCGGTGAGCAGCACACGTGTCCTCGTTCCCGCTTCTGGTTTTGAATCGCGCCGCCACGACCACCCCAAACGCGTATTGAACTCTTCCAGAGAAGCGGCAATGAATTCAATCCATTCCCTCTCATCCCAGGCCCAGAAGGAGGTCTGCCTCCGGTTCATTTCCAACACAAAGGCACGGATGGTGCTTGCACGTCGATTCTGGTTGGTCCAATCCGTGTAGTTTTCCTGAATGATCTGGCAGATGTCTACCAGCGGGGTCAACAGGCGGTGAAGCACTTGGTAACTTCGCTTCGGCCGCATTCCACTGTTTCCTGGTCCGTCACTGCGAACGGCGACCAAGGCAATTTCCTGGCGCTCTGCCTCGGTTAATCCAGGAGAGCAATCGTAGGAAGTCAGGTCGATGGGCCAGGACCATGGAGATTCCACGAGAGGAAAAGCCTTCCCTGGTGCGATCATGCTTCGACCTCCTTGAGGGTGGCTGCGATCCAAGCGTCCAGGTCTTCCATCCGGCCTGTGACGGCAGCTGAGATATCACGGCCGCTCATATGAATGTACAGGCGCGTCGTGTCGAGTGACTTGTGGCCAGCGTATTCAGCGATGATCTGTTCGGCGATCCCGCAGCGAGCCATATGAGTTAAGCGCAGATGGCGCAGGGTGTGTGGATGAAATGGCGGAAGTCCTGCGCGAAGAGCAATAGTTCGCATGATTTTGTTGATCATCTCTGGGGAGATGCCCGAGGCTCGGTTGCGGTCAGACTCGGAGAGAAACAATCGCCCCAGGCCAGCCTTGATCCGGCGGCGATGTTCCAGATAAGCGCGCAAGCGGGTTGCCGTCGCCTGCGTAAAGAGGACCAGGCGCCCGGAGCCGTTTTTACAGATCTCTGGGCGCAGCGTCACCTCGCGATGCGCCCAGTCAATATCGGTGAGTTCCAGCAAGACCACTTCCTCACGCCGAAGCGCCCCATCATACATGAGCAAGAAGAGTGCCTGATTCCGCAGCGACTCAGGCGCGAGAGCAGCAAGCAAGATCTTGAATTGCTCATCGCTCGGTATCCACGGCTGGCGCGCTGGCTTGCGGCGGACTAATGGCCGCTCATCGGCAGGGGTTGGGTGACGAACCACTGAGAAGCTGTTGCGGCGCGTGTACTTGCCGCGACCGACAGGGTTTCTTGTTCGTTGCCCTATCTCGATGAGATGATCGTAGTAGAGGCGGGCTGCCGTCAGGCGGAGCTGGATTGTTTGATCGGAGAGACCGTGCCCTGAGTGAAGATGGATGATCTGTTGTCCGTGGGGATTGGGACGGGTTACCAGATCCTGGACGTAGGCGGCCAGGTCTCCTTTTGTGGCTGTTTCCACGCTGAGAGGTGGTTCCTGTTGCTCACAAAAACGGAGGAGGTCTTCAAGACCCCTGCCGTAGGCTTCGATGGTGCGTGGACTGAGTTGCCGGTTAGCTTGAAGCTGGAGCCACTCTCGCGCGGAGGGCAGTGCTGCAATCCGGGGGAAGAGCCCCCATGAGACGTTTTCTTGCTGCTGCATCGTCGTGTTCACTCCTTTCTCTCGATACAGAGAGCAAAAAGACAGCAAGCAGAGAGAATACCTCAACCAGGTAAGGGCGGAGGATATCTTGCTCCGTGTTCCTCGACATCTGGACTCAGTATACCTGAGCGAGGCAGTGTATTCCAAATAACCTGTATACACGACTTAGCCGTGCAAGGCAAATCGATTCAAGACATCGCGATCAGCCTGGGGATCGCCAGAAATACGGTGCGCAAATACCTGCGCCACCCCGAACTGGTCGCCATGCCCCATCCGCGGCCCAATCGCCGCTCCA
>WNEZ01005203.1_pt1 | contig 11378 bp, 10 predicted proteins | sample 5400521 | NCBI WGS metagenome assembly WNEZ01 (sample SAMN13153339, study PRJNA577476) | soil metagenome | isolation source: 120 cm saprolite under Douglas fir tree site 2 hole 1 replicate 1 | place: USA:California | collected 2015-04-18
CTTGCCGACCTCGCGGATCGCGCTGCGGGTGCGGTAGCAGATCACCGTCGCGGCGAGCCCGGCGCGGTCGCGGCCGTATTTCTCGTAGATGTACTGGATCACCTCCTCGCGCCGCTCGTGCTCGAAATCGACGTCGATGTCGGGCGGCTCGTTGCGGGCGGCGCTGATGAAGCGTTCGAATAAGACGTCAATCCGCGCCGGGTCGACCGCGGTGATGCCGAGACAGTAGCAGACGACCGAATTGGCGGCCGAGCCGCGCCCTTGACACAGGATGCCGCGCTGTCTCGCAAACTGCACGATGTCGTGCACGGTCAGGAAATAGCGGGCATAGTCGAGGCGCTCGATCAGCTGCAGCTCGTGGGCGATCAGATCGCGGACCTTGTCCGGTACACCGCTTCTTTCGTCATTCCCGCGCAAGCGGGAATCCAGGGGGCCAGGGTCCGAACGGTGGCTCTGGACCCCCGCTTCCGCGGGGGTGACGGACGAACGAAATCGCTCCCCCGCTCCCTTCCAGGTCAGCTCGGCAAGACGCTGTTGCGCCGTCAGCCCTTCCGGAACTGGTTCCGCGGGATATTCGTAGCGCAGCTCGTCGAGGCTGAACCGGCAGCGCTCGACGATTTCGAGGCTGCGCTCGACCGCGTCCTCATGGCCGCGAAAGAGCCGCGCCATCTCCTGCGGCGGCTTGAGATGGCGCTCGGCATTGGCGGTGAGGCGATAGCCGGCCTCCTGGATCGTGCAGCCCTCGCGGATGCAGGTCAGCACGTCCTGTAGAGGGCGCCGCTCGGGCCGGTGGTAGAGCACGTCGTTGGTCGCGACGAGCGGTAGCCCAGTGGCTTCGCCGATAGCGGCGAGACGGGCCAGGCGCCGCGCATCGTCGCCGCGATAGAGATGGTGGGCAGCGAGATAGGCGCGGCCCCTGAAATCCGCCGCGACGCGGGCCGCGAAATCCGTCATATCCGCCTCCTCGGACGGCAGGACCACGACGATCTGACCGTCGCCGTGTGCGACCACATCGGCATAGTCGAGATGGCATTCGCCTTTGGGGGCTCGGCGCTTGCCGAGAGTTAAGAGACGCGTGAGGCGGCCATAGGCGGCGCGGTCTTCGGGAAAGGCGAGCAGGCTCGTGCTGTCGCGGAGATCGAGGCGGCAGCCGACGACGAGCCGGATCCCGACCTCCTTTGCCGCATGATGCGCCCGCACGATGCCGGCGAGGCTGTTGCGATCGGTGATCGCAATCGCCCGATGGCCTGATGCGGCCGCGGTCACCACCAGCTCGTCCGGATGCGCGGCACCGCGCAAAAACGAGAAATTGGTGGTGACCTGCAATTCCGCGTAGTGCAGAACCCGCTCAGGAGAAGAGGCCATGGACAAACCAGCGCGGCTTGTGGTCGCCGCCGTAGAGACCCGCCCGGAACAACCAGAAGCGCCGTCCTTCCTCGTCCTCGACCCGGTAGTAGTCACGGATAGCGTCGATGGTGCCGGAGCCTTCCGGCCGCCACCATTCCTCGGCGATCCGCTCCGGCCCATCGGCCCGCGTCACGCGATGCCGGCGCCGCCGCCAGGTGAAACGGAACGGCGGGTCGTCGGGCAAAAGCCAGAACGCTTCGACCGGCTCCGGCGGCTCGAACAGCCGGATCGGCCGCGGCGGTTTGCCCCCACCCCTCACCCACCCAGCCCTGTGGGCTGGGTCCCCCCTATCCCGCACTGCGGGAGAGGGTGGCGAGCGCAGCGAGGCGGGGGAGGGTGAGCCCACCGCGACTCTGACCGAGGCGCGTTCCGGGATGTGGCTTTCGCGCGGCTCGAGTCGCGATACAGCAGCGAGCCCCAGCCGGTTGCCGAGCCGGTCGAGGAGCGGAGCGATGCCGCTCGCCTGATTGCCGGCGGGGTGGCCGGCGAGGCCGATCTGCTCGGGCGGCAGGGGCTCGACCGCAAAGGCGGCGAGGATCATGTCCTCAACACCGAGGCCGGGATCGATTGTGTCGAGCCGCTCCTTGAAGAGGGCCGCGAGGTGGCGTGGATCGCGGCTCGGGAGAGCGGTGCCGAGCCGGATCCGTTCGACCCGCCCGTCGACGCGGTGGAAGGCGAGATCGAGCCGCCGCGCTCCCATCCCCTCCCGCGCCAAACGCTGGACGAGATCCGCGGTCAACCGCTCCGTCGCGAGCGCCAGATCGGCCGGCTCGGCGATCGGCTCGGCGAAGCTCAACCGCACGCGTCGAGTGGGTGCTTCGCCCAATGGCGACAGCGGTTCGGGCAGATTGTCCAGCGCCTGGTCGAGCCACCGCGCCACTGTCTCGCCAAAACGGCGAGCCAACGCATCGCGCGGCATCGCATAGAGATCGCCGATCCGCTTCAGGCCGACCCGCCGCAGACCCTGGGCGGTTGTGGGGTCGAGGCGGAGGGCCTCCACCGGCAACGGAGCGAGGGCGGCGCGACAATCTCCCGGCGGCAAGATGACGGGGTCCTTGCCCATTTCGGTAAAGCGGGCCGTCGCCCAGGCGGCGCCGAGCGTGTCGGCAATGGCGATGCGGGCTGCGATACGCCAGCGGTCGAGCCGAGCCATAAGATCGGCGGCGAGTGCTGCCTCTCCGCCCCAGAGATGGGCCGAGCCGGTGATTTCGATGCGCACGCCATCCGTCCCGTCGGGCGCGGTCCACGGGCTGTAACGGTTGCACCATTCCGCCAGCCGTCGGAGTGCAGCGGCGTCCTCCGCGGGCTCGGCCGCGGCAGTGGTGAGGCCGGGGAAAAAGGAGAGCGCGTCCGCCAGCGGCATCCCCGGCGCAAGACCGGCAGCCGCAGCGGCCGGGTTGACCACGGCGAGGAGACGCCGTCCGGCAGCATCGGCGACCGTCGCGAACGGGGCCTCTTCAGCCGGTGCGGCGGAATTTTTCCACTGAGACAGGTCCCGCCGGTCGATCGGCCAACGCTGCAGCCAGAGATACATGACCCGTCGCATCCGGCACCTCCACTTCCCAGCACCCCGGCACGCCGCCGCGGGAACGCAAGAGCTCGACCCGCCACCGCGGCAGGCCGATCCCAGGTTCTCCCCGCGGCGGTTGCGACGGCAATGCGGAGATGCGCCATCGGGTTACGGCCGCGTTCGGCAGAACGCGTTCGCGCGCCGCCTGTCCCCCCTCGCGCCAGCGCCGCAGCAGAAAGGCGGTGATGCCGGAGCGCTCCGCGGCGAGCTGCAATCGGCGGCTCGCCACCGTGGCGAGCGCCCCGACTTCGCCGACCACGGCGATGATGCCGGGAATGCGCAACCCCTCCTCCATCGCCCACAGGATCTCGGCATCGCGCGCCGCCCGGACCAGCACCAGGCGCCCGGGATCGAGCCCGTGGGCCGCAAGGCCCGGCCCGTAAAGGTCCGGGCGGGGAAGGCACCACAACACCAAGCCGTTCCTGCCCCCAATTTTGCTTCCAAAAGCCCCTTGCCCGGGCTCGTCCCGGGCATCCACGTCTTGAGGCAGCGACAATCTCTGCACCGAAGACGTGGATGGCCGGACCAAGTCCGGCCACGGGGGTCGTCTCTGGTTGCGCAGGATCACAGCCTCGCAACCGCCTCCGATTCCCCGGACAGCCCTGCGTGGACACGGGGGAGGGTTGGGGTGGGGGCCGGCACCGAGGCGTCCAATGATGCCGGCGGCAAAGGCGGCGGCGAGCGCGCCATCCTCCTCATCGCCGTCTACCCCGAGGATCTCGTGCAAGGCGCCCCGCGCGAGCCCGCCGCCCGGCAGCACCCGGTCGATCGCGGCGACGCCAAACGGCAATACCCCATGCACCGTCGCGGTCGGCCGCTCGATCCGCCTGATCCGCTCACGCAGCGCAGGGAGAAGGGCTCTCTCCTCGGTCATGTACCATCTTTGTTCTCATCACCGCCTTTTGTCAACGCCGACGGTTGACGATCGAGCGAGTAGGAACGATCACTCGTCTCATGACGCTCGCACCGCTTCTCAACGCCCCTGTCGTCATCCAGATTCACGCCTTTGCCGCCATCACCGCCTTCGCGGTCGGCGTCGTTCAGCTGACGGCCCCAAAGGGCACGATCCCGCATCGTCTGATCGGCTGGTCATGGGCCACGCTGATGCTGACCGTCGCCGTCAGCTCGCTCTTCATCCACCAAATCCGGCTGTGGGGTTTGTGGAGCCCGATCCACCTGTTGTCGATCTTGGTGCTAGTGACCTTGCCGCTGGCGGTGCTGCACGCGCGCCGTCATGACGTGAGGCAGCATCGCATGGCGATGCTGATGTTGTTCACCGGCGCCCTGGTGATCGCGGGCGTCTTCACCTTCCTGCCCGGCCGGATCATGCACGCGGTGGCTTTTGGCACCTGATCGGGTCTTTGCGTGACGATCCCCGATGCATCGAGGAATTTGCCATCGTGCTCGTCGTCGGCGCGAACATGGCAAGCCTGCCCACAATCGGCCGGGTGGTACGAGCCGCGTGGTCACGGAAACTCGTAGTTGTGTTATTGACAAATATCGATTATGGAGATATCATTATCGATATGCGGATCTCATCACGTGTCGCGCTAAAGCTATATCCCGCAGTGGTCTGGGAGTAGTGCCCCGTCGCGTCTCTTGTTCCACAAGAACAGCGGGGCGCTTCGCTGTTATCTCGTTCGACGAACCATCGCCGCCCCGGCTTTCCGCCAACAACAAGTTCTCAGTGGCTGATAATTTTGTGCAAAAACAGCAAAAACAGCGAAGGGTGCCATTCGGCGTTGGCCCGGCGCGCATTTCTCAATGCGTCTGAGAACTAGTGGTTGCCTCCTTATCAGCGCCGGAGGCTGCCGCTGTCCCTAATGCACCCTGGGTTTCTCCGGGGAGGCGGATCAGCTACCATTCGCGCAAGCGCATCGTCCGTCGGTGGCGCAATCCCATGGTATCGCGTCGCGGCAAAGGACAACGGGAGCCTTATGATCATTCTGGGAATTCATGCGGGTCAGCATGAAGCTTCCGCTACCTTGTTCGACGAGTATCGCATCCTCGCGGCGGTGCAAATGGAACGCCTCAACCGGATCAAGGGAGCCGGCGTTCTGCCCGATGAATGGGCTTGGCCATGCGTTGATGAAGTCCTGTCGATACACGGCCTCACACGGCGAAATGTCGATGTCGTCGCGTTGACCCGTTCGGCGTTGCCCCAGACCTATTACCTGAAGATGCGCACACCTTGGCGCCGGTTCGCCACCCTCGCCAAGCCGGAGATCCTGCGCAAACGGCCGCATCGCCTGTTGGTCAACGCCTTGCGGAAAGAGCATGTGGCCGATCCGAGCCTGGTGTTCGCGGAGGCCGATTTCCTGATCGACCACGGTTTTCGCCCAGACGTGCAAATTCACTGGTCCAACCATCACTTCTGCCACGCCGTCCCGGCGCTGTTCTTTACCGATTGGAGCGAAGGCTTGCTCTATACGGCAGACGGGATCGGGGACAACACTTCCTACTCGGCTCGCTCCTTCGGCGACGGCAAGCTGACGAGCCTCTTCGGCGACGAAGACATGCTGCTCGAGCCTTACGGCGGTGGCAGCGTCGCCCTGGCCTACGGCATCGTCACCCAGGCCGTCGGGTTTCGTATGTTGCGCCACGAGGGCAAGATCACCGGGTTGGCGGCGTTCGGCGAACCCGTCTTTTATCGCGATTTGGCGAAGCATTTTGCCGTCGATCAGCGCGGGCGGGTCCGATCCGACTGGATCACCTTCGAGGAGATGCGGGCGGCCATCACCGAATTGCTGGAGGGAGCCAAGCGCGAGGACGCCGCCGCGTCGATCCAGAAACTCGTCGAGGACATTGTCCTGGTGTCGCTTACCCGCATCCTGCGGGACGCGCCGCATCGCCGCCTCGGCCTTTCCGGGGGTCTGTTTGCCAATGTCAAACTCAACCGTCATCTCACCGAGAATTTGAGCCTCGACGAGATCTTCATCGTTCCGCCGATGGGCGACGAGGGGCTTTCGCTCGGGGCGGGATTGGAGTTCCTGCTCTCCCGCGACGGCTTGCACGCCTGGCTCGAACGCCGCTATCGGCTCGACGATCTCTACTGGGGCCGCGATTACGACGGCGCCATCGACACCGCTTTATCGGCTGATCCGAGCGTGGCGCGGCGTGAAGATCCGGCGGTTGAAGGGGCTGCGGTGCGCCTCGCCGACGGTCAGATCGGCGCCATCTTCCGCGGGCGCATGGAATTTGGGCCGCGCGCCCTTGGCGCCCGCTCGATCCTTGCCAACCCTTCCCGGCGGGCGACCCACGATGAGCTCAATCGGCGCCTGCAGCGCTCCGAATTCATGCCGTTCGCGCCGGTGGTGACCGAGGCGAATGCCGCAAAGGTCTTCGATATCGGGTCCGTCAATGAATATGCGTGCCGTTTCATGACGATCACGACCAAGGTCCGTCCCGAATGGTGCCGGGCGATCGAGGCGGTGGTGCATGTCGATGGGTCGGCCCGACCACAGATCATCCACCGGGACACCAACCCGCTTTACCACGATATCGTCGTGGCCTTTGAACGGCGCACCGGCATCCCGGCGCTGGTCAACACCAGCTTCAATGTGCACGAGGAGCCGATCGTCAACCGTCCGGCCGAATGTTTGCGGGCCTTGGTCGATCGGCGCATCGACTTTGTCGTGACCGAGAACGGGCTCTATACGACGCCGGAGTGATCATCGGGTCAGCCAATTCACCAGCCGATGGGCGGCCTCGGTTACGTCCTCGGTGGCACCGGCAAACGAGAGCCGGACCCAGCCGCCGCCGTCGATCGGGTCGAAGTCGAGACCCGGCGTCACCGCGACCCCGGTCTCGGCGAGAAGCCGGCGGCAGAACTCCGCGCTGTCTCGGGTCAGGCTCGAGATGTCGACATAGAGGTAGAACGCCCCCTCGGCCGGTGCCAAACGGGTCAGCCCGGCGTCGGCGAGGGTGCCGATCAACAGGTCGCGATTTTGCCGATAGCGCACCACGTGGGCGTCGAGCTCGGCGCGGCAGCCGAAAACCGGGAGCGCCGCCAATTGCGACAAGGCGGGCGGCGAGATGTAGAAATTCTGCGCCAGGCACTCGACCGAGCGGGCGAGATCCGGGGGCACCAGCATCCAGCCGAGCCGCCAGCCAGTCATGCTGTAGTATTTCGAGAACGAGTTGACGATGACCGCCTCGCGCCCATAGGCGCGCGCCGTCGCTGCGGCGGTCTCGTAGGTGATCCCGTGGTAGATCTCGTCGGAGATGAGCCGGATGCCGCGGTCGCCGCACCAGGCGGCAAGCCGCGCGAGGTCGGCAGCGCCGATCATCGTTCCCGTCGGATTGGCCGGGCTTGCGATGATCAATCCGTCGAGCCGGCCCGCCTCGGCGAGCAATTCCGGCGTTGGCTGGTAATGGGCATTCTCGCCGACCGCGATCAACACCGGCTCGATGTCGAGTGCGGTCAGGATGTTGCGGTAGGCCGGATAGCCCGGAACGGCGAGACCCACCCGGTCGCCCGGTTCGAAGGCGGCGAGAAAGGCGAGCTGAAAGGCGGCCGACGAGCCGGTCGTGACGACGATCTCGGCAGGGTCGACCAAGACGCCGTATTGCGCCCGGTAGTGCGCGGCAATCGCCTCCCGTAAAGGGGCGATGCCGAGCGCATCGGTATAGCCGATCTGCGCCGATGTCAGCGCCCGCCGAGCGGCTTCGAGCACAGGTTCGGGCGCCGAACTCCCAGGCTGGCCGACTTCGAGATGGATCACGTCGGCGCCGCCAGCCTCGCGCTCGTTGGCGGCGCGCAGGACGTCCATCGCGATGAAGGGCGGGACAATCCCGCGGCGGGCGGCCCGCAAGGTCATGTCCGGGCGCATCCTTCCGGCTTCAGCACCCGGCGCGTCGCGGCGGGATGGCGCAGCAATCGCTCCGCCGGCCGGATCGGACGGCGCACCAGCTCGCCGGTGCAATTGGGGCAGCGGCCGCCGAGCACGCTCTCGGCGCATTCGCGGCAAAACGTGCATTCGAAGGAGCAGATCCGGGCGTCGGGCGAGCCGGGCGGCAGGTCCCGGTCGCAGCATTCGCAATTGGGCCTCAATTCCAGCATCGTCGTGCGCCCTGAATGGTGCCGGCCATCGTGCATCGTGAGCAAGAAGGTTGGCGTTGGCCAGTGGCTTTCGCTATGAAGAACCGCCCACCCCCTTACAAGAGAACAAAACTTGGCCTCATACACGACACCGGTTCGCCTGATTGGAATGTCGGGCAGCTTGCGCAGTGGCTCATATTCGAATGCGGTGCTCGAAACGCTGGGCGAGAAATTTGCCGGCCGCGCCGACCTCACGATCTTCGACCTGAGGCCGATCCCGCTCTACGACCAGGATTTCGAGGGTGAGAAGCGGCCCGAGCCGGTCAAGGAATTGCTCTCGGCGATTGCTGGCAGCGACGGGCTCGTGCTGTGCGCGCCGGAGTTCAACCACAGCATTCCGGGAGTGTTGAAGAACGCGCTCGATTGGGCCTCGCGCCCCGCCTTCACCTCGGTCATGGCGTACAAGCCGGTTGCGATCATGGCGACCTCGCGCGGGCCGCTTGGCGGCGCACGCTGCTTGGAGCACATGCGGGTGGCGCTCGACTCGATGCTGTCGCGGGTGGTGCTCGCACGCGAGGTGACGATCACCTCGACCGCCGACAGGGTCCGTGACGGCCGACTCGTCGACGAGACCTCGCTCGGCTTTGCCTGCGGTGCCGTCGAAGCACTGCTGCGCGAGATCCGCTTGTGGCGGATGGCGGACCGCCTCGCGGACGAGCCCATTATCCCTGGCTCGACGCCGGCTTTTCGTTGACGCAGCGCAACAGCTTCCAATAGCCGAACAGGTTGCTCGGCCGCACCTCGCGGATCGACAGCTGGCTGTCCTGGCGGAAAGCGTCGAACGGAAAATCGGCATGAAAGCCGATATGGCGGGCCAGCCGCCCCAGCCTTTTTTCCACTAGGCGCAGCAGCAGGTTCTCGCTGGTGAAGTGATTGACGACGACGATCGTCCCGCCGGGTATGCACACCCGTCGCATCTCTGCGGCGAAGCGCGCCGGGTCGGGCACGACCGAGGCGACATAGAGTGCGAGGACCGCATCGAAAGAACTGTCGGGAAACTCGAGGTTCTCGGCGTCCATCACATGCAGGCCCTCGACGTGGACGAGCCCCCGGCGCTTGGCCCGGCGCTGGGCTTTTGCCAGCATCTCGGCCGAGACATCGATCCCGGTCACCCGCGAATCGGCGCGAAAATGCGGGAGCGACAGACCGGTGCCGACACCGACCTCGAGGATTCGCTGGCCCGGCCGATCATTGGCGATGCGCACGGCGTCCTTGCGCCCGGGATGAAACACCGGACCAAAAACAATGTCGTAGGAACCGGAAAACAGGCGGTAGGTCCGGATCGTATCGTGCAAGTCCATCGTCTCGCTCGCGTTGTGATCGACAAGACGGGCGAGGGCGGCCGCCGCGTCGTCTCCGGAGCTGTTGGTTCCGGGCGCGTTGGTTAAGCTAACAATGGAATGCTTGGCACGCTAGATCATCTTCAACGCGGAGCCGACATGCCGGCCCCCGCAGGTCCGTCGATAGCGATCTAGATCAGGGTGATGCGTTCGGCCTCGAGGCCCTTTTTGCCTTCGACAACCTCGACCTTGACCCGTTGACCGGGGTCGAGCGCGGCGACGCCGCTGCGGCGCAGAGCGGTGATGTGGATGAACACATCCTTGCCGCCGCCGTCGGGGGCGATGAATCCGTAGCCTTTTTCGGCTTCGAACCATTTCACCGCACCCTCGATCGTCGTTGCCGCCCGGGGTCCGCGGCGATCGGTCCCGCCGGCCCCGCTGGGCGACGACGCTGCGGTACTGTTGTCGACATTCAAGACGCTGGTCACCAACGGGCCTTTCGGGCCGGCGGCGACCTCGCAGGTGACCGAGGCACCTTCGCGCACATCCTCATAGCCGGCGCGGCGCAGAATCGCCATCGGCAGGAACGCGTCTTGCGATCCGTCGTCCGGGGTGACAAATCCAAAGCCCTTGCTGGCGTTGAACCATTTGACCTTGGCATCGACGCGACGGCCTGGGGGGGTGTCTTCGCGAAAGAACCCGGGGCGGCGTTCGTACATGGGTCCTCTGAAGTGCAATCGAATGCGGCGAGCGCGTTAAACGCCGAATCATAGCGTAAAACCGTGGTGCGGCACCAGCGCTCTCGCGGTGCTATCCGGTACAGGCCACCAGCTGCTGACGCTGCTCTCCCAAGCCCTCGACCGAAAGCCGCATCCGGTCGCCGGGCTTGAGGAATTGCGGCGGCTTCATGCCCATACCCACACCCGACGGCGTCCCGGTCGGGATCACGTCTCCCGGCATCAGGGTCATAAACTGGCTGACATAGCTGACGATTTCGTCGACGCCAAAGATCAGGTCGGCGGTATTGCTGCTCTGGCGCCGCTCGCCGTTGACCTCGGTCCACAGTGCCAGCTTGCCGGGATCGGGAACCTCGTCGGCCGTGACTAGCCATGGGCCGATCGGGCAGAAGGTATCTGCACTCTTGCCCTTGGTCCACTGCCCGCCACGCTCGATCTGAAATTCGCGCTCGGAGACGTCGTTGACGACGCAATAGCCGGCGACGTGCTTGCGTGCATCGGCAAGCGAGACGTAGCGGGTCAAGCTGCCGACAACGATGCCGAGCTCGACCTCGTAATCGGTCTTCTGTGAGCCCTTTGGGATGATCACGTCGTCGTTAGGGCCACAAATCGAGGATGTCGCCTTCATGAAAAAGATCGGCTCGGAGGGGATCGCGGCACCCGCCTCCTGGGCGTGAAGACGGTAATTGAGCCCGATGGCGACGATCTTCGAGACATCGCCGACGCAAGGGCCGAGCCGCGGCGTATCGGGAACGAGCGGCAGGGTTGCCGGATCGAGCCGGCGCAGCCGGTCGAGTGCGGCCGGAGAAAGCGCCTCCCCGTCGATGTCGCGGACCGCACCCGAGAGGTCGCGGATTTTGCCGTCGCGATCGAAGAGGCCGGGCTTTTCCCGACCGGGAGGGCCATAGCGCAAGAGCTTCATCGGAATATCTCCTGTCGTCGGTCAAAGGGTGAAGCCGCCGTCGATCAGATGGATCGCGCCGGTGGTGAACGAGGATTCGTCCGAGGCGAGGTAGACCGCGAGTGCGGCCACCTCCTCGGCGCTGCCGAGCCGGCCCAAAGGCTGACGCTCGACAAAGGCGCGGCGCGCCGCCTCGGTGCCGCCGACGACACGCACCCCTTGTGCGGCGATGCGGTCTTCGAGCGACGGGGTTTCGATGGTACCCGGACAGATCGCGTTGCAGCGGATCCCCCGGGTGATGAAGTCGATCGCGACCGATTTGGTCAGCCCGATGACCGCCGCCTTCGTGGCGCCGTAGATGCAGCGGTTCGGGGCCCCTTTG
>WNEZ01005206.1_pt1 | contig 11375 bp, 9 predicted proteins | sample 5400521 | NCBI WGS metagenome assembly WNEZ01 (sample SAMN13153339, study PRJNA577476) | soil metagenome | isolation source: 120 cm saprolite under Douglas fir tree site 2 hole 1 replicate 1 | place: USA:California | collected 2015-04-18
GACTACTCGGGTTATTTTCGCAAAGGCAGCGACGCCTTGATCGTCGGACGCTACTCCACGTGCTGCTCCGAGACTCGGCGTGGCCACACCCGCTCGCTTTCGCTCGTCGGGAAGCTTTTTCCCACCACGAATGCTGACCATGAGCAGCCGCTTCACACAGCAAATTTCATCACCCAGCAGGATATTGGTGGCGAGCGCACCGATTACATCAACGATGCCGAGCTGCGCAACGCTCCCAACACAACTGTTTGGCGACGCGGCGTCGGAACGCCCATCCTGTGTATCTCGGATGCGGTCTTCGGTTACGTCGACAAGCAGCCGAGGATCCGCCAGTTGTACGAGGTCGCCGAGCTCGGCAAGGCCGCGAACGAGGGAACGCGGGCACCGCAGTTCATGCAGTTGCTGGTCGTGTCCGAGCAGCAGAGGATCGAGGGAGAGGCACTCGACTTTCGCGACGAAATCATGGCGCAAATCTACGATAGGGGTGATCCTCAGCCGAAACGAGCGCTCAAGTTCCACATCGAAGTAACGGACAACGCTAGCCTCCACGAACTCTCGTGGAGTTCCGATGCGGCGGCCATGGCGACCCGGAGAACGCCGATCTTCGAGCGACGCACTTTCAAGAACTGGCGCCGCATCGGCGACATCACCTTCACCGAGGCGATCATCTCATACAACGGCGACTTCGTGGTCCATTTCAATCATCCAACCTGGCGCGACGATAAAAACGACCCGGCAACGGCCACACGTGTGAACGAGCGGAAAGTCCGCTGATCCTGCACGCCTCCGCCTCCTGATATTCTGCAGCTCAAAAATCTGCGGCGCGGTCCCGGTGACGCTTCGATGTCCGAGTTGGGGTCAAAACCGGAAAAGCTCAATGAGAGCAAATGTTTTCCGCTGTTCACCCAACAACGGACATCGCCAAGATACTTCGGCATGTCCGTTTCGTGCTGCCGGACAAAACGAAAGAGACCGCCCCCTTAGCTCTTTTAGGCAGCGCTCAATTGTGCCGCGGGCAAACTCGCGTCGCGTCTTGCACAGAAACCTGCAGTTCAGGATCCGTGAATCGTACGAAATTTGCGACTTGATCATGCTCTTTTGGATAACGAATCTTAGGCGGGATCACGCTGTCCCAATATTCTGCCGCTCTGCGAGAATCCCATCCCGCTGTGCCGCAAAATTGAGCGAGCGCGGTCGCCGAGATAAAACCCGAAGCGTGCAGGCCATACCAGCAATGGACGTACATCGCACCCTTATCTTGAGTGATGATCTCATGCAGTTTGACGAAGACCTGTTTCAAGGCCCCACGGTTGTCCCACTGGTGATACTCATATTGTAGCAAATTGCCAGCGCAACTGACATTCTCGGTTCCATTCCATCCGGTTCGATACGCGTACACCGCTTGCGAAAAGCCGGCTTTGCATAGCGCCTGGAGAGATTGATTTTGAAGCGGCCGGCGTGGTCCATCGACGCCCGCGCGCGGGCCTTCCGTGCCACCGCGATAAAGGACTCCGGGCATGACAACTCGGAAGTGCGTGAGTCCTACACCGCCCCCAACCGGGAAGAGCTTCTCTTTCGTCATGTCGGCGTCTTCCGTTCCCGCGGGCTGCGCAAGGGCGCCTACTCCAACTGACAATCCCAAAGACAGCACTGAAAAAAATCTAGCGACTTTGCACATTGCGTCTCCTAACGGTAATTGGGTAGGCAATTGCACGCTCTTGTGACCGTGGAGATCATCGTCAACTAACTTCAAAGAAGATTATTCGGTGCGTTGAAGAGGATCGTCGTCGCATTGAGTACTATGCGCTTACGAACAAGAAACATATGTGAAGGTGATCACAAACTGCCAATCGAAATTTGCTGATAGTGGATTAGGCATCTTAACGCTGAAAATCAAATGCGTGTTGCAGTTTAATAAGAGTTGGGGGGCGTCGAATGACTGTGCCTCGCTTGCACTTGACCGCAATACAAATTTTGCCTGCGGCGACTCTCACGGCAGCGCATCAGCTACGGCCATCCTCGTTTATTATAATCTCCGGAGCCGGGCAGTCTCCAGCCACAAATGCTGTGAGCAAACGCATGCGATCTGGATCGTACGCATGCACCGCACATGAGCTGCGCGTTAATGCGTCTGCTCCGCCACGGGCAGGGAGTCGGCATCGCACAGACGCTTATCGGGCTCTTTGCCATTAAAATAATCATCTATGTCTAAGTCCAGGAAGTGATCGCTTTGCTTGCATTTAGCCCGGAGGGTATCGCGCGTTTTGAGCAGAATTTTCTCAAAAGAGCTAACCTGAGCGGACGAAAAAAGTGCTTCGGTTTGGAAAAACGTTTTCACGCTCGGGTCGTTCGCCCATTTGCTGGCAAGTTGCATGAGTCGGACGTATGTCTTGGGATGCATATGATTGATTTTACCCAAAAATCCTTGCTTGACGATCGAGCCGGGGCCTTCAATCAGGCCGCAATCGTTGTCAACAAGGTGCAATCTTTTGACAGTAACCTGCGGCAGGCCCGGAGGAACGTTCTTGCCCGTTTTATCGGTCCTAAATTCAGAACCATCGCGATAAATGACTTCGGTCGACGCATGAATATTTCCGCCTGAAGTCCGGTCATTCTGCTGCATGAGTGAATCAATCAAGAGCATCTCATTCATGTCGCGCATGGCAAGCAAGCTTTGTGTGGTGGATTGAGTAAAGTCCTGACTGCCAATGATTTTTGCGGCAGATTGTGGATTAGTAACATTTCTAAACGCTGATACACCGGCAATGTTGGTCTGGCTGGTGTTGGCGTCTGTGATCCAGTCCTTATAAGGCGCCGTGCCATGATCCTTGGAGACGAGCGCGCCAAAGATCTGACTATTGTCGACTGTAAAAAGCGATACCGGATTTTGGCTTGAGCCTGATTTGAATGCGGTAAAGTTACTCCAACTCTTTTTCAAAGCGCGGTTCTGAGCAACTTTGCCAATTGCGAGCGCTTGGTTGACGATCTTACCATGCTGGTCGAAATCCATCGTTCGAATTACTGCCGGCGCGATCAGCGCGATGTCTCCCAACGCGCGCGATAGATGATAATAACCGAGAATCGAAGACGTGCTTGTGCAAGTGCGGTCGTCATCCGTCTGTTTGAACTTAGCAATTTCTTTGACGTCCGATGGAGGACGATTCTTTGTTTCGAGTGAGAGACACATTGCAGTGGTTTGCAGCTCTGATTTTGCGTGTCCGTCTGGAATATCATACAGCAGTACCCCTGCGCTCGTGCTGCTCGTTTTCGGACAAACGACCACGGCGCCCGATGAGTCTGTCGCACCAGAAGACTCATAAAAATTATATTTGCACAGCTCATGTTCTCTATTCTCATCGGCCTTCCGGTACTCAGCAAAAGCAATGTGCTTTGGGACAATGCAAGTTTCTTGGATTGATTGTCCTGGGACGGAAAACTTAGTCATGGAAATCCCGCGAGGCAGGTCGGGATCAAATGAGCCACCAGCAAACGCACTTAATGTCCCAACGCCCAATCCGATAGCGATCGCGCCGACTAAGGTTGTTGCTTTTGCGTTTATATTTCGCGTTATCGAACACGCGCAGGCAACAAATCCGGTGTAACAATATACCGCCGAAACTCCATACAGCCTAACAAAGTGTTGCTGACGAATCCGCCTCGGTGCGAATCCAGCGACAAGGCTTGTCATGTTTCACTCCCTGTTTCGAATATTGCGATACACAGCTCGTTGCGCCAGCACGCGTTAATATCGCAACATGGTAAGGCGGTCACGTATCTATCGGACAGGCCGTAAGCTTCACTTCGACTGAACTCCTATGTTTAGCGAAGCAACCAGTCAGCGTCACTCGTCACGGAAATTTTCGCGAGCAAGTTCAAGATAAGCCTTAGCGACAGGTTCCGTTGCATTGTGGAACGCATCGGCGTCCTTTTCGACAACGGCGCGGTAGTGAGTGGCTTCGGCTTGGCGTCCGTGCGCCAGACCCAGCACATTGGCGTCGTAACTCGCGATGTCATCTAAGAAGGCGATATCGCTGTTTTTTTTGCTTGAATAAGGCAGGTCGATGAGTGACACGTGCTTTTCACGAATCCAAAATAGGCCAGCACCGGGAAGGTCGATAAGGTCATAAGCAGAGCCATCCAAGCCTGGCCAAAATGTTCGGCGAATCTCATTCAGCCATTCATGAACCGGGGGCTGAGCCTGGTAGTTGGCAATCGCCGGTTTGCTGTACTGCTTTAACTCGACGATGCGCCGGGATTTCTGATGTTCGACCAGAACCCAGATGCGCAGCTGATCGACACTCCCGCCACGTTCTTCGGGCCGGATTGCCAGATCGATGACTTTCGCAGCGGTAAACAGGCGTTCGATTGTCGAGCGGGCAATCTTTGCGTTGTACCGCTCAATCTTTCCCTTTCTAAATACAAAGCCGTGTTTTGAAGAGTTTTTCTCGACGTACCGTGTCACCATGTCATCATAGTCGGAGACAGGCATGGCCAAGAGCGATCGCACCTCTTTTGGCGGATCCAACTCTTTGCCCGCGATGCCCGCAAGATAGCTTATTTCCAGCGGACGCTTCTTGATTTGCCCGCCTATAGACTTCGAAGCTATCAGGTAGCGAATTATGTCTAGTACGAACGGTCCGCGGCCGGCATCGTCAAAGTCGATGTCGACATATCTCATCTGTCGTGATCCGCCTACCTGTTTTAGAGGCAGAACCGTGAAATTGCCCATGTGCGGGTCGCCGCCTACTATCCCTTCGAACGGAAGATATTGCTTCAAGCTGCTTAGATCCGCCCGATGTTTCATGTAGGTCCAATAGTGGGGCGTATTGCTGCGGATCAGTTGCGAAAGGTTCTTGGACGCTTCGACCTGATCGAATTGACCGCTCGTGGCGTTCGTACCCATAGCTTGGTTCCAACGTTTTTTCTCGCTGGCGGTCTCACAAGCACATCTTACTTTAAGTGACCGCTGCCAAAGTGTTAGACGTCACAACTCTGCGCTTTCAAAGGTTGAGCCGAAAAGTGTGTCTGAAGATCCAAATCAAGCTTCAGTCGGCCTTGTAGGCAGGTTTGATGCAGCTTCGTCGCAAGATCCTTCAGATTCTTGCGGACTTCCGCATAATCATTGGCGGTGAAAACCAATTCTCGAACGAAGAATTCTCTGGTTTCCGCAGAATCGGCAATACCGTCAAAACGTAGAATGAGGCGATAGGTCCTTGGATCGATGTGTGCAATACGATCAGCTAAGCCCGTTTGCTTTGCGATATTATCTTTGGCGACGCCGCAGTCATTATCCTTTAGGAGCAACTTCTTCACTTGAACGGCTCGAACCCGCGCAGCCTCCTCGGGAGTTAAGCTCTTACTCGACTTCAGTTTGGCGCTGCCGTCCTGGTTCAGATCGTTGGCATCGAGATAGTAATAGGTCTGGAGATAGTGAATATTGCCGAAGCGGTCTTGCTGGTTCATAAGGGTGTCGATCGCGATCAGGTCCGCAGCATCTTTGAGCTGTACCATCTTCTGAACATTTTCGGTCGTGAAGTTTCGTCCCACGAGCGTACTGATGTCCGAGTTGCGGGCCAGCATTCCGATGATCGGGTTCCCGTTGCGAAAGTTCTGCGCGCGCGCAACATTGTTTGCACCACCATTGAAGAACTCTTTGTAGAACTCTTCTTTCGTAGGGTTCTCGCTGAGCGCGCCATACGATTGGGCAAAATCGTCGGTGAGCAAGAAATCCCGTCTGTTGGCTTTGGCGCCGGCCGTCAACTGTGCCACCAGGCCTGCCCAAGTTTGATGAATAAGAGTGCCCGATTTGGTCTGGTCCAAGGCCTTGTGACCGAGAGCAATGTGATTTTTCAGATCGAACGTGCGTAGAACTGTCGGCGGAACGTTACCGATACCGCCAAGCATACGCGACATGTGATAATAGCCTAGGATGGAAGGCGTATAGCTGCAGCTCGTGCTGAGCTTATATTTGGCGATCTTTTTGGCGCCTGATGTATCGCAACGCGCCGCGACGTCGTCACGGGCGACACTTTGAGGAAGCGAATAAAAATCAAGACCCGGGTTCGTGCTGTTGAGTTTCGGACAAACTGCGGCGTTCGTATTCCCATCTATATTGCAAAGCTTGGTCTCGACCTCGATATCCTTGTCGGAATATTCGCCACCTACGAAATGCTTGGGAATTACGCAGACCTCGGCATTTCTACCTGCTACCGGGAGATCCACGATCTTCTCACCGCGTTGAAGGTGGGCTGATAAAGTGGCATGGGCGACCGACGGACCAAGGAACGCCCCCGACAAGAGCAGAAGCTGGGTCAGACGAACCACTCTCCTCATAAGTTTTCTCCGGAAGAATATTCACGTCTCCGCAGTGCAGGCCCGCGGGGTTTTATGATAGCTTCCGATCGCCGCTTGGTCGCTGTTAAGAGGGTCGCTGACGATTTCGTAGGCGCAGCGACACAGCCTGGGATGCACTGCAACAATAAGAAGCTATATTCGATCACCTCGTCGGCCGTGGCAAGCAGCGTCTGGTACCGCAAGCCCGAGCGCCCGCGCCGTCTTGAGATTGAGCACGAGTTCGAATTTGGTGGACCGCATCACCGGCAAATCGCCCGGCCTCACGCCTTTGAGAATACGGCCGGGCATGCACTAAATTGTTACAGCATTTTCGTGATGACCTGTGCCGGTTCCAGCGCGAAATTCTGCAAGTATGGGAGTTAGGTTGCTCAAACTGCAACCTTAAGTTAAAGGCGTTTCGTGCAGGCGAACGTTCATATTTTTCGCGAGGATTGGATATGCCAGCCACGCCCAATTTGCCGACGCCCGATTTCACCTTCGATGCCGACCAGCCCGGCGCATGTATCGCCGGCGTGCGGCCGTATCGCAATGGATCCTACCGTCTCGACGCCGAGACGATCTCGAATAAATTCTTCGTCCATAATTACGGGCATGGCGGTGCCGGCATTACGTTGAGCTGGGGTTGCGCTTCCAAGGTGCGGGATGTCGTCAAGAGCCATCTGGTTGGCTCGCCCGATACAAAAGTGGCCGTCCTGGGTGCGGGGGTGATGGGCCTGACCGCCGCCACGCTGCTTGCCGATCTCGGTCTGACGGTCACGATCTATTCGGATCGCCCGCCGCTGGAGACCACGTCATCCAAGGCCGGCGGCCAGTGGGCCGTGTCGGTGGTGGAATTCGCGGGCAAGAAGCAGGAACTCACGGACATCATTAAGTTCGCGTACACGACCTTCAAGGCTAGCATCGGCCAGGGCTTTGGCGTCAGCGAGCGGCCGAACTATTCGGCCACGCCGTCGCATAATCTGGATGTTGTGATCCAGCTGGTGCCCGGTCTCATTCCGCCAAGGAAATCGCTTCCAAGGGAGCCGTTCGAGGGCCATACCAAGCCCGGCTTCGTCTACCAGACCTTGCTGATCGAACCGCGGATCTTTCTTGCGAAGCTCGAAGCGGAGCTGCGGGCGCGCGGCGTTACGTCCGTGAACAAGAAATTCGTGAACAGGTCGGATATCATCGCGTCGGTGCCGGAAACGATAGTTATCAATTGCACCGGTCTCGGGTCGATGACGTTGATGAACGATCCGAAAATGGTCCCGATCAAGGGGCAATTGGCGATGCTGCCCCCGCAGCCCGCGTTGCAATATTTGTATGGTCAGGACGGATACATGTTCCCGCGCGCCGATCACGTCGTGATCGGCGGGATTCGAGGTCGGCGTGAACAATGAGACAGCAGACAAATCCGTGTGCCAGGGTCTCGTCAGTCACATCGCCTCCCAGTTTGGCAAGGCGTCGGCCAGGCCGCTTCCCGACATCCATATCCACAACCCGGACCACGCGCCGATCGTCAATCCGCAGATCCCGGAGGTCTGAGATTTTCCCAACTCATGGTTTGTGACGATCATCGGGGGCAGAAGCGTGGCTTTCACCGTTGCCGATTACATTTTGAAGCGGCTGAGCGAGCAGCACATCGACCGGTTGTTCGGCGTGCCCGCGGCCTATTGCGTCCCCTTGTCCGATGCGGCGCCGAACCACGGCATCAAATCCGTCGTCGCGGCGAGCGATCATCCGCACGATCTGCCCGCAGAGCTGCCATAATCAGTGATTGCCGTTACGTCGTTCAAATTGCGGGAGAGGCTTCCATGGAACATCCGCTTCGCGTCGAAGAGTTTTCTCCCTCCGAGCTGCCGCTCTCGGCAGCCATTGAACCGGCCGTCGCCGAAGCACCACTCGCTGCAGCGGCGAGCGCGCCGTTACCGGCGCTGCCGAACCTTCCCTCCAGCGACGTGCTTTTCCTCAGGCCGTCCGATCCGCACTATGCCGACTATCTTCCGGCGGCCAACAAGCGCAAGCAATTGAGCCCGGCTCTCCGCGCGGTCTGCAAGACCGAACACGCCGTGGCAATCATGGTGGACTGGGCCCGGACCAATCAGCTTAGCTTTGCGGTCAGGTGCGGCGGCCATTCCTACGAAGGGTTTTCGCAGTCCGTCGATGTCGTGATCGATGTTCGCGGCCTGAACACGATAAATGTCGACAAGACGGCCGGGCTGGTCACGGTGGGCTCCGGCGTTTCGTTGTTCCAGATTTACCAGGCGCTGGCGGCCCAAGGGCTTGCTCTGCAGGCTGGAAGTTGTCCGACGGTCGGCATCTCCGGTCATCTGATGGGCGGTGGCCATGGACTGCTGGCGAGGTCGCATGGCCTGACCTGCGACAGCCTTCAGCAAATCAACATGGTCGACAGCCAGGCTACTAGAGCACTGCAGGCGAGTGCGGGGTCCGAGCCTGATTTGTATTGGGCGTGCCGCGGCGGTGGAGGCGGCAGCTTCGGCATCGCCACCCAATTCATGATCAGTGCCTTTCCGCTGCAGACGGCACTGGTGTTCGGCGTGTCCTGGAAACTGTCGCAACCGCACGCCGCTCGGATTTTCGCGGCCTGGCAAACCTGGGCGCCCAACGCCCCAATCACTATCACTTCGATCATGAAGGTCGGCCCCGCGGGAGGCGGCCTGATCACCATGCGTTGCATCGGCCAGTCGGTCGGCTCCGAGACCGAGCTGCGCAATCAGCTGAAGACGCTCACCACGCTGGAGACGCCGTCATCGGCGCTGTTGGTGCAGTCGTTGAGTTTTCTCAATGCGGTAAAGCATTTTGCCGGTCCGCTCGAATACGAATCGGCTCCGTTCAAGGCCAAGTCCGACTACGTGCTGACCCCGCTGGATTCAGCCGGGATACACGACATAATGGCGGCCGTCGCGCGCATTCCGGTCGGAAACATCGTCCTGCTGTGCGATTCCTATGGCGGCAAGATTTCGGATGTCGCCGCCGACGCAACGGCCTTTCCGCGCCGCGCCGGCACGCAATATTGCATTCAATATTTTTCGAGCTGGACACGTGCGGGCGACACGCCGACGCGGCTTGCGCAAGTCGCAAAGGTCTACGCGGCAATGCGGCCGCACATGCCGGGCGCTTCCTATGTGAATTATTGCGACCTCGATTTGCCGGACTTTGCGAAGGCCTATTGGGGCGACAATCTTGCTCGCCTGGTCGCGGTGAAACAGCAATACGACCCCGACAATCTGTTTCATCACGCCCAGAGCGTGCCCGTCAGCCTGCCGGCGGTCTGAGCTCGGAGAGGTTCTCGTAGCCGGGCCGAAAGCCCGGCCAACCGCATACCGCATCTTACGAGCGCGAAGGTGTTATACGGTCGCGACCTTGAGCCGTATCCGATCGTGAGGCAGATTTTCGAATGCAGAATGATGCATGCGCCCTCGCGCATCCGCTGCAACAGCTCGACGCACCGAGGCTTTGTTGAGTGACTTCCTAGGTCAGCGATAATTCTGGTCATCAAAATCCGAATAGAATTTCTTTCCGTCTTGGTGAAAGAAGAGCGCCAACGGACACCACACAACTTTCCGGCGCCCCGGTTGGCCACTACCCCGACAACATGCCACTGATCAGCGCTTGCCAGGTGATCGGACCGACGATGCCATCTACTGCCACCGAAGGGACATCGAGCAACACGGCGTGTTGAAATCCCCGTACCGCGCTATCGGTTTGCGGTCCAAAGATGCCGTCGACCTGCACCCCCTTGTTCGGGTCGCCAGACTCGTTGCGGAACTGGAATTCCTCCTGCACACCGCGTACCGCGTCACCGCTGCTGCCCTTTTTGACTTGGATGATTAGAGCGGTCCAAGTATTGGGATCCACGGTTCCGTTGGCGGCTAAACCCTTGCTCGTCTGGAAAGCCTTCACAGCGACGTCGGTCCGCGGACCAAATATTCCATCGACCGTGACGGTATGACCGCGGGCCCTTAGTAGAAACTGAAGAGTCTTCACAGGGTGTCCATTATGGCCGGTCGCCACGACGGGCCATGGGCTGAGGCTGCCAGACATTTTAAATGCCCTCCCTTAATTGGAGCGATAGTGGATAGCAGCGCCACAACTTTCTTTAGGTTGCATATTGAAGGCCGACGGCGGACTCCAAGGTTGCGCTCGCCGCATGCAACGAGACGGCCCACGTTTGATCACCAACGATACCGTCCGACGTAACGCCGCCCCAGGTCTGAAACGCCTGAACCGAGGCTCTGGTATTTGGACCAAAGTCGCCATCGATTGCACCTGGCGACGTGTTCCACTGGCCGGATGCTCCGTTGGAGAGAACTTGCTGGAGACTGCGGACCACAGCGCCAGTTGAGCCTTCACGCAGTGTCGGCATGGGAGCTCCATTAGGAAGCGCGGCCCACGTTAGCGGCCCGACCATGCCATCGACAACTAGACTAGCCCCTTGCTGGAACTCTTTGACGGCGGTGTTAAGCGCTGGTCCAAATATGCCATCGACAACAAGGCCAAGGTTGGGGGTTCGGCGCAGGGCCCGCTGGAGCCAGCGCACGGCATCACCGGTCGCCCCGAGAGAGATCGTCGGCTGACTCGGATTTGGCATGTAAACCTCCTTTGATCAAACAGGGTCGGCAATTAGCGCATCGCGTGGCGCACATTGGTGCTGCCGTGCCGCTGCCAGCAATGCGAAAAAATCCGGCACGGAGAGAATTGCTGCGCGCTTTGGCTCACCGATGCCTTTAAGCACAGCAGCGGGGTCGGAAACCGCGCGCACAACTACTTCGCGCACGAACTTGTGCGACGGATCCTGGGCTATTGCGGTGCGGCAGTCGGCGACGAACTGGTCCAGATCAAACATAATCGAGCTCCGTGTCTAAGGACCGGGCCGAAGGTAAAAAACATTATAGCCGAGTACGCAAACGTCAGGAATGGGTCAAAAACGGAAGTGTCCGGGCTCGCGCGAGGCGGGTCTTTGCGTTCAAACCAAACCCACAACTGAATCGCGCGTGTTCAGCCTATACGGAAAACCCATC
>WNEZ01009393.1_pt1 | contig 11373 bp, 7 predicted proteins | sample 5400521 | NCBI WGS metagenome assembly WNEZ01 (sample SAMN13153339, study PRJNA577476) | soil metagenome | isolation source: 120 cm saprolite under Douglas fir tree site 2 hole 1 replicate 1 | place: USA:California | collected 2015-04-18
GACCGCCCCGGGGCGTTGGGCCGCAGATAGGACTTAAGTCGGGGTAGCCGTCAAGTGCGTGCGGCGGCAGTCAGGCTGACCTGCCGCCGCACGTCGATTGCGGAGACGAGCTCAGCGGCACTGCGAACGGATCCGGTCCTCCGCCGCGCGCGACTTCTCCCAGCGCTCGTCGCGGGTATTGAAGACCTGCGGCACGAGGAAGTCGTTCGGGTCGATCTGCAAGCGGAACTCCGGCCACTCGCTCTGCGGGAAGCCCATGTTCTGCGCCGTCTCCCGCCAGCTGAGCTTGTGGTAGAGCGCGGAGCCCGCCTGCGCGACGTCGGTCAGATGGCCCGGATAGTAGACCTTGGGCTTGAGATGCTGCGTGTACTGGATGATGTCGCGCTCCTGGTTGTTGTTCGCCCCGAGGCTGACGATCGAGCCCAGGAGCACGTCGGGGTGGGGCAGGTTGTCCATGATGGAGAACAAGCCCTTGCCGATCTCCGCGGCAAGCGCGATCGCGGGGCCGTTGTTGACCGGGTCCTGGAATTGAGCCTGCGAGATCAGACCTGGAGAACCGGTGCCGATGCCTTCCTTCACGGGCCCCGCCGAGTTGACGAAGGAGAACGTGAAGTCGTGGCCGTCTCCGCGCACCACGAAGTGGTAGAAGATCTCGATGATCCCGGCGCTCCCGCCGAACCCGGTCGTCGTCGTGTTGATCTGCCCCGGCACCCTGAGCGCCGCGTTGTTCGGCGGAGTAAACGGCGTCCCGGTCGGGAACATCGCCGGGTAGGTGGTGACGTTGGGACTGCTGGTGACGGCGCCCGAATAGCGCGGATCGCCGAGATTGGAGAGCGTCGTGTGAGTGAAGGAGTTATCGACGGGCGCCGTCCCCGAGTGGACGTGCTTGAAGGTCACGATGCAGATCTGCGGATCGAACTGGGTGATCCTCCGGATCGTCGTCGTGCCGCCCGTCGGATTGGACAGAGTGCCCGTGTATTCACCCGGCGGCGAGGCTCGCGGCACGACCCCGATGCAGTTCGCCGGATCGCCGTTCGGAATGATCTTGGGCGCCACGCCGTTGACCGCATTGTTCGCATTGGGGTCGTTCCACATCCTCGTCACATCCTGCTGCATCACGTCGCAGGTTTCCGGCGAGGCGTAGATCGGTGCGCCGGTCCACTTCGAGACGTAAGCGGCGTTGTCCGCATGGTCCCCGTGTCCGTGCCCGAGGAAGATCGCTTCCGGACGCAGGTCCACGAAATCCTGAGGCAGGATCGGCGTGCGACGCTTGTCGAGGGGCGCGGTCGGCAGCTCCGGACGATTGATGTAGCTGTCGAGCAGGAGGACGCGTCCCGCGGCCGAGACGACGTACGTGGTGTTCGTCGCCCACGAGAAGATGACTTTGTCTCGATCGACCCGCCCTTTCTCGTCGACGTTCTCGACACCGAAGAACTTCTGCCTGGCCCGGATCAACGTGGCGTTCGCGCCACGGTCACGGTCGCGGTCGCGTTCATGGTCATCGTCATGGGCGACGGCGGCGAAGGAGGCAATGCACAGCACCCCGGAGAAAATCGCGGACCTGGTTCGTCTGTACTTCATGATCGAGCTCCTCTCCTCATTTGGTAATCGATCAGCTGAATTATCGATTTTCACGGCGCCCCTTCCGGGCCCGCGACCCCTGCCGGCTGGTTCCCCCACCGCCCCACCTCCGACCCAAGGCGGTCTAGCCGGTGGTCGGATCGGAGGTCAACCTGCTCCACGGCCGGGCAAGCAGTCCACCAGCTCGTCCCCGGACGAGCCGCACTGCGTCAGTCGGGCGTCGACCGCACTGAAGTCGACCTTCTAGAAAGAGTCGCGCCACGTCTCGCGCCACACAAGGCCTTTGCGGTCGCGCGCCGCAAAGCCGATGAACATCTCGCGCTCGCCGGCGGCGAGCCAGGCGGGGTAAGGCGCGATCCGCTGCGCGCGAAGCTGGCCGGCGGCGTCGAACGGATCTGGGGCTTGCTCCACCTCGGCCCAGGTGGTGCCGCCGTCGGTCGATCGAAGCAGCGTGAACGCGCCCGGTCCGGCAGGCGTCACGCCGGGGCCGAGCGAGATTTCTCCCTCCGCGTCGCAGGCGCCGAGCGCAGCGTCGGCGAGGCGCTCCCAGTGCGCCTCGGTCGGCGCCCACGCGTAGAGCTCGGCGCCGGCGCGCGCGATCCCCGTCAGAGCGAGCCCCGAATTGAAGCGCGCGAGGAGCCGCAGCGGATCGAGATACGCCAGCATCGCCTCGGCGGGGGGAGCACGCGGCGAAGTGCGCATCGCCTCGGGTGCGGCCCCGCGCCGCCCGCGGCGGCCGCTGCTTCCGCCACGCATGCGTGGACCCGCCGGGCCCGCGCCTGCCCCCGGGGCCCGCTCGGGCGGCCGCTGGCTTCCGCGCGCCTGCGGCGGGGACTCCTCCCACGCGGCGATCTGCGCCTCGACGCCGGTGCGCAGGGCCGCCGCGAGGGACGGCTCGAGCGAGAGCACGCGCGCCCACGTCGCGCCTCCGTCGGTGGAGCGGAAGATCGGGGCCGCGCCGACCGGTCCGGCCAGCAGGCGGTCGGTGCCCGGAAACACCAACGCCGGCCTCAGCGACGCCGCGTCGACGCGCAGGCCGTGCACCTGCTGCACGAGCGCGGCCGCCAGCTCCGGGTGCGCGCGCACGAGGAACGCCGCTTCGATCATCGGGTCGGCGGCCACCGCGTAGAGCGCGCCGTCTGCCGAGGCGAGCCAGGCATCGAGCCAGAGCCCGGTGCGCCGCCAGCTCGCTCCGCCGTCGCGCGTCTCGATCACACCGGTGACTCCCTGGCCGAACGCGGTGAGCGCGCGCGGAGGCGTGCCGGCGGCGTCGACCAGCGCCAGGGCCGCCTGCGCGGCTTCCGAGGTGCCGTCGAGCACGGTGGCCAAGCCAGCCGACCCCGCATCGCTGCGCGCGTCGCCACGATGCCCGTCAGCGGAGTCGCGGTCCAGGAGCGGCCGCCGTCCTCGGTGCGGAAGACCCGGCCTCGCGCGCGCGCCCATGCGCCCCGGCCGTCGCGCGCGTCGAAGAGCACCTCGGCCAGCAGGCGTGTCTGCGAGAGCGCGGCGGTCGCGCGCTCGTCGGCGTCGGGCACGTCGAACGGGATTGACGCGCGCGTCCAGGAGGCGCCGCCGTCGCTCGAGGCGTACGCCGCCGCCTCGGGGCGGACGAGCGTGGCCACCAGGTGCGCCGCACTGCGCGGGTCGACGAAGACGCGCTCGAACGCTCCATCGTCCTTCACCGAGCGGAAGAGCCCCAGGCGCGTCTCCTCGTAGCGCACCGGCAAAGGCGAGAGGCCCGTGGCCGCCGCCGGCGACGGCAGCACGCGATAGCTCGCGCAGCTGCACAGGGCGATCGCGAGGGCGGGCCGGAAGCGCCACATCGGTCGAGCATCGCCCAGGACCGTTACGGGAGTGTTTCTGCCACACCGCCCTGAAGCAGGACCCGGCGCTGCTGGAACGGATGCTTGCTGGCGCGCCGCGGCTTGACATTGGATCCTGGATCCAAATAGGCAGCACGCGCGAGGACAAGGCGCGGTTTGTGCCGACCCAGGCGCAGCGCGCCGCGCGAACACGGGGGGCATTTCGTGGAACCGCCGGCGCTGAACCGCATCCCCGTCGAGATTCTGCGGGCGCGTGTGGCGCAGGAGATTCGTACCGCGATCCTTCGCGGCGATCTCCCCCCCGGCAGCCGCGTGAAGCAGGAACATCTCGCCGCGCAGCTCGGCGTCTCGCGGGAACCGGTGCGGCAGGCCCTTCTGATGTTGCAGCGCGAAGGCCTGGTGCAGGCGCAACCCAATCGGGGCGCGCAGGTTGCTCCGGTCGACCGCCACCTCATCTCCGACGTCTATGGACTCCGTGAGGCGGTCGAAACCAGCATCGTCGCGACCCTTGCGCGCCTTCCGGGGTTCGATGTGAAGCCCTTTCGAGTCCTGATCGCGCGCGGCCGCAGCGCGGTTCGGGAACGCGATTTGCCGGCGCTGATCCAGCTGGACATGTCGTTCCATACCAAGCTGTACGAGGCAGCAGGCAACCAGGTCATCGTCGACGTGATGAACGGCCAATGGGGGCATATCCGCCGTGTCATGGCGATGGTGCTCGACCGGGCTTCCTACCGACAAAAGATCTGGGACGAGCATGAGGCCATCGTGCAGGCCATTCAGGCAGGAAAAGTGGCCTCCGCCAGCGCCGCCGCTGGTCGTCACATCCGCGCTGCCAGGAAGATGCTCCTCGCTGTGTTCGACGCCTCGGAGCCAGCGAAGCCTGCCGTTGAAGTGGACCCACTTGATGAAGGGAGAGGCAAGTGAGCAACTCAAGGATGACTCGGCGCGATGCGCTACGCAGTCTGGGTGCGGGGGCAGTCGCTGCGGTGGGGACCTCCCTTGTTTCTTCTCCCGCTGCGGCGGTGTCGTCGTCGTCCGACGAGGCCCGGTCCAGCGGTCCGAAACCGTCGCGGCGCAGGGGCACCATCCTGATGGATGGGCACGTCCACGTAACGAACAAGACGTTCTGGCTGGGCATCGATACCTGGCAGCCGTCACCGACCGGCACCGGATGGGACTACCTGAGGGCGAGGGAGGCCGGCATCAACGTCATCATCGAGAACTTCGGGACCTACGGATACTGGTCCTACAACATGACGCCAAAGCACATGCTGCGCATGTTCGAGACCTTCCATCGGTTCGCCGAGGCGCATCGAGACAGGATGGCGGTTGCGCTCACCGTCGAAGAGGCCCGGCGCATCGCCGACAGCGGGAGAATGGCCGTCTTCCTCAGCTGCGAGTCGGGATGGGACATGGAGGGCGATCTGGACGTGCTGCGGGCGTTCTATCGTCTCGGTCTCCGCGCGGTGCAGTTCTCCTCGCAGAGCGGGTTCAACGCATATTCCGATGTGCAGGGCGGTCTTCCGAGCGGCGGAGCGCACTGGGGCGGCATCAACGACCGCGGACGCGCTCTCATCGAGGAGATGAATGCGCTCGGCATCCTGGTCGACATCACCCACGCCTCCACGGACGCTCAGAGGCAGATCGTCGAAGCAAGCCAGGCTCCGGTGGTGGCGAGCCATGTCACTGCCGCCGCCGTCTCCGGTGCGGGAGGGCTCAGCGACGATCTGATCGTGAGATTGGCGGCCAAGGGTGGCGTGATGGGGATTCATGGCGGCTCGGGCTCCGTCGGCGTCCGATACAAGCAATGGGTCGCGCAGAATCCCCAGCGAGCGGCGCAGCTCTCGAAAGCGATTGGCGACATGGTGCAGTACCGCCCGTCATTCGGGCGTACCCCCGATGACTCCAACTATGGCGACTTCATCGCTCGCTTCGATCAGGAATCCCGCGAGCGTACCCGGGCAGTGTTCGTCCCTTACGTCGATCCTCCGGATGCGGCGGCGGCGGTCCCCACCCCCGACGAGTGGGCGCAGCAGGTCGATCACGTCATCAGCCTGGTCGGCCCGGAACATGTCGGCATCGGTCTCGACATGTTCGGCGGCCGCAGCGGCGTCCCGGCGGACGCCGGCGGCTATCCGCTGCTCGTGGATGCGATCGGTCGCGTCACCTCGCGCAAGAACGTCGAGCTCGTCACCGGGGAAAACTGGCTTCGCGTGCTCGAGCAGGTGCAGGGTGCCCGCCGCCACGACGGACGCGAACACGAGCGCGATGAACGTCACGGCCAGGGCAACCGTGAAAAGCGGCCTTCGGTGATCCCCCGTGAAGCGCACGCGGCCGCGGCCGCGACGCATCCATCCTGCTGCTGTTGAGCTGAGATCCCGCACCCGACCCAGGCGCTCCAATGAATCACACTACGCTGCCCTTCCCCTACAACGTCATGACGAAGACGCCGCCCCCCGGCGACTTCTCGCGGCCACCTTGCCCCTGGCCGCAGTCAGCGCGCTGGACGGGGAAGGGCAGCGGCCCACGCATCCGCGGCCGCGAGCCAGGCGTCCTGCTGCTGTTGAACCGAGATCCCGCACTTCAGCCAGGAGGTGCTCCAATGAGCCGTTCAGTGATCTTCATGGTGGCCTGCGCTGCCGCTCTGGCGGCGCCGTCCGCGCCCGCCGCGCAGCCCTGCGGCAGCCTTGCGAATCTCACGCTCGCGAACAACACGACCATTACCCTGGCCTCGCCGGTCGCGGCCGGCCAGTTCACTCCGCCGGACGGCGCTGCTGTGACCGTTCCCGCTTTCTGCCGGGTTTCCGGTGTCTCGCGGCCCACCGCCGACTCCGAAATCAAGTTCGAGGTCTGGCTGCCCGATGCCTGGAACGGGAGGTTCGATCAGGGTGGTAATGGAGGTTACGGTCGCGGCTTCAACGTGCCCGGCGGGTTCATGGTGGGGGCCCTGAACCGCGGGTACGCCGTCGCCGGCACCGACATGGGTCACCCGCGGACGTTCGGCTACGACGCGACCTGGGCCGTAGGCCATCCGGAGAAGTTGATCGACTGGGCCTATCGCGCCAACCACGTGACCGCCCAGAGCGCGAAGGCAATCATCCGAGCGTTCTACGGCGATGGTCCCCGGTTCTCGTACTTCACCGGATGCTCGGACGGTGGCCACGAAGCATTGATGGAGGCGCAGCGTTTCCCCGACGACTTCGATGGCATCGTGGGCGGCGCCCTGGCGAACAACTGGACGCGCCAGTCGGCCGGACACATCTGGCAGGCGCGGGCGCTCCTCGATGCAGGGATGACCGCCAGCAAGCTGTCGCTGGTGGCTAGAGCTTCGGTGCCGGCCTGCGACGGCGTCGACGGGCTCGTCGACGGGCTCATCGAGGACCCGCGGCGATGCAGCTTCGATCCCGTGGCCCTGCAGTGCGGAGGCGCCGACGCGCCGGACTGCTTGACGGCGGCGCAGGTCGATGCGGTGCGGAAGAACTATGCCGGGCCCAGGAATCCTCGGACCGGCGAGTTGCTCTACCCGGGCGTCGAGCGCGGGGGCGAGGCGCTCTGGACCTTCGTCCTCCCGCCCACGCCGGGCGGCATCGGGCTCCCCTTCTATCGCGAGCTCGTCTTCGAGAACCCGAGCTGGAACATCAACATGCTCGACTACGATCGCGACGTCGCATTCGGCGACGCGAAGATGGGGCCCATCATCAACTCCACGGACCCGGATCTCCGAGACTTCAGGTCTCTTGGCGGAAAGTTCATCATGTACCACGGCTGGTCGGACCAGGCGATCAACCCGCGCAACAGCATCGATTACCTGAACAGCGTCATCGAGTTCCTTGCCCGCCACGATCGGCATGATCGAGGGCGCGGACGTCTGGCCAAGGCCGAGCGCGAGGCCAGCGACTTCATCCGGTTGTTCATGGTCCCGAGCATGCCGCACTGCGGAGGCGGACCGGGCGTCAATACGTTCGATGCGCTCACGGCTCTCCAGCGGTGGGTGGAGCAGGGGATCGCACCGGACACGATCATCGCGTCGAACGCCGGCCTCGGCCTCGGGCCCAACGTGATGAGCGCCGCGCCGGGGACGCTCACGCGGCCGCTCTGCGCATACCCGAAGTTGGCGCGCTGGACCGGCAAAGGCAGCACGAGCGATGCAGCCAATTTCCGGTGCGTCAAGCCGGAGAAGGCCGATCGCGACGACGACGGCCGCGACGACGACCGTTAGGGCGTGTACTCGAGTAGCTGTTACCAGCAGGAGGTCATCCAATGAGACTCCCACTGCAATTGCTTGAGATCGTTCGGATCCGTACGGTCGGCGTCGCGATGGCCGCGTTTTTCGCGGTCATCGCATTTGCCCCCGCGGGTGCTTCGGCCGCGCAGTCGTGCGAAAGCCTCGTGACGCTCGCGCTTCCGAGCGCGACGGTCCAGTCGGCGGTCGTAGTCCCGGCATCGAGTACGCTCCCGGCGCACTGCCAGATCGATGGCGTGGCGACTCCGACGAGCGATTCGGTGATCCTGTTCCAGGTCCGGCTGCCCCTCGCCGGCTGGAACGGCAAGTTCAACGGGATCGGCAACGGCGGCTACGGCGGGACGCTGCCGGTGAGCGGCGGGATCGCCGGTCCTTCGCTCGCCCGCGGCTACGCCACGGCCGGGACGAACATGGGCCACAACGCCGCCGTGACGCCGGGCGGGACCTGGGCGTTCGGCCATCCGGAGAAGATCGCCGACTGGGCCTACCGCGCGAATCACGTCACGGCCGGGCTCGCCAAGACCCTCATCCGGGCTTTCTATGGCGTGCCGCCACGGCTCTCGTACTTCATAGGATGCTCGGACGGAGGCCACGAAGGCCTGATGGAGGCGCAGCGCTTCCCCGACGACTACGATGGCATCGTCGCCGGCGCCTCGGCGAACTACTGGACCCACCAGTCCGCCGCTTGGGTGTGGGAAGAGGAGCGGTCGGCGCTCGACGATGCGACGAGCGTCGTCCCGCCCAGCAAGCTGGCGATGATCAGCCAGGCGGCGGTGGCGGCCTGCGACGACATCGACGGCCTCCACGATGGTCAGATCACCGATCCGACGCGCTGCCACTTCGATCCGGCCGTCCTTCAGTGCGCCGGCGCGGACGCGCCCACGTGCCTCACCGCCGCCCAGGCCCAGGCGATCCGCGAGATCTACACGGGGCCTCGCAATCCACGAACGAGAGAGAGCATCTATCCGGGGCTGGAGCGCGGCGGCGAGTACAACTGGCCCGGAGATCGCGGCTCGCTCGGCCGTGATTTCTACAAGTACTTCGTGTTCAACAATCCGAGCTGGGACTTCCACACGCTCGACTTCGACCACGACGTTGCGGCCGGCGACACCGCGATGGCGGCGATCATCAATTCGACCAGCCCCGACCTGCGGGACTTCAAGGCGCTCGGCGGAAAGCTGATCATGTATCACGGCTGGTACGACGCGCGGGTCAACCCGCGCAACAGCATCGATTACTACCGCAGCGTAATCGCCTCGCTGCACCGTCAGCACAAGAAGGACTTCAACGACAAGGCGCCGGGACCGGCGAAGGAGACGGAGGCGTTCCTGCGGCTCTTCATGGCGCCGGCGATGACCCACTGCAGCGGTGGGACGGGCCCGAACGCGTTCGGCGGACTCGGCCACCCCGCGGTGCCGGACGATGCGAGCCACAACGTGCTCATTGCGCTGGAGCGGTGGGTGGAGCAGGGAATCGCCCCGGCCAGGATCATCGCGACCAAGTACGTGAACGACAGCCCGACCCAAGGTGTGCAGAGGACCCGCCCGCTGTGCGCTTATCCGCAGCTGGCGCAGTACACGGGCCATGGCAGCATCGACGATGCGGCGAGCTTCGTCTGCGTCAAGCCGCAACAGGCGGATGGGGACGACGACTGAGCGTGGGTCCGGGAGGAGCCCGCTACAACGCCGACGTTTCTGTTCAACGACAAAGGGAGGCATCCATGATCAAGTCGCTAGCTCCATTCGCGTCGCTCACGCGCCGAAGTTTCCTCTGGGCCGCCGCCGTGCTGGCCGTGGTCATCCTGAACGTTCCTGCCGCAGTTGCGGACGAGGAGGGCCACGGGAAGCAGAAGTGGGTCGCGTCCTGGGCCGCGTCGGCGCACGGGCTATACCCCTCCGGGACCGCGGTGGCGCAACCCGACCTTGAGTTTGCCTTTCCGTCCGCCGACACCGGCGCGAACGACCAGACGTTCCGGCTCATCGTCCGGCCGAACCTCTGGGGCGATCGCTTCCGCGTCCGCTTCTCGAACTTCTTCGGCACCAAGGCCGTCACGCTCGACGACGTCTTCCTCGGCCTGCAAGCCAGCGCCGGCGCGATCGTGCCCGGAACGAACCGTCCGGCGACCTTTGCACGCGGCAGGAGCGTCACCGTCCCGGTGGGGAAGTCGGTCTTCAGCGACGCCGTCGAGCTTGAATTCGTGGACGAAGTCGAGAAGTCCTCGCTCGAGGGACGGAAGCTGGCCGTGAGCTTCCACGTCGTCGGCACCAGCGGTCCGATGACGTGGCATTCCAAGGGGATGCAGACCTCGTACATCACCAATCCCGGCGCGGGCTCGCACGGCAAGGACCAGGGCGACGCCGCGTTCCCCAACTCGACCACCTCCTGGTACTTCCTGGATGCGCTCGACGTCATGGCGCCCGCGGATACCTTCGTCGTCGCCACCTTCGGGGACTCCATCACGGATGGGACCGCCTCGACGCTCAACGGCGACGATCGATGGCCCGACGTGCTGTTCCGCCGCCTGCGCGCCGCCTACGGCAACCGCGTCTCGCTCGTGAACGAGGGGATCGGCGGAAACCGGGTCGTATCGGACGCAGGCGCCGGCGGCCCGTCGGCGCTCAGCCGTCTCGAGCGCGACGTCTTCAGCCTGTCCGGCATCGGCGCCGTCGTGTGGCTCGAGGGCATCAACGATCTGAGCGCGGGAACGTCGGCCAGCGACGTCATCGCCGGGATCCAGGAGGGCACGCGGCAAGTCCGCCTCCGCGGCCTCAAGCTGGTTCAGGCGACCATCACCTCGGCCCTGGGCAACAACCCCAATCCCGTGGCCGACGTGGACCGCGACAGCCGCCGGAAAGTGGTCAACGCATTCATCCGGAGCGCCGGGATCTTCGACAGCGTCGCCGATTTCGATCGCGTGACCGTCGATCCGAGCACCGGCGAGATGCGCGCGGAATTCCTGCACAACAGCACCACGAACGGGGTCGATCACCTGCATCCCAACAGGGCGGGTTATCTGAGCATGGGTGGAGAGGTGGACATCTCCGTCCTCGCTCCAGCTTCCCGGAAGCGATCCGACCGGGATTGAAGCGATTGCGGCGGGTGCCCGGCCACTTGCCGAAGAGGCCGGGCGCCTGCGCTACCAGGTCTCCCCGAACGGCCGCGCTTCCACCTCGAACGACCACGCCGACGGGCGCTGCTGGGTGAGCCGAGAGCCGATCTCGGCGACGTCGTCCGGTTTGATGAAGAACGAGTCTGGCTTGCCCGGCATCCTCTCCCGGGTCCTCGGCAGATCGACGACGCCGTCCACGACGATGAGCGCCACGTGGATGCCGGCGGGCCAGAGGGCGCGCGCCATCGACTCGGCGAGGCTGCGCTGCGCGCCCTTGGCGGAGGAGAAGGCAGCGGACCTCGCCCCTGCCTTGCGCGACGCGGTGGCGCCCACGAAGACGATGCTGCCGCGCCCGGCGCGCTTCATCGCGGGGATGACCTGCTTGGACGCAAGGAACCCGCCGAGCGTGTTGACCCGCCAGGCCGCCTCGAAGTCCGCCGCCGTCGCTTCCTCGACGCTGCCCCAGACGCCGGAGCCGGCGTTGTAGATGAGGACCTCGGGTTCCGCGAAGTCGCGGCGGACGGCGTCGAACGCGCGCGCGACCGGGTTTGCGTCGGCGACGTCGCACGGGTACGCGCGGGCGTCCGGCACGCTGGAGGCGAGCTTTCCGGTGAGCT
>WNEZ01007636.1_pt1 | contig 11370 bp, 8 predicted proteins | sample 5400521 | NCBI WGS metagenome assembly WNEZ01 (sample SAMN13153339, study PRJNA577476) | soil metagenome | isolation source: 120 cm saprolite under Douglas fir tree site 2 hole 1 replicate 1 | place: USA:California | collected 2015-04-18
GGCAGCCTTTGGTGCAGCCATTGCGGACTGGTACACCAGCAAGGGGGTCAGCCCGGAACGCATCCGAGTGGTCGGGTTCCCGGATCTCGGCTCGGATTTCGGCCCAATCACATTGGACCGGCGCAACCGGGCCTGTCGGATTCTGGGCTTGAGCCCGGAAAAACCAATCGTTGTGTACGCTACCAGTATTACCCGCTACGGTGCAAAGCGCGCCTATTCCGAAGAGACGGCAGATGAGATCCTGCGGGCTACCCAGGAAGTGCTTGAAGAATTGGGCACTGAACCGAATCTCCAGTTGGTGATCAAGCTTCATCCCGGTATGACGGCACGGGAACGGCAGCCGCTCTACGAGGCCGCCAAACGCTTCCCGAGGGTGGTCGTTTGCCACATGCCGGCGATCAGGGAGCTGATTCAACTCTGCGATGCTCTGATCACTTATCAATCCAGCGCAGGAATCGAAGCCCTGGCGCACAATAAAAATGTAATCGTTTACAACATCACCGGGCGAGTAAACCAATATACTCCCTATGCCATGAGACTGGATGATGAGGAGCCGAATTTTGTCGTGCTGGTTGATGATCGGACTCGACTCAAGACAGCCATCCGCAAGGTTCTCTACGATGAAACCCTTCGCCAGAGGCTGCAAGAAAAGCGCAGGCAAATGGATCCTCTCTTGCTGTGCAATCTTGACGGTCAAGCGACTTCTCGCGCTCTGAGGTTTTTGGAGGAATCCCTTCAGGCCCAACGTGCGTTGCATCAACGCGACATGCCTGAGCAGAGCCCCGCTCCAATTCTGACTCGGCCCGAAATCCCGCTACCCTAAGAATGATGTGATCCGGAGCACCCTGAGTCTCTACCGACCGAACAGCAAAGTCGTGAACCCGGACATGGAGCCCGAAACGACAGGCAGCACTATGAAAGGGGGAGGGCCAGTCGCAGTGTCTGGCGGTTCACTTGCGGCCGTAGTGGATGAGCCTGTGCGTTCAGCGAAGCGACCAATGCTCGGCAACACATTGTTCCTTTCCACGAGTCGCATCTACGGTGCCGCAATTTCTGCTGCCCAGGGATTGCTGATCGCCCGGGCTCTCGGCCCGCACCTGTTCGGTGTCTTCAATCTGATCTACCTCATTGGCTGGTATGTGGGTATGGTCCATTTCGGCGCACGCGATGTGGCCTACCGCGAAATCCCCTACTTCCGTGGCCGGCATGATCCCGCCCAAGAAAAGCTTGTCCGTGATGTGACGGTCACAGGAGAAATGGTCTGGAGGGCAATCAGCAGTATCCTGCTGGCCCTTGCTGCTTTCTGCGTGCGAGATCCGCTGCTTCGCAACGGTCTGCTCCTTTGGGCTGGTTATCTATTTGTCGCGCGGCTCTCCGAGCTCTACAACTTGCTCACGATCATCGAGCACGATTTTGCTCTGGTGAGCTGGGTCAATGCATTGAAGCTGACTGTCACCTTTGGCTTCATTGCGGCAACCATTCATTGGCTCGGAATCTACAGCGCCTTAGTTGGGCCGGTCCTGGGTTCAGCCCTCGCCATCCATTTATTCGCGCGACGTTATCCATTGGCCTTTGTCTTTCGGTGGCACAAACCGGAGTTCTTGAGGGCTCTAAAGAGCGGTTTTCCTCTGGCCCTCTTGACCTTTGTGTACTGGCTTTGCGCAAACAGCGACCGCACAGTGGTCGCCTTTTCTCTCGACCGTGCCAGCCTCGGTTATTACGGTATTGCTGTGTTCCTGACTCAATTCTTGATGCAGCTCCCGGGCGATTTCATCACGGTCCTGCAACCTCGCCTCTACCGCGAACTTGGCAAGGAAAATGAACTGGCCGGCGCCAGACTCCGGATTCTCAGCCTCAACTTGTTTTTTGCTTCCCTGTTGGCCGTTCCTTACACGATCCTCTACTCCCCGGGAATAAACCGTCAGGGTGCGTGTGTCATCGTCTGGAGTTGCTGCGCTCTGTTCACAGCGGCGGCAGCCCTCGGTTTCCTTCGCTTGGGCTGGGGCCTTAACGGAGTCGCAGTTGCCAGCGTTTTAGGGCTGGCCGCTGCTGCGGTCTGGTTATCCTGCTTGGCTTATCGATACTATTCTGGATGGCTGCAGCAGGATTGGCGTTTCTACGTGGAGCTGGTGGTGCCCCTTGCGTACATGGCCCTGATTCTGGCCGCAGTGGGCTACGAGACTCGTGCGTGGTCTATGTCCTGGGTGACAGCAGCGGCACGGAGTGGACTTTTGCTTCTCCTTTACTTGCCTTACCTGGTCTACATGAATCGCAGGACGCAGGTCTTTGCTCAGTTCGCGAAAGGCACATGATACTTGTCCGCGTACGGCGCCCGCGGTTGCCCGCACAGCAAAAGTTTGAGGCCGGAAGGTCCTTTTCGCGGGACACGGAGAAAGCCAGTGAAAGAAGCCGAGATCAGGCCCCAGGAACTGTTTAACCGTTACCTTGAGCTCTCACTCCAGGACGTAGCGACCCATTTTTCGAACCAGTCCGAATTCGTCCAAGTTTCTTGCCCCGCTTGTGGAAGTGGGCAAGAGGAACCTGCTCTGGAAAAGTGTGGTTTCCGCTATGCCCTTTGCACCGATTGTGGTTCGTTGTATGTCTCTCCTCGCCCCAAGGCAGAGGCAATTGACTCTTACTATCGTGAAGGAGAGGCAGTCAAATTTTGGAGCACCAGTTTTTTCAAAGAAACAGCGGAGGCGCGGCGGGAACGAATTTTCCGGCCTCGCGCAAAGCTGGTTACCGAGTTGACGAGGAAAGCACTGACTGGCTCCCCTGAGCGGGCTGTGTTCGTCGATGTAGGCAGCGGCTACGGCATTTTCTTGGAAGAGATCCGTGCGCTAGGACTCTTCGGTGAGGTCGTAGGGATTGAACCTGCTCCGAACCTCGCCGGCGTCTGTCGCGACAAGGGATTTCGGATCCTAGAAAAGCCGGCTGAGGAGGTTTCCGCGGAGGAGTTGCAGGCTTCATTCGCCACTGCCTTCGAGGTTCTGGAGCATCTGTACGATCCGGCCCGTTTTCTGCGCGCACTTTATCAGATCCTAGAGCCCGGTGGCGTTCTTCTGTTCACCACCTTGACGGCAAGCGGCTTTGACATACAGATATTGTGGGAACACTCGAAGAGCGTCCACCCGCCCCATCACCTCAACCTGATCTCTGTGAAAGGTATGAGACTTCTCGTAGAGCGTTGCGGATTCCAGATCGTAGAGCTGAGCACGCCGGGAGAGCTGGACGTGGACATCGTGCGCAACATCCTTGCAGAAAACCACGAAATCCCCGTCCCTCGTTTTGTACGGCAGATCGTCTGCAACCAGGACGAGCAAGTGGCCAATAGATTTCAGCACTTCTTGAAAGAAAGCAATTTAAGCTCCCATATTCGTGTGGTTGCAGTTCGTCCCTTGGCAGACAATCGAAAATGAGAATATATCGTATCTCAGCGGGGATCGGCTCTCTGAGGGCCAATAAGCCAGCGGAGACGCCTTGAAAATTCTGATCGTCCTGCGAGATCGAACCGCCTGGAGGCGAGTCCTCAAGGTACTTCCACGGGTGCCGAGCGCCGAGCTGTTTCTTGCGCCTCTCTGCGAAGACCAGGTGCTCTTCGAGGAGGCCAGGGAAGATTTGGGCCACGCTGGTTTTGACTCCATACATGTTTTGACCTGCAAAGCAGATTTTCGCCAAATCTGTCTGCGGGCGCGGGACAGGCTGCTAAGTTTTACCTCGCGTTGGCCGGAGCGTTTCCGCTTTCGCGGCCGGAGCTTTCGTGAGCTGTTCGTTCACCGCAAGAAGCTATCTTGGTGGTGGCTGGCAGAACTGTCGCAAAGGAACGCGGACGACCGCCCTGCCTACGGCTGGTTCTTCGAATTGGAACTTCTGCGCACGTACCTTGCGATGGACACTTATGAGCTTGCGGCAGTGTGCGTGGACCAGGTGGATTTCTACGACACTATTTGTAGCTTTCTGCACCACAGAGGTTGCCGGTGTCTCGAAAACCGAGGACGTCGGCCCCTCTTGGATGGGAATCGAACGTCCTTGCTTTGGCTGCTGCGCTGGCGGGATTTCTTTGGCGAGTTATCACACCAGCTTATTGTACGCTGGCATTTCCGCCGCCGGCTCAGCACGGCGCGTGTTTCATCAGGATTGCCTGGCGTCTACTGGCATTCGTGGTATCCGCTGGAATGGCTAACCGTAGAGGGCAAGCATCGGGACAGGTACTATCTGGATTTGCCCGACGCAGCCGATGCAACTGGAAAATTCCGCTCCTGCTACGTTGCTACTATCCGCGGGCCGCGTTGGCCAAAGGCCGTCGGACGCGCTGTTCGGCAGCTCTTATCTGAGATTCCGCCGGCGCGGTTGGACTTGGTGCAGCGCTACGGCCGCATCCGCGACCTGTTGCGCTGCTATCTGGATCTTTGGTCGCCGCTTTTCTACTGGGCGCTTGAGACCTTCAGCCCGCGCTACCGAGAATCCTTCTTCCATGAGGATGTCGACCTGTTTCCGATCTTCCGGGACGAGCTGAGAATTTCGTATTTGCGCCTTATCCCGCGTTGGCTGGCTACTGCCGAGCAGTTCCGGCGCTTCGCGGCAGTCCACAGGCCTGGCATTTTTGTTACATACCTAAAGTTCTACTGTTACGGGCGTGCCGTCATTTACGGGGTGAAGTCCGGTTCTCCCGCGACCGAAGTCATCGGGTATCAGCACAGCGCGATTACCCCCATGAAGTTGGTTTACAACTATTCTCCCGGTGAGCTTCGGCATGTGAACGGGGCCGGGGAACACGCCTTCATCGACCGTATGCCGCTGCCGGACCACTTCACTGCCCATGGGACAATGGCCAAAGAGATTCTGTGTGCCGGCGGCTACTCCGAGGCTCGCGTGCACATCACTGGGATCGTGCGCATCGACCATTTGTACCGTCTGATGCAGCAGCCCGCGGAGCCGGCCCCAGAGATTTCGGGTGGGCGGAAGGTGGTGCTTGTCGCAACCCCGATTTGGCCAGATCGGACTCGCAAGCTCGTCGAGATTGCGATCCGGGGCATCGGGAACCGCGATGATGTTTGCACCATTTTCAAGCTGCACCCCAACTATCCAAAGGCGGAAGAATGCATCCACGCCACCGCGCGGCGACATAAGTTCCGCAACTACCGCCTAGAGAACTCCGAACTCTACCGGCTGATCCGCTTCTCCAGCGTTATGTTCACAACAAGCTCGACCTCCGGGGCCGAGGCTATCGCCATGGGCATTCCTGTCATCCATCTTCAGACCACCCGGGAGATTGATCTGAGCCCTTTCTTTGCGATCCCTGATGCAGCCCTCGAAGTGAGCAATGTCGAGGAATTCTGCGAGGCTCTGGATGTGGTCCTTAACGGGAAGGAAAAATTGCGCGCCTGTCAACTCAAATGGCCAGAATTGCTCCGGAACACTTTCTATGCGGTGGACGGCAAGACAGGCGAGCGTTTCCTTGAGGTTTTGGCCAAAAGAGTTTACACATGATTCGCCAATACAACCTCTGGGTGGGAACGGTCAATTGGCGCGAGATCCTCACCGCGTTGGGGAGATGGTTCTGGCCTGGCCAGATCCACGATGGCCGGTTTGTGGGCGTGTTCGAGCGCGAGTTCGCGGCATTGCTCGGCGTGCCGCGCGCTTATTCCTTTGCGACTGGTCGCATGGCTCTATTTGCGATTCTCCGCGCCATCCAGGAACAGGGACGCGATGAGGTCATCCTACCGGCGTACACCTGCGTGGTGGTCCCGGCGGCGGTGCTGTATGCAGGGTACAGCCCCGTTTACGTGGATATCGACGGGAAGACCCTCCAGATGAACGTCGAGCAGGTGCGGTCCAAGATGACCCCCCGGACTCGCGCCATCATCGCGCCTCACAATTTCGGGTTGCCATGCGACATCGAACGTCTGCGGGAAATCGCCGTCGCTTCAAATGTCGTGCTCATTGAGGACTGCGCTCATTCTTTGGGTAGCAGATTGAAAGCGCGCCATCTGGGAACATTTGGCGATTTTGCTTTCCTCTCCACGGATACAACCAAGAATTTTTGCACGGGTTTTGGCGGGGTCGCGGTTTTGAACAGCGTACGTTTTCGGGATCGCCTGGACCAGATATATCAGGACACTGGCTTCCTCAGTTCGCTTCAGATTCTCCGGATCCTTGTTTATGTGTTTTTGCTGAACCTGCTCTCCCACCCCCTTCTTTATCGGATTGGCAGATACGTGATGGCAGCTTATCGCAGGTCTGGCCTGGCATTTGTGTTCCCCGGCTCCGATCGTCCGCAGCTCCCGCAAACCTACCCATATCCAGCCCGGCTTTCCAATCTGCTTTGCTGGCTCGGGGTGAAGCAGCTCGCGAAATTCGAATCCGTGGTGGTGCACAGAAGGCGACTCTACCGAGAGCTATCGGATGCCCTTCGCACGGACTTCATGTTGCAGGAGGCACCGAGCGAAGCCGACCCGGCTCCGCTGCGCGTTAGTTTCCTGGTGGAACAGCGCGCCGCGTTTCAGAGTCTTCTCGACTGCTTCGTGGAAGTGGGCACGTGGTTTGACACTGTTTTCCAAAACTACCGCGGCGATCCGCGCCTGTTTGGCTACGAGCCAGGCCAGTGCCCCGTCGCTGAAAGTGTTGCACAACGCATCGTAAATCTGCCCACCTCTCCACGCACGGACCCGAGACTAGCTAATATGCTGCGGGACCGCTTGCGGAAGGAGTCAAGCCTGGTTCGATTCAAGAGCAAGAACATCCATTTGCCAGTTGCCGTCGTCCGGCGACCATGACTCACTCCGGTATGAAGATTTACGATATTTCACTGGCGCTGTCCCCTAATCTTCCAGTATGGCCGGGCGTTCCCAGGGTTATGATCACAAAGACAAAGAGCTTTGATGCCGGGCATGAAGTGAATTGCTCCCATCTGAGCTGTGATGTTCATTCCGGCACGCATTTGGATGCGCCGTCCCACTTCCTCCACAGCGGCAGTACGGTGGATGAAATTCCCCTCGAGGTTCTGATCGGCCCGGTTCAGGTCGGCTACCTGCCGGAAGTGGATGAGATTTCACCGGCGGAGCTGGAGGGGCTCGAATTGCCGCCTGGAACTCGGCGGCTCCTGCTGCGCACCCGCAATTCGACAGAATGGGCACGCGGAAGCACAGAGTTCATCCCCCACTTCGTCGCTCTGACGCCACAAGCTGCTGAGTGGGTCGTGACTCGCGGAATCCAACTCGTCGGTGTGGATTACCTGTCCGCACAGCGGTTTTTCGACTCCGAACCAGCGACCCACCGAACCCTTCTGCGAGCCAGTGTGGTCATTGTGGAGGGCCTGAACCTGCACGAAGTCCCAGCTGGGCAATACAACCTTATTTGCCTGCCGATCAAGCTGATGGGTGCAGAAGGGGCGCCGGCACGAGCCGTATTGATCCAGGACTAATCGATGACCACTCGGAAAGGCCGCATTGTCGGCGTGATTCCGGCGCGCATGGGCTCGTCACGCTTCGCTGGGAAACCCTTGGCTCCCATTCTTGGCCTCCCCATGATCGAACACGTGTATCGCCGCACCGCCATGTGTCGGTTGCTCGACGATGTGTACGTGGCGACCTGTGATTCGGAGATATTCGACTGTGTCCACACCTTCGGGGGAAAGGCAGTCATGACTTCCCCGCTTCACGAACGAGCAAGCGAGCGTGTCGCCGAGGCAGCTCAGGGGTTTCCCGCCGAGATCCTAGTCATGGTCCAAGGCGACGAGCCTATGGTGATGCCTGCAATGATCGAAAGGGCAGTTGCACCCATGCTCGACGATGCCCAAGTCCAGTGCGTGAATCTGGTAAAGCGGATTGCCACGGAGACGGAATATTTGGACCCGAACACCATCAAGATCGTCATGAACCGGAAGGGTGAAGCCCTCTACTTCTCCCGCGAACCGATCCCCACATGCCGCCTCCTGGGGTTCGATCGCCTGGTCGTCTTCAAGCAAGTGTGCATTATCCCGTTTCGGCGCGATTTCTTGCTGGCCTATTCAGTTATGGAGCCGACCCCCCTGGAGAAGGCCGAGTCGATCGATATGCTGCGCCTTTTAGAACACGGCTACAAAGTCCACTTGGTCGAGACCGAGTTCTGCACCCAAGCCGTCGACACCCCTGAGGACTTGGCCAGAGTTGAGGAGGAGATGCGGCAGGACCCTTTGATTCGCCAGTATGCGATTCAATCTGCCGGAGGTCCGAAGGCATGAAAAGGAGAGTTCTGGTTTCCGCGCCCTACATGCAGCCTGTTCTGAGCCGATTCCAGGAAGTGTTTGCCGAGGCAGAGATTGAATTGGTGGTGCCCACCGTGCGCGAGCACCTGAACGAAAAGGAACTGTTGCCACTGGTGGGGAACATCGAGGGCGCTATCTGTGGCGACGATCAGTTCACAGAGCGCGTACTGCTAGCGGCGAAAAGACTGAAAGTGATTGCAAAATGGGGTACCGGAATTGACTCCATCGACCGGGACGCAGCGGCCCGCTTGGGCATCGCGGTATACAACACGCCAGATGCCTTCACGGAGCCAGTAGCAGATACCGTGATGGGCTACATCTTGTGTTTTGCCCGACAGTTGTCTTGGATGGATCGCGACATCCGCCATGGGCTTTGGCAAAAACGCGCATCCGTATCGCTGCGAGAGTGCACGTTAGGCGTTATTGGAGTGGGAAATATCGGAAAGGGAATAATCCGGCGAGCTGCAGTATTTGGGATGCGCCTGCTCGGTAATGACATTGTGCCAATCTCGCCGGGTTTTGTGGTTGATACGGGCCTCCAACCTGTGAGCAAGGACGAGTTGCTGCGCCAGGCCGACTTCGTCAGCTTGAATTGCGACCTCAATTCGACAAGCTTTCAGCTCATCGGGGAACAAGAATTCGCTCTCATGAAGCCAACCGCTTATCTCATCAACACGGCTCGCGGGCTGGTGGTCAACGAACGGGCACTCGTGGAGACACTACGAAGAGGAACGCTTGCCGGAGCGGCGCTTGATGTTTTTGAGATTGAGCCGCTGCCCCAGGACAGTTCACTGCGCAACATGGACAACGTCTTGCTGGCGCCTCACAACGCGAACAGCAGCCCGGCTGCCTGGGAACGAGTACACCGGAAGACGATCCAGAACCTATTGGACCATCTGTCCGCGCCCGTTTGAAGGTCTAATCCGATACGGATCGATCCAGATCGCCCATGACGAAACGCGAAACCTCGATTGTCATTCGAGCCTTCAATGAGGAGAGGCATTTGCCGCGACTCCTGGAAGCGATTAAGCAACAGGCGTATCGCGACTTCGAGGTCATTGTCGTTGATTCGGGATCTTTTGACGGCACTCCTGAAATTGCGCTGCGGTATGGCGCAAGACTGCTGAGAATCGCAAGTCATGACTTCACATTCGGATACTCTCTCAACGCCGGGATTCGCGGTAGCCAAGGCTGGTACATAGTCATCGTATCCGCACATGCCCTGCCCTTGGATTCTTCCTGGCTTGGAGGCCTTATTGATCCCCTCCGCGATCCTTCCGTGGCCATGGTATACGGTAGGCAATTGGGCACTCCCACGTCGAAATTCTCCGAGCTACAAGATTTTCGACGGATGTTCGGGCCCGAAAGAGTAGTTCTTCCTCCCCGCACATTCCTTGCGAACAATGCCAATTCGGCCATCCGGAAGGATCTGTGGGAGCAGCATCCGTTCGATGAGGCCCTGCCTGGCCTGGAAGACATTGAATGGACGAAGCATTGGATGGAACACAACCATAGGGTGGTCTACGAGCCTCAATCAGCGATTTACCACATCCATGAGGAGAGTTGGCGGCAGGTTCGGCGACGCTATTACCGTGAAGCCCTGGCAGCGAAGTGGATCGGGATCAAACGGCGCATCCACATTCCACAGGAAATGCTTAGCGAAGGAAAGAACCTGACGACCGACCTGATCCAGGCGGGCTGGGAGCGCTGCCTCATTCCCAAGTTGACTGAAATTGTGTTGTTTCGATTCAACAAGACTGTCGGTATGGTCCAAGGGATTTTGGACGGTGCGGCGATGAGTGATCCCCGTCAGAGGGAGGCGATGTTTTTCGACAACCGTTACAAGGCAGTGGTTATCCATGGACCAGGGCATGCGACCCTGAAAGAAGTCGAGCTGCCTGAAATCAAGCCCGGAGATGTTCTGATTAAGGTGGCCTACGTCGGCGTGTGTGCGACAGACCTAGAGATATTTGAAGGTTCTCTCGGCTATTACAGTCAGGGTGTGGCGAAGTATCCCATTACTCCCGGCCATGAGTTTTCCGGCAGGATCGCGCGAGTGGGCTCCAACGTCAAGCACCTGTACGAAGGCGATCCAGTGGTGATCGAGTGTGTCCAGACTTGCACCAATTGTGAGGAGTGTCGCCGGGGGAATCAAATTGGATGTCGCCAGCGGAAGGAAGTGGGAGTAATCGACCAGAACGGAGCATACGCCGAATACGTGATAACACCGGGGCACTTTGTCCACAAGCTTCCCCAGAGCGAGAAACTCAAGAAAGCGGCTCTTTGCGAACCGATTGCTGTCGTTCTTAAAGGCTTGAATCGATTGCAGCGCACCTGGGGTCCGGGAGAGAGAAAGACGTGTGCGGTGGTCGGAGCGGGCCCCATAGGTCATTTGTGCGCGAGGATTCTGAGCTTGCGAGGCCACAGGGTCCGCGTCTTTGACCGCAACCCTCTGCGGCTCGGGCTATTCAAGGACTCCGCAATCGAAACCTCCGACAAAATGACCGGGCTGAATGAATTTGAAGCCGTTGTAGAGGTCACCGGTGACCCTGGGGCGTTGCAAATACTGCTCCACGAAAGTGGCCCCGGAGCAATCTTGCTTTTGCTAGGTTTTCCATACGGCAAGCGGGAATTCAATTTCGAAGGGGTGGTTGCGAACGACAAGGTTATCGTAGGTTCTGTGGGAAGTAATGCCCCCGACTTTGAGCAAGCCATCAGATTACTGCCTGAGCTGAATTTGGACGCATTTCTGCAAAAGGAAATGCCGCTAAGTGAATATAGGGCCGCGTGGGAAACGTCGCGCAGCCGGCACTTCCTAAAGGTGCTGCTGGCGGTAGATCCGATGCTTGACGATCGACCGTAATGTACCAGGCAGACAGAACCGCTCGGCCCGGAACCCCGTCTTCAACCACGCCGTGCGCGGATCAAGACCCGATACCAGCCTGGTCCGGTTTCCGGATGGATCTGAATCTTTTCCCAGCCCGCGCGACGCAAGAGCTCCCCATAGTCGTGCGCGTAAGCTCCCCCTCCTCTTGGGATGCTGACTCCTCGAACCGCCGGATCAGAAGGCTCAAACAGAATCAGCTCGCGCACGCCACTTTCGAGAGCGGCCTTGAAGAAAGCTG
>WNEZ01005214.1_pt1 | contig 11369 bp, 8 predicted proteins | sample 5400521 | NCBI WGS metagenome assembly WNEZ01 (sample SAMN13153339, study PRJNA577476) | soil metagenome | isolation source: 120 cm saprolite under Douglas fir tree site 2 hole 1 replicate 1 | place: USA:California | collected 2015-04-18
GAGGGCGAAACGCTGAAGCAGCGCTTCGCGAGTGATCCGGGTGGAGTTGACGCGCAAGGTCACCGGCGCGGCGCGGTTGTTGGCGACCATCATCGCTTCGGCGCCTTCGAGCCCGTATCGATCCGACCATCGCCTCGCCAGCCAAAGGGGATGACTCTCGCGGGTTGCCAGATGCGCCAGTCGATCCGATTCCGGCGGAAGCGGAAGCTCATTCAGTTGCGACAGCTTTCGCAGCAGTGCGTTGGCGAACCCCGCGGCGCGGCCCGTTCCGAGTTGCTTGAGCGCCTCCACGGTCTCGGCGACCGCGGCGCGCTTGGGCAAGCGCAGGTAAAACAGCTGGTAGGCCCCCACCCGAAGCGCACAGAGAACCTGTGGCTCGATGCGCTCAAGCTGCGTGGTGGAGAATTGAGCCACCGCGCGATCGAGCGCCATCTGCCGGCGAGCTGCGCCGTAGCACAGCTCGGTCACGAAAGCGGCATCGCGGGGTTCAAGCCGGGCCTTCTTCAGCTCGGAATCCAAAGCCAGGCTGAGGAATGCACCGCCGGTTTGGACGCGCTCGAGAACGCGAATGGCCAGAGCGCGGGCGTTCATCACTCGAGCTGGGTCATCAATTCGATCAGCTGATCCTCGGACAGCTTGGAGGCGGGCGTCGCCGAAACGACCAGGCTCTGGAGGCAGTCTTCGAGAAGCTCGCGCTGGCCGCTCTCCGCTGGGGCGCCGCGCTGCACTTCCAGCCAGTGCCGGCGAGCCCAGGTCGCCAACCCCGATGCGGTGACCTTTCCGGCGAGTCGATCGGCGATCTTTTGCCGGACGAGCGCCCGGCTGAGGAACTCGTCGCCCAATCGCCGCCTTGCGGTCGGGGCGGAGCGGCCGATCGACTTACCCGCAGGCGCCCGCTCCCGCAGCGGACCGTTCTTCTCGTCGGAAGGAGAAGCCGGCCGTCGGGTTTGCTCGGCGGCGGAGGCCGCGGGACGGCCGATGGTCTTCGACGTCGTCCGCTGCCGCTTCGTCGCCGGGTCCGTGGCGGGCTTGCTTCGGGCCAGACTGCGCAGCGCGATCAAGTAGGAATCGACACCCTTGCCGATGACCCGGGCGACGCAGACGTCTTTCAAAACCGCGCGCCGCCAACGGGTCTCGCGGCGCGGGAGATCCGTCAGGTGCACTTCGATCGTCGGCTTTCCAACCGCGGCGATCGCCTCGCGCAAGACGTAAGAGCTGTGAGCGAGCTCGGCCGGATTGATGATCACCGCTTCTGCCCACTTCCGCTCCCCGTGCAGGGTGTCGATCAGGGTGCCCTCGTGGTTCGACTGGAAGACCTTGACTTCGAGCCCGAGCGAGGCTGCCTCCTCCTCGATGGCGTGATTCACCGTCTCGAGGCTCCACTCCTGATTGTCACCCGGCCTCTCACCCAAGAGATTCAGGTTGGGACCGTGCAGCACGAGCACTTTCATCGGGACTCCGCGAGGGAATTCATGAGGCGAATGGTTGCTCTCCAACGGCGATCTGATGACCGGCGAGAAATTCCACCGCGCTCATCGTCCGCTTTCCCTCGGGCTGAAGCTCGACGAGAAAGACTGCGCCGGTTCCGCAAGCCACCTGGATGCCCTGCTTTCCGACCGACAGCACCGTTCCCGGCGGTCCGGTCTGAGGACTCACCCGGGCTCCCATCACTTTGAGGACCTTGCCCTGCAGATGGGTAAAGGCTCCAGGCCACGGTTGGAACGCCCGGATTCGCCTCTCGAGCGCCGCAGCGTCGCTGGTAAAATCGAGCAGGCCATCCTCCTTCTTCAGCTGCGGGGCGAGCACCACCCCTTCCCGGGGTTGAGGGACCGGCTGAAGCTTACCCTCGACGTAAGCGGGAAGTTGCTCTCGAATCAGACCCGCGCCCAGTTTGGCCAAAGTCCGGTGAAGCGTCTCCGAAGTCTCTTCCGGGCCAATTGGGACCTCGGCGCAGGCGAGGATGGGTCCAGTGTCCAGACCTTCATCCATCTTCATCAGACAGACTCCCGTCTTCTCGTCCCCCGAAGCGATTGCCCACTGGATCGGCGCGGCGCCCCGGAAGCGGGGCAGGAGCGAGGCGTGCACGTTCACGCATCCCCGGTCCGGAGCTTCCAAGATTTCCCGCGGCAGAATCTTTCCATAGGCAGCGACGACGCCCACTTCGACCGACAGCTTCCGCACCGTTTCCCAGAACGCGGGATCGCGCAGCTTGACCGGCTGCAGCACGGGAATTCCGCGCTCGATCGCGAGGCGCTTGACCGGTGAGCTGGTCGAAAGCTGTCCACGGCCCTTGGGCTTGTCGGGCTGGGTTACCACTGCCACCACCTCGCCGACTTCCAGACATGCTCCCAAAGAAGCCACCGCGAATTCGGGTGTTCCCATAAAGAGGATTCGAGGGAGGGACATCGCTCAGCCGTGGTCAGAAGGCTCATATCACGCCGCCGGTTTGCGGACGGGGAAAGGATAGGGCCATCCAATCGCTGGAGTGTGGGTTTGGTGCGGATGCCTGCCCCGGTGGGATTTTGATGGATTCTGCAAGCTGAAGTTTAATGAGCTCGCGTTTCGGCGCATTTCCAAAGGGACCGTCCATGCTGCGATCGCTGGGTCGGATACACCTCGCGTTGCTCCTTCTTTCGCTAACCGGATGCAAAGGTGATCCAAAAGAACCGGGGTACTGGGATCAGCAGCTTCGCAGCGCTCACAAGATCAAGGACAAGGAGCGGATCCTTTCCGACCTTCGCGAGTCAGGGCGTCTGAAAGCATCGTTCCTCCCGGTGCTTCACGCCCATCTGGCCTCCGAGAAGCAACCGGAGGCAAAGGCGATGATCGCCCGCCTGCTGCGCGAAACGGCGGATCTATCTTCCGCCGCGCCGCTCGCGGAGGCAGTCGACTTCGGCAACACCGACGCCGCAGGGAACGCGATGAACAAGGAGATCGCCGGGGCGCTTGGCCGGATCGGCGATCCGAAATCGGCTCCCACCCTGATCCGGCTTCTCGCCAACCGGGACCAGTACGTCCGGATCGAGGCGATCAACGCACTGGGGACATTGCGCTCAAAAGAGGCCGTCCAGCCGTTGCTTGCCATCGCCACCGACGACTCCGGCGAGCCTTTCGCCAGCAAGAAGGCAATCCAGGCGCTGGGAGAAATCGGCAACCCGGCCTCGGTCCCCGCTCTGTTGCGGCTGATGTTCAAGGAAAAGCGGGGCGTGACCTTCTACGTCGAGAGCTCGTTCGCGCTGTTTCAGATCGGCCGCCCCGCGGCGGATGCGTTGCTGCGGGTTCTCGAGGGCGAGGACAAAGCCCTGATCACCTGGGCCCGGCAGAACAACGTGATCCAACCGGCGATCTACGCGAAGACCGCCCAAGTGCTGGGGGACCTTCTCGATGCGCGGGCGGAGAAGGCAATGCTTTCTCACTTGCGCTTCGACTCGGAGTACCTGGACCTCAAGCTCTTCGTCCGGATGCGGATGGCGGATGCTCTCGGGCGGCTTCGAAGCAAGGCGGCGATCCAGCCGCTGCTGGCGATGCTCGGCGACGAGGAAGAGCCGACCGCGCGTGAAGAATACGTCCGCGCGCTGGCGAGAATCGGATCGCGCGACGCCATTGCGTCGCTGTTCGCGCAGACCTCGAAAGGCACCTGGGCCGAGCGCGAGCCTTTGATCGGCGGCCTGGCGATGCTGGGAGGAGAAGAGGAGCTGCCATTGCTGGCAAAGCTCGCTTCCGCGGAACAAGCGCTCACCGCAGCGGAATGCAAAGCGAGTCCTGACAGTGCCGGATGCCAACACCCGACCGAGCTGGCGAAAAAACGCGTCAGCTCAATTGAGCGGTATCAGAAAGTTCTTCAATCCGCGCAGCAGTGCCGCTCCGAGGGAACTTGCTGGGCGAAGCGGCTGGAGGACGCGGACGAGCGGGTCCGGGAGCGCGCCGCGTATGAGCTCGGCCGCTCCGGCAAGGCGGAAATGGTCGCTCCGCTGATCGCTTTGCTGCGCGAAGGAAACCTCGATGTCCGACTGGCGGTGATTCAAAGTCTGGACTGGCTGATCCTCGATGCGGGCGGCGCGGCGAAAAAGGCGTCCGGTTCGCTCGACCAGATCGAGCAACAGCTCACTCAGGAGCGCGGCCGCACCGAGTTCGTCAAGGTCAACGAGGATCTGCGGCGCCTGGCCGTCCAGCTCAAGCGTCAGCGCGCTTAGTGCTGCGCGGGACGTTGTCCTGCTCCGGCTCGTCCTGGAACGCGCTCGGCAGGATGTTGAAGGGCAACACCTTGGCGAGGGCAATCAGCAAGAGAATTCCGCCGGGTGCGGCAAAGATCGCCAGCGCGGGAATCGCCTTGGCCACGTCGATCAGCTGAGAGCGCATTTTGCGTCGCTCGTCCGCGGTGAGCTTCTGGCCACGCGCCGCCCGGGCGAGCAGGACGGAAAGCTCGCCCGTCTCGCGGACCTCGCGAAGCAGCCGCTGGAAATTCTTCTCCAGGGTGTACTGCATCGCCTCGACCAGCTCTTCGCCCATTGCCCCGGCGCCCGGCGAAACTTTGTAGAGATCTACGATGGAGCGGTTCTTGGCGAAGAACTCGGCCATTTCCACTTCAATCCGGTCGAGCTCCTCGGCGGACACCTTCAACCTGGCGGCGAGCTCGCGGATGAACTTCACCTCGCGCGGCGATCGGCTTCCGTCCACCAGCGACGCGAGGATCGTCTGCTCGAGGACGAATCGGCGCAGCTGGCGGCTTTCCAGTTGCGGCGCCAGATCTTCGACCGGCGGAGGAGTCTCGAAGAACCGCTTCAGAGCGCGCTTGAGCTCGGAGCGCTGGCTGAATCGAAGCTGCAAACACTCAAGCTGCCGTAGGATCGCGCGCTGGGCGGCGAAATTGGGTTGCCTTTCAATGCACGCAATCCCAATCAGCACCTTTGCCAGCACCGCCTTCTGACGGGACGCAAACCGCAGTCGACGCTCGGCGGATCTCCAATGATGGTGGCCGCGGGCGAACAGGTCGATCGCCTGCTGTCCGAAAGCCTGGGAGTCGGCGTAGACCGCGACATTGTGCAGAAGCAAGCCGTACACCGGATCGCCGGGGACCGAAGTTGCCCGCTTCTCCAATCGAGACTCGATCCGAGACCACCACTTCGAGGGCAGAGGTAGCAACGGTCCCCACGCCAGCGAACGGCTGATCTCGTCGGCGAGGCGTTTTTCCCCCACCAGCACCGCGAGGAGCAGGAGCACCTGTTCCCGGCGCGGCCCGGCTGGAGCTTTCAAAAGGACCGCGACATCGAGCGCCATTCGGGCATAGGTACGAATCACCGCCAGAAAGAGCTGCTCCTCGGTCGCTTTCGCGTTCTCCAATTGAGCCGTGATGGGATGAGCGGGGGTGCCAAAGAGGAGCCCGGTTTCGCGCAAAATCCGAGCCAGGTAAGCTCGCGCCGCCGCGCGTCCGAAAATCAAAGGCCCCCCACTGGAAAGGTCCGGAGATCCGTGCGAGGACACGACCTCGGTCAAAAGACTGAACAGCCATCCAGGGCGAACGAGCCGCATGATCTACTCACGACGCGATTGGCCTTTGACAACAGGGTTGCCTTCCTGCAGCCATTGGTTTTCGAAGCGTTCCGTCTCCCCAGGCATCCAAGCTGTTTCCACAAATCAACGTCGCACTCAAAAAAAGACCTACCACAACGCCAAGGAGAACCCCATGCGTCAACCGCTACCCCCCGTCGCGATCGCCGTACTGACCCTATCGTGCGCAAGCTGGGCGTCTACCTGGGAAATCGATCCGATGCACTCCGCCGCATCATTTACGGTGCGCCATATGATGGTCAGCAATGTCCGGGGTGAGTTTGGAAAGACCACCGGCACGGTGAACCTCGATGACAAGGACGTGAGCCGCTCGACGGCGGAAGCGACGATCGACACCACCACGCTGGACACCCGCGTGCCGAGCCGCGACAAGCACCTCAAGAGCCCTGATTTCTTCGACATCGAGAAGTATCCGACGATTACGTTCAAATCGACAAGCTTCAAGAAGGTCGCCCCGCAGAAGTTCAAAATCGCCGGGGACCTGACCCTCCATGGAGTGACCAAGCCGGTCGTCCTCGACGTCGATGCCCCCGATACCGTGATCAAGGACATGAAAGGGAACGATCGCCGCGGCGCCACCGTGACGACGACGATCAATCGCAAGGACTTCGGTTTGATTTGGAACCAGCCGATCGAGGCGGGGGGAGTGGCGGTCGGAGACCAGGTCACGATCAACATCGACCTTGAGCTGAGCAAAAAAGCTGCGGACAAAGCCGCGAAAACAAACTAACGGTCCGCCCGCCGGGAAAGGCGCGCCTCGAAGCGGCGCAGATCGTCGGAGCACAACTGATCGATCAATTCGATCACCCCATCGGTGGCCTCGCGCGAAGTCACGATATCCGCGCGCTCCTTGAGCGTGGGCAGTGCGTTGGCCACCGCGACCGCGCACTCGCTGATGCTCAAAAAGGCGTGGTCGTTTTCCGCATCCCCGATGGCAACGCAGTTGTGGGTGGAAATGCCCAGCTCGCGAAGGGCATGACGTAGCCCGGTCCCCTTGTTGACTCCGGAGGGGAGCACCATCACCGCACCCTTGTTGAAAATGACCTGGAGCTCGAGACCCAGTTCGCGGATCGCTTCGAGAACCGCTTCCTGATTGGGCTCGATCGTCGCGACGATGATCTCTCCCACCGAGAGGGGGGATACTCCGCGCCTGCCGAGCAAATCAACGAACTGCTCTGGCGGTCTCTCTGCCAGACGCTTCCTCTCGCGGGTTGCCGGTCGATAAAGAACGGCCCCGTTCTCGGCGACGATCCGATCGAACAGGTCGGCCGCGGGAAAGACGGACAAGAGATCGTCCAGCTCTCTGCCGGTCACCAGCAAAAGCTTTCGCCCGGATGCCGCCAGCCGCTTCAGCGCAAGAACGCCTTCCGGGGATACCCGACCCAGACGCGCAAGCGTTTCATCATAGTCGCAAGCGAAAGCGATGAATCGCATTCGACGATTGCTGGGGCATTCAGAGCAAAGCAGCTAAGCCCCTTGGCCTTTTGCTTCTCCTCTTAACGAGAAGCTAGGGCCGAGCCTGAGCCATGCAAGGGCCGATACCGGGAAGGCCATCCGCAATGCTCTGATTACTTCACTGCTTTGACTCGAGCGCGCTTCTCTTCCGGGATCTCCTCCGGATTGGGCACCGAGTGCACCGGGGACTTGAGCAGTCCGAAACGATCCAACACTTTTAGCTCGAGCTCCTTAGTAATTTCCGGATGATCTCGCAGGAAGTCCTTGGCGTTCTCTCGACCCTGGCCAATGCGCTCACCGTTGAACGAGTACCAGGCGCCACTCTTTTCGAGGATGTTCTCCTGCGAGGCGAGGTCGACCAGATCGCCCTCTTTCGAAATTCCGCTCCCGTACATGATGTCGAACTCCACCTCTTTGAATGGAGGTGCGACCTTGTTCTTCACCACTTTCACCCGCGTCCGGCTGCCGACCACCGTCTCGCCGTTTTTGATCGCGCCGATGCGGCGGATGTCCATTCGCTGGGAGGCGTAGAATTTCAACGCATTGCCACCGGTGGTGGTTTCCGGATTTCCGAACATCACCCCGATCTTCATCCGAATCTGGTTGATGAAGATGACGCAAGTCTGGCTCTTGGAAATGGTGCCGGTGAGCTTTCGCAACGCCTGGCTCATCAGTCGCGCCTGAACTCCCATATGGGCATCGCCCATTTCACCTTCCAACTCCGCTTTGGGAACCAGGGCCGCAACTGAGTCGATCACCAGGACATCGATCGCTCCGGAGCGAACCAGCATCTCGGCGATCTCCAGCGCCTGCTCGCCCGTGTCAGGCTGAGAAAGCAACAAGTCATCGGTGCGAACCCCGAGCTTGCGCGCGTATCCGACGTCGACCGCATGTTCAGCATCGATAAATCCACAGATGCCGCCTTTTTTCTGCGCCTCCGCGACGATGTGCAGGCAAAGGGAGGTCTTGCCGGATGACTCAGGTCCGTAGATTTCGACGATTCGGCCTCGGGGAACCCCGCCGACTCCCAGGGCGATGTCCAACGATATCGACCCGGTGGAGATAACCTGGATATCGCGAATGAGCGGCTCTTCATTTCCGAGCCGCATGATGGAACCTTTTCCGAACTGCCTTTCGACTGCCGAAATCGCCAGTTCGACCGCTTTTTCTTTCTCCGGATTCACGGCCATCGCAGCTCCCTTTCAATCTTTTCGAGGACCAGCGTCGTCTGCCAAGGTGCTATGCCAATGGCATAGCTGAAAGCCTGTTTAGTATCGCAGATGAGCTACCCTAGTCCAGTTGTCTGACACCGATTCGGGACGGGTTTTGGAGCGCAAGCGCGGGATTCAGGCCCTCGTCCAGGGCGCGACTGAAGCGTGCGCCCCACCCGAGAGGCCGTCAGGGAACCTTCAATCGTATTCCGAATTGAAGGATGAGCCGGTTGGGATCTTCTGCTCCCACGCCGGTGAAGAAATGGCGAACCCCGACCTCGAAAAACGGAGTGAACCAGCGGCTGACCTCGTACTCGACGCCGCCTGCACCGCCTAAGCCGAACTGAACCACTCCAGCGAAGATGATCGGCGTCTCCAGCGAAATGTAGGCGCTGAACCTGTCCTCCACCGGCACCTTGAGCGCTCCCCGGAAGACAAACCCAAAATCCGGGTAGATGACGGCGCTCGCCGAACCCCGGAAATGGCCGTACTCCATTCCACCGCCGACTTCGAAGGCGACGTTCTTCCCGGAGCTCAATGGGTCCAGCGTTCCGCGAAGGTCCGCCAATGGACGCGGCTGGTCCTCGGCGCGAGCCACCTCCCCGTTGCTGCCCGAGTGGGATGGCGCGGCCAGACCCCTCAATTGAGCGTCCACTTCGGTGGTGCGCTTGGAGCGGACCACCACGTCCTGCGTCGCCACGTAGAGGCCATTGGGGGTGCGCACTTCCAGGGCGTGCTTGCCGATGGGCACCGAGGATTTGATGGGCGCCTGGCCGAGCAACCTGCCGTCGAGCAAAACCTGCGCGCCCTCGCGATCGGCGCGCACCACCAGCTCGCCGCGCAGCCTGGCGCGGAGGCCGTCAAGCATGCTCACCAGCGCGGGGTCTACTCTGGATGGATCCAGCACGACTTCCGGATCCCGCTGCAGGGCAAGTCCGAAGGCTTCCTCGGCACCGGGAAGATCCTGCCGAGCCGCCAGGCATTGCCCCCGCAATAGATGGATCTGACCGAGGAGCTGGCCATCGTTGGCTTCCGCCGCCGCCGCATCGAGCGTGCGCAGCGCCGCGAGGAAATCCCCTCGCCGAAATTCGCTCTGACCGATCTGGAACTTCGCCGTCCCGACAGGGACTTGCACCTTCGATGCGGGGGTGGCCATGACGAGGAGCAACGCGGAAAACGCGGCGACCTGGATCATGGAGTCAGTTCGATTCGCAGCATGGACGACCGTCCGGATGCGATCTTGACTTGTTTGCTCACCGATTTGAAACCCACGCGTTCGAAGTGTATCCGATGCTTGCCCGGAGGTAGATCGAGCCGAAGCGGCGTATTGCCCTTGCGAACGCCGTCCACCGACACCGCGGCCCAATACGGCTCACCTGCCAAGGTGGTGATCAGGTTGAGTGATCCGTTCCCACGCAGGGGCGGCTTGCGCGCGACCTGCTTGGCGCCGACTCGCAGGCGCGCGTCCTCGTTTTCCGGTTCCGCGGCAGGAGCCGCCTCGGCGAGCTCTTCGGCGCCGCCCACCGGACCGCGATTTGAAGCTTCGACCTGAGCCGAGGCGAGCGTGGTTCCCGCATCGGCCGCGACCTCGGCGGTCTTCTCTTCTCGCAAGTCCAGGCCGGCGTCGAACAGAGCCAAGCTGTCTACGCTGCTCGGCGGCTTGGCTGGCCGGGCTTCGGCGGCGATGGGCTGGACGCGCTTCAACGACGGCACGCTGCCGGCTGCGAAGTAAGCGAGCACCAACGCCACCAGGACGCCTGCCGCGACGACCGCCGGCGTTCTGCCCCTGCGGACAAACTGGAACGACCCGGTGGGGGTCGGACGGGGTTGGGGGGCGGGAACCGCGGTAGAGGTCTCCATCGGGACGGTGGACCTTCCAACCGGATTCGCGGTGGGGGCTGGGTTGGGTCGACTCGGGGTCCGCGCCGGCGTTGTCCGCAAGCGCTGGGGCGTCGAAATCTCACCGGCCAGCCGTTTCATCGACGGACGGGTGAACATCGCATCGTTGGCCAGCGAGGGCGATCCCGAATCCGGAAGCGGCGCCGGAGCCGCGGGACGGGGACCGGTGATTGGAAGCGCGATCTTCGCACCGTAGGCATCCCCCAGCGCAGCGAGCAGCTCGCCTCCGGAGGCGTATCGTTCCTCCGGCCGCTTGGAGAGAGCCCGCTTCACCACTTCGGCAACCGCCGCGGGAACCCAAGGCGCGCGGTCCACTACGTCCGGCGCGGGAGCGTGGGCCTGCATCTGGATCAGCGACAGCTCGCTCTCCGCCTCGAAGGGAAGCGTCCCGGTGAGGCATTCGAACAAGAGAACCGCCAATGCATAGAGGTCGGCCCGATGATCGATCTCCGTTGCCCCGAGAGCTTGTTCGGGAGACATGTACTGCGGCGTGCCCATCACCATCCCGGTGCGGGTCAGCGCATCTATATTTTCACTCGTTCGCAGGATGCCAAAATCGAGGATCGTCGCCAACCCGTCAGGCCCGATGAAGATGTTGCCCGACTTGATGTCGCGATGAATGAACCCGCGCGCATGGATGAAATCCAGTCCCGAGCAGAGCTGGAGCATCAGCGACAACAGCTCGTCTCCGGGCAGCGCCCCGCACTCGCGAAGATAGGCGGCCAGAGTACGGCCTTCGAGCTTTTTCATCACGATGAAGGGTCGCCCCTGCATCGCGCCCACCGCGTAGACGGGGACGATGTTCGGGTGTTCCAGGCTCGCGGTCAGTCGCGCTTCGCGCTCGAACCGGGTGACCAGCTCCGAATCCCCCGCCAGCTGGCTGGCGAGAACCTTGATCGCGACCTTTCGATCCAATTGCAGATCGTGAGCGAGGTAGACGGTGCCCATTCCTCCTTCGCCCAGTTTTCGCTCCAGGCGCCATTTGCCCTCGAGGACGTCGTTCATCCGAACCGGCACGACGGTGGGCTCATCGCCAACTCGGCCGGCCTTGCCGGTCGGTGCTCCGCACTTGCCGCAGAACTTCCGGTTCTCCTCAACCGGCTGTCGACATCTGGCGCAATTCAAGTTGAGCTCTCGGTCCCCTGCAGGCTGAGGATATCTTAGAATTTTTCCGCATCGGACCGCAGTGTCCTCCGGATGGCTGAACGCCGCGCCAGGTGTGCGCGAGCGCGTCCA
>WNEZ01005943.1_pt1 | contig 11369 bp, 15 predicted proteins | sample 5400521 | NCBI WGS metagenome assembly WNEZ01 (sample SAMN13153339, study PRJNA577476) | soil metagenome | isolation source: 120 cm saprolite under Douglas fir tree site 2 hole 1 replicate 1 | place: USA:California | collected 2015-04-18
ACTATCGCCAGAAAAACAGTTGAAAAGAAAAGCAGGTAAGAAAGTGATTGAAGAAAAGCGGCCGAAACGTGAGGCGATCACCAGCGGTTGTTACAATAATCTGTGAGCCCATCAGACACAACCTTACTCTTTGGAGCCGCCGTGCTGGGCGGTGCAGTAAATTCCGTAGCCGGAGGCGGCGGATTCATTGCCTTTCCCGCGTTGCTGGTTACGGGCATCCCGTCCATCAACGCCAACGCCACCAATACCGTGGCTTTGTGGCCGGGAACCGTGGCATCAACGGGAGCATACCGCAGGGCATTAAGTGGCAAGCTCTTAAAGCGGATCCTGCCGTTGATCATCATTACGTTTCTCGGCAGCGTGGCCGGAAGTTATCTGTTGTTGCACACCCGGCAATCGACATTTGACAAGCTGGTTCCATGGCTGCTGCTGGGAGCCACAACGCTGTTCAGTTTCGGCACGCGAATCACGCGCTGGGTAGTGCGCCACCATACGGAAGGTGGACCGTCCACTTGGCGCGTGGTTGGCGTGACCACGCTTCAGGCGCTGGCGGCCATTTATATCGGCTACTTCGGAGCCGGAGCCGGAATTGTGATGCTGGCTCTGCTGGCCGTGATGGGACTGGAAAACATCCATTCCATGAATGGCTTAAAGACTCTGCTGGCCACCTGCGGGAATTTTGTGGCCGCGGTAATGTTTATCTTTGCCCATGTGGTTTACTGGCCCCAGGCCCTGCTCATGCCTGGTACGCGCAAAAGCTGGCGCCGGGAAAGGTTCGGGCCATCGTAATGGCGGTGGGCTTCAGCATGACGGCTTATTTTTTCTGGCGCGTGTATTTTCGCGGGAATATCTGAGTCATTGACGCAGCAAAACCGCATAGCGGTTGACCGTGATCGGCTTATCACGTTAAAATTGTTGGGTTTGCCAGAATAGTCAGTTCCTGCCGTGTGAGCAAGGCTCGAGCAAACCAAGAAGCAATCAGCAATCCTCAAGTTTATAGATAGTCCTTTGCCAGGCAAAGGGCGCTGGAGAGAGTTATGTACGCGGTCATTCGGGCCGGGGGGAAGCAGTATCGTGTCGCTCCCGGAGACGTAGTAAAAATCGAAAAACTGCCCGCCGCTGAAGGCGACACAGTTGAATTCAATGACATTCTGGCAGTTTCCGGCCAGGAAGGCCAGATTGGTCCCGGCGCTGGCGCCTCAGTCAGCGGTCAGGTAATGGAAGATGGCCGTAACGATAAGATTCTGGTCTTCCACCTGAAGCGTAAAAAGCAATACAAGAAGATTTATGGTCATCGCCAGCCGTTTACCGCGGTGCGAATCACTGAGATTGCTTTTGACGGCCAGAAGTTCAGTGCTCCTGCTTTGGCGGCGAAGAAGAAAAAAGCCGCGCCTGCCGAAGGCGAAGCCACAGCAACAAAGAAGGCCGCTGGCAAAAGCAAGTCAAAGCCAAAGGCTGCCAAGAAGAGCCCGGCCAAGAAGAAAAGCGCCGCCAAGGGCAAGAAGAAATAGTCAGCTCCAAACATTTCGGACGAATACGTCCGACCAGGAAATTTTGATAAGGAATTGAGTCATGGCACATAAAAAAGGTTTAGGAAGTTCAAGAAACGGGCGCGACTCCAACGCGCAGCGGCTCGGCGTAAAAGCATTCGGCGGACAGTTTGTCCCTGGCGGCACCATCATCGTGCGCCAGCGTGGCACGCGGATTAAGCCCGGAGCTAACGTCGGTCGCGGTAAAGACGATACGCTCTTTGCCAAGGTCACCGGCACCATTAAATTTGTGGATCGGGGCGGCAGCGGCCGGTATGTGGTCGTGGAGCCTGCAGAGCAGGCCTAAGTCGAACTATTAAGCAATTCCAGGCCCCGCCGCGTGCGGGGCTTTTTACTTCTCAGGAATTTGTCGCCCGCGGCTGCCATTCTTCCGCTCAAATTTTTTACAATAGAAGAATGGTTCCGTGCGGAAGAACTCTTGCGCAGGTGAAAAATGTCCAGCTCTTCTCCAATTTAGAATCAGCCAATGCAGAACCAGCCATCACAGAACGCGACCAGCAGTGAACCACTGATCCGCAATATCTCTGACACGGCACGCTGGGTTGCCGTTTACCGTGCTCGCGAATCGGAGCGCCCAGACGCGCTCTTTAAAGATCCATTCGCCCGCAAACTGGCTGGTCAACGTGGTGAAGAGATCGCGCGGAGCCTGCCTTTCGCTGAGCGTTACGCCTGGCCTTACGTTGCGCGCACCATCAACTTTGATCGCATCATCAATGACCAGATCCGGCAGGGCGCAGACATGGTGATCAACCTTGCTGCCGGTCTGGACGCCCGACCTTACCGCATGGAACTTCCATCGCAATTGCAATGGGTGGAAGTGGATCTGGCTCCGCTCACTGACTACAAGGAAGCAATTCTCGCCGGGGAAAAGCCACGCTGCCAGCTCCGCCGCGTGCGCATGGATCTGTCTGACCGCGCCATGCGACTAGAGCTTTTTCGTGAGCTCGGCGCCCAGTCTAAGAAGGCCCTAGTAGTGACTGAAGGTTTGCTCATTTATTTGAGTCCGGAAGAGGTGCTGGAACTGGGGCGAGACCTGGCTGCCCAACCTGCCTTCCGCGATTGGGCTATTGATCTGGCTTCTCCGGGACTGTTGAAGATGCTGCAAAAGAATCTGGGAGCACTGGAGAAAGCCGGATCGCCGCTGAAATTCGCGCCCGCGGAAGGTCCTGGATATTTCACTGCAAGCGGATGGAAGCCGGTTGAAATCTACTCCATCTTGAAGACCGCGGCCAGAATCAAACGTCTTCCTTTCCCACTGAAGCTTTTGTCATGGCTGCCGGAATCGAAAGGTCGTCAGGGAGCGCGGCCCTGGAGTGCTGTTTGCCATCTGACAAGAATTTAATTCCGACTGCAACATTGCAACAAACACAGAAAAGATAGAGAGGTTGAAATTATGCCAAAATCTATAAAAGCCCAGCCCGATAACTATCACACCGTCACGCCTTATCTGCACATCAAAGGCGCCGCGGCTGCAATTGATTTTTACAAAAATGCGTTCGGCGCTACTGAGACCGTTCGCATGCCGTTTCCCGATGGACGAGTTGGTCACGCCGAGTTAATAGTCGGCGACTCCTGCATCATGCTGGCCGATGAATTTCCAGAAGGCAACGTGGTCGGCCCGAAAACATTGGGCAATTCCAGCGTCGGCCTGCTGCTTTACGTTGATAACGTTGACGCCATTTTCAACAAAGCCCTCTCACTGGGCGCTAGCGTCAACAAGCCCGTGGCCGACCAGTTCTATGGCGATCGCACGGGTACAGTTGAAGACCCTTTCGGTCATCTGTGGACCATTGCAACGCATAAAGAAGACGTCACGCCGGACGAGATGAAGCGGCGGATGGCCGCCATGGCTAAAAAATAGATGACCAAGAATAGAGCACAGCCCCGCCTTTGCGCGGGGCTCGTGTTTGCCGCCAATCCAGGGGCCGGACTGTACAATCAATAGAGAGGCCTTTTACTGGTGAGCTCGGGTAATTTCCGGGACACTGGTTGATTTCATGTTTATAGACGAAGCTATTATTCGCATTAAAGCAGGCGACGGCGGCAACGGCTGCATGGCATTCCGCCGGGAAAAGTTTGTACCGCGTGGCGGACCTTCTGGTGGTGACGGTGGTCGCGGCGGTGACATCATCATGGAATCCAGCGAGCGCCATAACACGCTGGTCCACTTCCGCTTCAATCCCGAATACAAAGGTGATCGCGGACGCCACGGCGAAGGTTCCAACTGCACCGGTCGCGACGGCGAGCACATCATCCTCAAAGTCCCGGTTGGCACCATAGTTTACGACCACAATACCGGTGAGCGACTGTATGACTTTTCCGAGCCCGACCAAAGACTGGTCGTCGCCCAGGGTGGTCGCGGTGGTCGAGGCAATCAGCACTTTGCTACCAGCACTCACCAGGCTCCGCGCGAGCACGAGCCCGGTAAGCCCGGCGAGGAACGAGTTTTACGTCTGGAATTGAAGCTTTTGGCTGACGTGGGTCTGGTTGGCTATCCCAACGCCGGCAAGTCCACTTTGATCTCGCGTATTTCGGCGGCAAGACCAAAGATCGCTGATTATCCATTCACCACGTTGCAGCCGAACCTTGGAGTGGTCACGATTGGTGATCCGCCGCACGAAGACAGCTACGTTGTCGCCGACATTCCCGGATTGATTGAAGGCGCGCACGACGGCACGGGACTGGGCATACAGTTTCTTCGCCACATTGAGCGCACGCGCGTGCTGGCCCATTTGATTGACATCTCAGATTCCAGCGGACGGCCGGATGTGGTCCACGATTTCAAGGTCATCATGAATGAGCTGGCCAGCTTTGGCGCCGACCTGGAAAAGAAGCCGATGATTGTGGTGGCTTCAAAGCTGGATGTTGCTAACCCAGACAAACTGGTGGCGCTGCGCAAGCATTGCAAGAAGCTGAAGCTGGACTTGTATGAAATCTCGGCGGTCACCGGCAAGGGAATCCCGGAGTTGAAATACGGGTTAGGCAAGCGCGTCGTGGAGATCCGCACTGGCACATACGCAGCAAGTAAGCGGCCCCGCAAAAAGGCACCTTCCGCGCGCAAAGCCAAAAAGAAGGACCTGGCTTCCAGACGTATTCCCAAGCGAGCAGCATTCAAGAAAAGGAAGAGCAGATAGCTGGTATGAGAGTTGCGGTGTTCGGCGGGACTTTCGATCCGGTGCATCTCGGCCATCTCGCGGTGGCTCGCGCAGCGGCGGACAAGTTCAAGCTCAGCCAGGTTTATTTTGTGCCGGCTGATCTTCCACCGCATAAACAGAAGCGCAAGCTCACGGATTTTCAGCATCGCTTCGCCATGCTGGCGCTGGCTACCGTTGATGACAAGCGTTTCGTGCCGTCTCTGCTCGACGCGCACACCGGCCGTCCCAACTACTCGATTGACACGGTTCGCCGCGTAAAGCAAGAGCTTAAGCGTTCGGACAAGTTGTACTTTCTCATTGGCATGGATGCGTTCAAGGACATTGCTACCTGGCGCCAGCCGGAAGAATTGCTGGCGGAGTGTGAATTCATTGTCGCCAGCCGTCCTGGATTTTCACTGGCCGACATCGGCAAAGTGTTGCCGAAAAGCCTGCGCCCATCGCCCATGCTTTTGTCAGCGATGAAGAAATCACGTACGAATGAAGTATTCGCGGCTCCGGGTGTGACTGTGCATCTGCTATCGGACGTACATGAGAAAATTTCGTCCACTCAGATTCGTGCCGCAGCATCGAAGGCGGCCGGGCAGCTCACCCGTTACGTACCCAGGCTGGTGGCGGAGTACATTAAGAAGGAGCGCCTGTATGTGTCTGGTGTCAAGGCAGCCAAGGGCGCGCTGCCGGACAAAGTGCTATCGTTTCAAGAGGCACGCGCCCAAAAGGTATAGACATTGAAAAAGGCAGGAGCCGGATTATCGATGAAGACGAGCAGGAGCCAAACCAAAAGATGAGTCAGCAGACCAGGCAGCAGGTTGCGCTAGCAGTACAAGCGGTGGAAAACAAAAAAGGCGAGGAGGTCGTAATCCTCGAGATGGATCGGGCTTCCGGGGCCTTTACTGATTACTTTGTGCTTTGCACCGGCACCAATCCGCGGCAGGTGCAGGCAATCAGTGATGAGGTTGAGAAGCTGCTGTCTGAAAATGATGAGCGTCCCGCAAGCCGTGAGGGATATCAGCAGGCAGAGTGGGTACTGCTCGATTACGTCCACTTCGTAATCCACATTTTTTCCGAGCGGTCGCGAAGATTTTATGATCTTGAGCGGCTTTGGAAATCGGCCAACAAACTTAAGCCTGCCGATCTGTTGAAGAAGCGGGCTGCAGCGAAGAAACCTGCCGCTGCGGTGGCGAAGAAGTCAGCTGTGCGCAGCACGCCTGCGAAGCGTACCGGCAAAGCGCCGGCCAAAGGGCGGAAATTCGCCAGCGTTGCGAACAAAAAATCTCCGGCAAAAAAGAAGGCGCGAAAGAGGCCGTGAAAATACAGATCGCCTGGATTGGCAAGACAAAAGAGATGGCGATACGCGCTCTTACCGATGAATATCTGACGCGCATCTCCCGCTATGTGCCAGCCGAGTCGCATGAGATGGCGACCGAACCTGCCTTGCTGGAGATGGCAGAAGATACGACCGGACGCACGCGCCCTGTGCTGGTTCTGCTTGATTCCCGCGGACGCCAGTTTACGTCTGAGGAGTTCGCTGATCTGTTGCGCGACCAGCAGGACCGCGGCACGCAGAATTTATTCTTCGCCGTTGGCCCGGCGGACGGGTTCAGTGACCGCGCGCGCGGCGCGGCTGATCTGGTGCTTTCTTTCGGCAAAATGACGCTGGCTCATGAGCTGGCCCGCATCGTTCTGCTGGAACAGATTTATCGGGCATTTACAATTCTCAAGGGCCATCCTTACCACACGGGACACTAAGACAAAATTATGGCAGACGTTCATCGCGGGTTAATCATCGTTAACACCGGCCCGGGCAAGGGAAAGACCACCGCTGCCATGGGGACCGCGCTGCGCGCCGTGGGTAACGGCATGAAAGTTTTGATGCTGCAATTTCTTAAAGGATCATGGCATTACGGTGAACTGGACGCGGTCAAGGCCTTCGGCGACAACTTCGTGATGAAGCAGATGGGCCGTGGTTTTGTGAAGGTCGGCGGCGCTGAAACTGATCCTGAAGACATCAAGATGGTGGAGCAGGCATGGGCTGAGGCGGATGCGGCCATCATGTCCGGCAAATGGGATCTGGTCGTGCTGGACGAAATCAACTATGCCATCAGTTACGGCATGCTCGACCCAAACAAAGTAGCCGAGACACTGAAGCGTAAACCTGAGCTGGTACATGTAATCTTGACGGGCCGCAACGCACATCCGACAATCATTGAACTGGCCGATACGGTCACCGAAATGAAGCAGGTCAAGCACGCCTACGAAAAAGGTGTGCTCGCACAACGCGGCATTGAGTACTAGGAAAGGCGAGTCCATCTTTGGCGTGGTTTAAAAGAGAATCGAATGAACTTCAATCGGGCGAAAAGCGTGTCCGTACGGAAGGTCTGTGGGTCAAATGCGAAGGTTGCCGCCAGATCATATGGAAGAAGGAACTTGAGGAGAACCTCAACGTCTGTCCTAAATGCAACGCGCATTTCCGCATTGATGCAGCAGCGCGACTGATGCTGTTGCTCGACGAAGATGGCATTGAGACTACGGAAGAAAACCTCGCCTCCACTGATCCCCTGAAGTTTACGGATACGCGTCCTTACAAAGCTCGGCTGGAGAAGAGCCAGGAAGCTACGGGTTTGAAAGATGCCATCATCAATGCCATGGGCACCATGAACGGCCGTCCGGTTGTGGTGAGCGCCATGGAATATTCTTTTATCGGTGGCAGCATGGGCGCCGTCGTTGGTGAAGCCATCACGCGTGCGGTGGAGCGCGCCTGTCAGCAACGCAAGCCCATGATCATAATTTCAGCATCTGGCGGCGCCCGCATGATGGAAGGTGTGGTTAGCCTCATGCAAATGGCAAAGATCTCTGCCGCGCTGGCGCGACTCGATTCCGCCAGGCTGCCATATGTCTCTGTCCTCACCGACCCAACAACGGGTGGCGTCACAGCTTCCTACGCCATGCTGGGCGATCTCAATATCGCCGAGCCGGGCGCGTTGATTGGATTTGCCGGGCCGCGCGTGATTGAGCAGACAATCCGGCAGAAGCTTCCTGAAGGCTTCCAGACCAGTGAATTTCTTCTTCAACACGGCATGCTGGACGCTGTTGTCCATCGCAAAGACATGAAGGCGTACATCTCCCGCGCCCTTGATTTCATGATGCCAAAGGCTGTTTAAGCCGTGGCGATTTCTTACGATTCAGCCGTTCAGCAACTGCTTGCCCTGGGCCACGAGCTGGCCACAAACCGCAAATTTGATCTGGAGCACATACGGGTCCTGGCCGGTGCGCTCGGCCATCCTGAGCGTCGCTTTCAAAGTGTGCTGATCGCCGGCACCAACGGCAAGGGTTCCACGGCAGCCACGCTTGCCAGCATTGTTAGAAGTGCCGGTTATCGCACAGGACTGTATACATCGCCACACCTCATCCGCGTAAATGAGCGCATTCAAATCAACGGTGAACAGATCAGTGACGTTGAGTTCGCCTTGATCTATGAGCGCGTGAATGCTACGGCGGAAGATCTTGTTCAGCGCGGTGCATTGCCGTGGCATCCCAGCTTCTTTGAGATGTTGACGGCCATGGCTTTCGAATACTTTGCCAGTGCCGGGGTAGAGTTAGCGGTACTTGAAGTTGGCATGGGCGGCCGGTTGGACGCAACCAACATTGTTGAACCGTGCCTGAGCGTGATCACGGATATTGATCTTGATCATCAGAAATTCCTGGGCGAGACGCTTCCGGAAATAGCCCACGAAAAGGCTGGGATTCTGCGAGCGAATACTACAGTCGTGTTGCTGCCGCAACATCCCGTCGTTAACGATGTGCTCGGCCGAGAGATAATCGATCGTGGCGCGAAGGCGGTGAGCGCCGTAAAGAACATGGCGCCAGTCACGCCAGCGAATGACATCGGGTCGGAAATCGATAATACGGGCTTCAGGATTTCCGTCATGGGAGAGGAAATTGTGATTGCATCGCCATTGCGTGGCCGTCATCAGCTTCGCAATCTTGCCTTGGCCATCACCGCAGCAGAAGAGCTGAATAATCTGGGTTTCAAAATCTCTGCGCGAGACATTGAAACTGGTGTTCGCTCCACACGATGGCCAGGCCGGTTTCAGGTTATACCCGCGCGCGAGGGCTCCGCTGAAATCGTTCTGGATGTTGCGCACAACCCCGCGGGAGCATGGGCGCTTCGCTCTGCGCTTTCGACATTTTATGAAGACAGAAAGCTGATTTTTGTCTTTGGCGCCATGCGCGATAAAGCCATCGCTGAGATTGCGAGCATTCTGTTTCCACTGGCGGAGCGTGTGATAGTTACCCAAGCCGGGAATCCTCGCGCTGCCAGCGCGCATGAGATTGCCGAACTGGCGCAAGCTACACAGTCTGAGATTGTCGAGGAGAAAGACGTTGCATCGGCCATGGAGCGAGCGAACCACCTTGCCGGCGACAATGGAGTGGTGGTGATCACGGGGTCAATTTACATGGTGGGAGAGGCGATGGAGTTGCTTTTACGTAGCGCCGCCCCGCAGGAGAGCTTCGAGCGGAGTTCCAGCCGGGAGAGCGTTCAAGGTGTCTGAGCAAATTCAGGAACAGGTGCAATCTCAATCGGCAGGTGGAGGCTTTCTCCATATGTTGTCACGCCTGCGCTCATACTTTATTTGGGACCCGCTGATCTGGTCTTACACTGTAGTCTTAGGCACTGTGTCTCTGATCTGTTCGCTGTTTGATGAGGACGGTGAGCTTCAACATAAGGTCGCTCGCCTCTGGGCGCGTATGATTCTTTGGACCCTGGGATCAAAAGTGTCACTGGAAGGTTTTGACCACATTGATATCAGCAAGGCTTCCGTTTACGTTGTCAACCACCTTTCCGCCTTGGATATCCCTGTGCTGTACGCATGCCTGCCATTCCACTTTCGCATTCTGGCCAAGAAAGAGTTGTTCCGATATCCGTTCATGGGATGGCATTTGAAGCGCTCCGGACAGATTCCCGTGGTCCTGGAAAATCCCAGGGAAGCGATTCGTAGCTTGAACCGGGCCGTGGCTGCCGTGAACCACAATATGCCCTTGCTTATATTTCCGGAAGGAGGACGATCTCCAGATGGGCAGTTGCAAAAGTTTATGGGCGGCGCGTTCTACGCTGCGATCAAAGCACAGGTGGATATTGTGCCGTTGGTGCTGCTCGGCACATTTGAGATGCTGCGCATGAATACATTTCACATGATGCCTCATCCAATCCGTTTGATAGTGGCCGAACCTATTCCCACCACGGGGCTGACAACGCGAGATTCGGAAGCAATTTCAGCCAAAGCGCGCGAGGAGATCGGCAAAATCTACTACGCGAACGCGACTGTTCCGGATTTGCGAGATGCGAATACATCCGCGGGGTTGCCGAAGTAGTAATGAACCTGATTGGTTATGGTGGTTCAAAGTGAACGTAAAACGGCCATAAGTGGACCGAACTTAAAAGAATGAAGCCGAAAATCGCCATCCCGGACCCCTGTTCTTACGATCGTGAGTACAGCGCGCGCGCGCTTCCTCCCTACATTTCAGCCCTTGAAAAAGCTGGTGCGGAGCCGCTGGTGATTGCCTTGGGTAGCTTGCCCGAGCAGATTGCCCGTCAGATTACCGAGTGCGCCGGAATTTTACTTCCCGGCAGTAAAGCCGACGTGGACCCACAGAAGTTTAATGCGGAGAAGGAACCTATGACGGCGCCGCCAGATCCTCCACGCGATGCGGCTGATGAACTGCTATTGCAGGACGCCTACAATCTGCGCAAGCCAGTCCTGGGCATCTGTTATGGATTACAGGCTTTGAATGTCTGGCGCAGCGGGACATTGGTCCAGCACATTACCTCCAGCATCAACCACTCCACGCGCCGCGAGATAGAAGTGGCGCATCAGGTACGGATCGAACCGGGTTCGTTGCTGGCCCGCAGCCTGAACTGGACAGCCGCTTCAGGGATGCCGGTAAATTCGAGTCATCATCAGGCGGCCGCGGTGATTGGCGATGGCCTTAAGGTCAGCGCAGTTTGCCGCGAAGACGGAGTGGTGGAAGCTATTGAAGGTATCGAAGATTCGCATTTTGTGTTGGCGGTGCAGTGGCATCCGGAGCGGAGTGTGGGTCGCGATTCCGGGTCTCTTCAGTTGTTTCAGTCGTATGTTGCGGCCGCTTCACTGTGGACCACACACGGCAGCAAGTGAGAAACAGGAGTTTGTTAGTTTCGGCGGCAGCTCGCGTCAGAACTTCAAGGTGATGATCGAGTGCTAGGTAATTTGAGTGATTGATTCAGCGCGGGTTGTTAAATAAGCTTTTAGGGTTCCCGGCGGAAAGCGCGGACTATGCACACTGGCCCCTTCAGACCAGGCGACCGAGTGCCGATCACCGGTGTTTACACAGCCACGCACTACCAGCACCGTCTGCCGCATGATGTGTTTGCCATGACGGATGCTCCCTTCCCGGAATGCCGCCGCTGTGGCAAACGTGTTTCTTTTTCTCTGTCCCAATCATCCACACACATCGATGCAGACCAGGATTTCGCCGCGAGCGGCAACGCCGGAGATATCACAGAGAAAACTGGTGGATCCTGAATCAGGTATTGCGCTCTGCATTTAAGGCGTAGCGCGGCTTGCACTCGCTTCTGCACTTCCGTATCGTAAGCGCATGTCCAGAGCCGGTGTTACCTTGTCGCTTG
>WNEZ01006491.1_pt1 | contig 11368 bp, 16 predicted proteins | sample 5400521 | NCBI WGS metagenome assembly WNEZ01 (sample SAMN13153339, study PRJNA577476) | soil metagenome | isolation source: 120 cm saprolite under Douglas fir tree site 2 hole 1 replicate 1 | place: USA:California | collected 2015-04-18
TCATGCGTCGAGCAGCCTCAAAAGCGCCTGATAACGCTTGAACCGCCGCTCGGTGGAGTGAATCGGCAGATCCGGCCGGCACACCGCTCACGCAGTCGGTATCCGGGAGCTAGGTGGTTCGAGTCCACCGCGGCCCACCGGGAAGGACTCGAACCGCTCGCCTCACGGCGCCCATGTTGGCCTCCATGGTGCAGGGAGGCCACCTTTCAAGTCTCTTAGCTCGGAATGCTCCAGGAGTTTTCCACGGCCGGCGAGTCGATTCCCTAGGAAGCGCTGCTAGGCAGCGATTGTTGCAGATAACCTCTGCAGTCGATCTCAGCGGAGCACCGATTGAGAAATCGTCCTCCAGCACTTCCTTGGTAAGGAAAAGGCCCCGGTTCGAATCCGGGCGTGGGCTCCAGACCGCCCCGACGAGACGAAAGCACGTTAGGGCGGACCGGCGATGGCGCCGAGCTGCAGCAATAGGCTGAGGTCGTCCCTCGCCGCCCAGTGCTCCGCGATCATGCCGCCGGCGATCCGAAAGATATGGATGTGTTTCACCGAATACGGCTTCCCCGCCGCCGAAGCCGGGACCAGCATCGTGCTTTCCAGCCCGAGGTAACCCGCGGGCAAGGGACCCGGAGGCACCGGTGTTGCCCCGAATGTTCCGCTGACTGTCATGCGACAGGCCACCTGGTCGCCCTCTGCGATCATGTCGTCGATCCGCCAACGGCGGTCGGGAAAGGCCACCCTCAGGGCGTCCACCAACCTCCTGATAGCCTCCGGCGGGGACGGAGCCGGTGCAGTACGTCCCGAGGCGTGATTGACTGCGTCCGGAGCCCAACAGCCCACCGCTTCATCGAAGGCTCGTCGCTCCAATGCATCCGTCCAGCGTTTCACGACTTCCTTGTTTTTTTCGGCCCTCGATCGCGGTTCGGTTTCACCGGTCTTTGTTTCCACTGGTTGCGCTCCTGAACTGCGGCTCGTGACGTCGAGCCAGCACTGGTCGACAAACGGCTCGGCGTCGAGCTTATCGCACCGCGGAGCACGTTCTGAGACCTCTGCGCAGCAACGTGTCGATCGCAATGTCGCTCAATGGCGGTAGATGGTGCGACTTTCAGTAGTAGGGCAAGCCAGTGGTCGGATTCGTGGTTTGCTACGCCGGTCCCGTCGAAGTAGTCGCATAGCCAGCCTCCGACGAATAAGTGTGCCCCACACCCGTCGAAGTAGTCGCATAGCCAGCCTCCGACGAATAAGTGTGCCCCACAGCCTCGTTGGCCTTGACCGAAGAGCGGCAAAGGAGGCTTTCGCCGACTTCCTCTCAAACCATCGCCTCCAGGGCAATCAGATCGAGTTCGTGAACATGATCGTCGACAGCCTTGCCGAGCGCGGAGTCGTCGAGGCCGCCCGCCTCTACGAGTCACCGTTCACCGACGTGGCGCCCTCGGGTCCGGAAGGACTCTTCAACGAGCATGAGGTGGACGAGCTGGTCGGAATCCTGCATCGAGTACGCGCGACAGCCGAGGCTGCGTAGCAGTACAGCCTTTCGACAACCGGGTGAAGTTACTGCGGGAGAACCTTCACTTAGTCTTCGAGGGGCTGGCGGTCACCCTCCTTCCCGGCCGTTGGCGTCGCGGGCGAAGTCATAGTCTCGGTCGAGCTGCTCGGCCAGGACCCAAGGCCGCCAGTCATGAGGGGACTCGGTTTAACCTACCTGTGTGGCAGGTTTTGTGATCTATCTCGACGCGCCGGATGGTTCGGCCGAGCCGCCTGAAGATCTCCTACGCGAGATCCAGCATGCCATTGAGGAAGAGCATGGAGACTGGACGGTCCGATTCGACTACACGCGTACTGCGCGGAGCAACGCGTCCGTCTACGTCGGCGTGTCGGTGAGTGGGGGTGGGTTTCTTGACGATCCAACGCCTGTCATCCAAGACGTGAGGCGGCTGATTGCCGAAGTCGACAACAACAGCGACATCGTCGTAGCGCGGACCCGCCACAGCGCCTGGGACTTCGGCTAACCAATTAGCCAACCGGCGAGGGCCGCGCGGCTGTCGACATAATCTGCGGCATGTTCCTTTCCACGGAGCTCCTCACCGACGCTGAGAGGCAAGAAGCGTTCAACACTGTTCCGACAAGAGACCGCCTGCGCCAAGCTGGAGCGCTCGTCGGCTCGATCTTGAAAAACGGCGGTGCCGAACTGATCGGTCTCGGTGCCGGGCCGGGCTACGTTCGATATGGCCTCGTAGCGATGTTCGATGGTCTACGGCTAGCCAACCGTGCATGCGCTCAGACGATGGAATCGAAGGCTGCCGAACTCTACGTTGCTCGCAATACGCCGCGCACATTCCTTGACGAGCCCGAGCCCAAGGACGACGAGGCGAGAGCGATGCTCAGGCGTGCCTTAGCCGAGATGCCGCTGCACGAAGCCGCCATGTTGGTTGATGCTGCGATGGGCCACCTTGGCAACGCCGCCGTGAGACTCGCTGTTGAGGCCAATTGCGCCACGCACGCCGAGATGCGGTTATTCGGTTTGTCAGGTGATCCAGACACCGACAAGGATTGGCTTCCATCTTCGACTGACATTGCCGACAAGATTCAGCGCGCGCAGGCAAAAGGGATGTCTGCGCAACTGCCCGACTTTCGTCTGATTCGGCGCTGGCTCACGTGCTTCGTCGACCCCGAAGTGACCTGGGTCATGAAGTACAGGCAGGGTCTCACTCATCGGGATATCCCGCCGATCGGTTGGCCAAGCGGTCCCACTCGGAAAGGCAGCGACGTCCTGCGACTCAAAGTTCCCATGGCACTCGTTGACCCCGCCGCCTTACAGGACGTGCGAGATCACCTGGCCAAAGCGCTTGAGGCGATCGGAGCTCTTGCCACCGCATGCGAAGAATTCGCGAGGGCGTTCATCCCAAGCCTTCGCTTTGGGCTTGTCGACCGAGGCGATGCGGTCGAGCTCAGTCAGAACTTTCCAATGTTCCGCAGCATCAGAGTCGAGGACGGAACCGTAATCGTCGAGTTCGTCGGAGAGGCAAAGCCGTCGGCTCCCCCTCGTGCGAATCGCGACCCTGGCCCCTTCATCGGCCCCTAATCCGCCCCTAATCATTTGCGGCTCCTTGGCTGATTTCGGCCGAACGGCCAGCGATGCTCCGACTAATAGATCCGTATCGCGAGCACGCTTCGATCAAAGCCAGTTCGACGCAAATCGCAATGCTGCGCGTCCAGAGTGGGCCTGGGGTCGTATTTTTCTCTCCGAATGCTTCTGTACGTGGACGAGAGTGGAAACGCGGATTCGCGCCACGACGTGTTTGTACTCGGGGGCCTGGCGGTCGACGAGGCTGCCGCCGACTGGTTACGTCGTGAAATAGAGTCGGTCATAGTCGGAACTGTTGGCACTGACGGCGCGGCGCTTGAGTTCCATGCGAAGGCTGTTCGCGCAGGGTCCGGGCCTTGGTTCAGGATCGAGAGATCGAAGCGCGAAGCGCTTATGAGTGGGCTTTGCGACTTGCTAGCTAGTTGGGGGCAATCGCAGCCGGATGACTTTGCATTGTTTGGGGTGGCGATTTCCCATGATGACAATCGGAAGTTCGATCCAGTGGAACGAAGCTTCGAAGAACTTTTTCTGCTCTTTCGGCGGCAGTTGGTTCGAAAGACGGCCGGCGGTCGTTCTGAGTTCGGCCTGGTTGTCGCAGACGAATCTAGATATGAGGACGTCCTTCAGCCGATAACCAAAGAATGGCGCGAGGTAGGGACTCGATTCGGTCCGCTGAGACGCCTGGTAGAGGTGCCTCTGTTCGCCGATAGTCAAGCGACACGTTTGCTTCAGATGGCCGACCTTGTGGCGTATGTGACGCACCGCGCGTATGTCGCTCAAGACAAGGAACTCTTTGACACGTTGTTACGTGGCTTTCGGCCGGTGATGGGCATGCCGCAAGGATTGCTACATCTCCAGGAGCGTGGCGCTCCGTGCGACTGTGTCGCTTGCTCCGCAAAGGTCCGTCTTAAAGAGTTAAGGCGGCTGGAGCGCTCGGGGGATCCCACCGCAACGGCAGAACTCCACAATCTCGAAGTGGCACGCGGCTTGGCCAATCCCCTGTCTGAGCTCGAGCTCTCGCCGCGATGCATGCGCGCACTATCGAATGATGGGATCGAGTCGGTTCAGGAGTTGCTGGCACACACCGAGGTGGACCTACTGGGGATTCGGAACTTCGGCGTTTCGTTCTTGAACGAAGTCAAGGAAAAACTGGTCAGTCACGGCTTTGTTTCGGTTGAGGAACGAGAATACCGGCCGGGCCGACGATCGTCTCGCGGCGAGCATTGATCAGTTGCCACGGTCTAGAAGGCAATTCGGGCACCGATCCAGAATCCGGCGTGATCCGTGTCAGCATCCCCGGCCTGAAGGCCTAGTTTAGGCGGAGCTACAAGGCCTTGAGGCGGCACAGGAACATGGTCCGTACGTGGCCCGTTCGTGATCCTGTCGACACCCTGAGCGGATATGGTCAGGGTCCGGCGAGAAAGCGGTCCCACGCCGCGACGCACCCGTCTGCAAGGTCGAACATGTCGACTGAAGTCCCCTCGGTGGTGAACACCCACTGTTCGTGCTCGCCAGGGATTGGCCTTATCTCAGCAACACCAGCCGGAAACGAGAACGTGAACATGCTGGCGGTTGACCAGTTCGGACTAGAGAGTGCTTTGTCGGTGTCAATGCGGAAGTGCTTCATCCCCGTGCATATGTCTCGACAGAGGGCAAGGTCCGGATCGGTGCGCACAAACGCATCGACCTCGTCCTTGGTCTTGAGCGCTGACGCGATGATCCAGTCGCGCAAGTGATAACAGTTCATGAAGAAGGCGTACACGTCGTCGAGGGCTTCGGCCTGGCTCTTGTCCGGCGGGATGCCACTCCTGATGGCCGCGAGTCGCCTGCGCCAACGTCCCACTCGCGCGTGCTGATCCTGCCAGCCCGTGCCCAGGTGCGAGGTGTTCACTGAAGTGTCAGCGCCGTGACTTGGCCAGATCGGACATCGTGAGCACACGACGTTGAGCATCGGCTTCAAGGCGATAAGTCCGCGTTCGACTCTTCGACCCGAAATGTGCCGATAGAGTTATGTCGTACGTGCCATCGAGCTCGACTAGCATCCTGTAGTCAGGGCGGTCGACGGTGCGGATGCAGAAATCGACGGCCATCGGCCAGGTCTTGCCGCCACTCCAGTAGATCTGCGTGTTTGATGAACTGGTGTTGGTCACCACGCCACCACCACTGAAGCCGGGGACCCTCGGACTCATCGATACGACGTCAAACCATGCCGTCTCGTCGTGCTGAAGCGTCGTTACGCCGACGTACTTACCGTCGGGCGGGTCATCTCCCATGCGATGCAAGCGGCTATTGGGGACGATAAGGCGCACCTCCGGAGTGATCGACGCAACACGCACGGTCAGGTCGACCGGGTCCTTGCGGTTTGTGATCGGCACCCGCCACCAGGTCTGTGGCTCACCGCCAATGGTGTACTCCCAGCCTTTAGGCGAACCGAATTCGACGACCTCAGCCAAGACGACCACCGAACGGATGCCTCATGGCTTGGACGTGCGGACGCCGGTCAGGTCGCGCTGACGGTGCGCGATCCAAGGATCGGTCCCGTCGCCGCCACCCATCATCAGCAGGAACAGGTGGTCGTGCGCTCGATCCTCTTCCTCAGACCAGTACGCCTGTGGTCCGGGAATCACTGTGACGCCCATCCGTCGCAGGTGCCGCTCCCAGCGAGGAAGGCGGGGACGCCCGTATGCGATCTCGGCCTCTGACCAATGACACCGGCGCAGAAACTCGACGATCTGCTCGATCATCGAAACCTGTGGCTCTTGACTTTCAGACAAATGCCGGCGGGTCCTCCAGGTGGCGGCGGGCACGATCCACGTTACACGCTGCGGGGACTGTAGATGTCGCGATTTTTTACAAGCCCGTTCGCCTCAGTTCCTAGTCTCGAGCGCCCGGCTCGATCCCCCTGCCAGATCGGCAACCAGCGGTCGCAACGTCGCGGCGGATGGGAATCACAAGTCCCCATTTCCAAGCTGTCGCCGTCCAGCCGGTAGCTGCATCCACCGCACGGGCAGCAAGCGCGCGCTAGGGCTTCACATGTCCGCGTAGTCCCCGCCTGAGCAACCGAGCCAGGGGAGTCTGTCGGTGGTAGGTGGTCGGAGGCACAATCGTCTCGATTGCCCTCCTATCGCCCCTGCGCTCGGCCTCCTCCACCATGTGGGCTTCCATCTCCGCCTCCTCGTCGAACGAACGCCACATTCGTTCACCCACATATCGGCCACCTTCTTGAAGCAGTCGCCACCATTGGCGACCCACCCAGTAGCTAGGGCCGGTCCAAGTAACGCCGACCCAGCCAATCTCGTCGCCGCTCAGCTTGTTGAACTCCTTGAACGGGCATGGAAAGTCGTCCTCGTCTGTGTGTAGAACCGCTCTGAACGGGCGGGTAGCTCCCGGCGCGACGAAGCCGACGGGCGTCTGGTAGTAGCCCCGGAATGTCCTCACCCAGACCTGCGTTGACCACGCTGGGGCACTGCCGGCAACGTACATGACGGTGCCTTCGGCAAACACTTCTCCAGCGTTGGTAAGTGTTGCCTGTAGCCATGGGAAGGCTGAGGTGCGCGCCTCTTCCTGCTGCACCTGAAGGAGCTTGGTCTGAGTCTCGAGGACTCCAATCTCTCTAGCTTGAAGTTCGGTGGCCTTCCGAGCTGCGGCAGCCGCGTTCAGCGTCCCGATACTGACAGCGATCGCCGTCACGATGCCGACCACTCCGACGAACGCCAGGGCGACCGTTGCCCATGCGGTAATGTCCGAGTCGGAGAGTCCGAGCAATTCCGACTAAGCCAAGTCCGCGTCGTCCTGCGGAGCCAACTCGACCTTACTGATGGGGACTCGCACCCGCCTGTCGCGTTCGCCAATCGGGGTGCGCAGAAGAAGGTCCATCGTCGTCAGATGGGCGCTTGAAACGTTGAGTCCCGTCACCATCGCACCGTCCTCGCGGCGTCCGTCGACCATAAGCGACCTAACCTGACCGATCAGGTCGTTCGCGGTTTTCTCATCCATTGGTAGTCCTCCAGTGAGGGCGGGCAAGGTCCACGGTACGACGGGTCCGGCTGTGGATGTCAGATCATTTACAGGCTGGCGGGGGAAACCAGCGGTCCCGTCCTTTTAATACGGGGTCGTGGACAATGACCATCAGTGACGTCTCTCTTCAAGCCAGCCGGTGCGTGGCCTCCGCGGACTGAGGCGGCACTAGATTCAGCCGCCAAAAACCGAGACCTCGTCGAGACCCACGTCCTTGATGTCAAGCGTGAATTGCCACCCAAGAGCGACCCCGCGAACAAAGAACTGGCTCGCGACCTTGCCTCATTGGCGATCGATGGCGGGCTCCTGATCATCGGGGTCGATGAAGCCCAGAACTATGCCCTGACGCCAGTGCCGCTCGATGGACTGGCTGAGCGGGTGGAGCAGGTGGCCGGCTCGCGGATCGATGAGCCTTTGCCGCTTACGTTCATCGAGATCGAAAGCCCCGCCAATCCAGCCGAAGGCTACCTGCTGGTCCGCGTCCCTGCCAGCCCCCGCGCGCCTCACATGGTGGACAACCGCTACTGGGGGCGAGGGGACAAGACCAAGCACATGCTGTCGGACGCCGAGGTCGAGCGTCTGATCGCCCGTCGAGCTGGGTGGGCTGTGAATGCCGAGGAGGCGCTGACCGGCTGGATGGCCCAGGATCCCATCGAACCAGAAAAGCGGACAAACGGGCACCTCTTCGTTGTTGCCAGCCCGGTGCCACCGCGTGAGCGAATGTTGCTTGAGGCTATAACCAGGACCGGCGATTTCACAGCGGTCTTTCGTGACCTGGTGACACGCACCAAACACAATGGCCAGTCGTTTGTACCTGACATGCCGAGTTACCTGAACAACTTCTCGACAACAGCCGATGGGTGGGCGTGGAAGAGCTACGCGGTGTTTGGGGACAGCGAGGAAGGACAGCGTGCCGATCGTGAGTCGCGAGCGTTGATGGTTGAGATTTGTGAGGACGGCCGACTGCGGTTGTTTTGTGGTCGAGCCGCCGAACAGTTGGGACCCGGTTACGGAGCCGGGTTCTATCTCTTCGACGCCATATGCCTGGGATTGAATGCGCGGATGGTGAGCCTGGCATCCGGCGTCAGCCAGGCGGCTGGTTACCTGGGTAGCTGGGACTTCGGTGTCGGTGTGACCGGCATCATGGGAGCGAAATCCTACTCCCGGTTCGAAAGCAACCACTTTGCGGGGCCGTCGTACACCGCAGACAAGTACACCCTGACCAGTCGGGCGTCCCTGGCCGAGATTGAAACCGGTTCAGGCCCCGTCATCGAGCGGCTTTTCGGTCGGTTGATACGGGCGATCGGGGCCGACCATATCGAGGCCAACAAGACGCATTTCGGCTAGGGACTCAGTCGTAGCAGCCCCGTCGCGAACTTCTGTCCGCAGGTCGTCCAGAAATTCGGTAGGTAGAACGGCCAGTCCTCACGGTTTCGTAAGGAAGTGTGCTGCTGATCTCGCGGTCCCCGATGACGGTAGAGGACATCCTTGGTAAGGAGAAGGCCGGCGGTTCGAGTCCGCCCGTGGGCTCCATCCCTTCTTTCGATGCGAGGCGGCCGATGACAAGGTGGCGTGGAGGTTTTCCGCCACCCAACGGGCACCACCACCCACAAAAGGGTGGAGGTCACGTAAGCCAGAGTCACGAGGACGTCGAACCGGGAGACATGCATCTTGGCGGCACCCTCCCCGGAGGAACGTACGAACATCCCGCCCTGGATCCGCAGGTCGATAAACTGCCACCGCTCCCAGACGAGGTGATCTGCCGGATCGCTGCAATCCCCCATCAACACAGCGAGGAGGAGTCAGGTAGTTAAGGCTGAGTTGCTTGACGCGACGAACACGGGACGCGCACATGTCCCTATGCCGCTAATAGCGTAGGCGTGAATTAGGTGCGGTCAGACTTTCGCAACTGCCACAATCGATACGCGTCAGCCGAACATCGCAAGTGCATCGCTCATCGTGTTGATTAGCGTGTGGCTCAACCATCCTGGAAGAATGCTGCCCGACTGGTGACGGAGCCAGCCCAGCAGATAGCCGCCAGCGAACTGGAACAGCAGGATGGGCCAGAGTCGGAGGCTGATGAACAGCAAGAGGAAGTGCGGGATGAGAAAGCAGGCGGCTTGAACAAGGTTGCCGAACTGGAAGCCCAGGCGCTCCATGAGCCAGCCACCGAGTAACCCTCGAAAGAAGACCTCCTCACCCAGCGCGTTGAAGACAGCTTCCCAGACGAATGCCAGCGCGACCGTGCCGGCGCTCAGCCCGAGCCGAGCGTAGACATGCTGATCGGTCCCCGGTGGAGGACGCAGAAGGACTGACGGATCGAGGAGCAGGAATGTCGCGATCGTTGCTGCGCCGATGCCAATCGCGATCGCAACGCCCCAGAGGTAGAACTTCCACGGGCAGAGGCGCCAGCCCAGGAGGGCGGAGATACGCTCCCACGGTCGTCCGCGGCTGCGCATGACCGCGAGCGTCACGAACGAGGGAATGAGCCAAACGATCAGGAGCGGGTTGACGTTGAGGCTAGCGTCGCGCAATCGTCAAGAGGGAGAGCTCGGAGGTCCACGCTCGATAAGCGCGATCTGGCTGAGTCGAGTGCATAAGATGTTCCCTCGAGGTTCCCTGCAGCCTTCGTCCCGCGGCGCGGGGCGAATGTCACTCAGGGCGCGGTTGCGGTTAGCGCCGACACCTTTCCGCAGCCGAACTCTATCAACTCCATTGATCTTGCCCCGCTTTCGTGGCCAGCTGAACGTCAGAAGAAGTTCGGTCGGCCGGGCTACCTACCCTTTAAGCCTCAGGATGCACGGGTCAGGACCGTGAGGCCTCGATCCAATCGCGCTAGCAGCCGCCTTCGCTGATTTCCTCCGACCGACAAGTCCGCCTGTTTACAAAGCAGCCGCCGGCTGCTGCGCTATCAACGCTGGCTTGCGAGTGGAATGACTTTCTGTTCCTCGGCGGCTTGATGCTGATCGCAGCGGTAGCTAACCAAGCCGGCTTCTTTGACTGGGCCCGGGGCACTTGCAGCGGCATGTGCGAGTGGGAGCGCGCGCCGGCTTCTCGTCAGCATCTTCATTGTTTGGTGCCTTGATAACCACTTTCTTGTCCAATGACGCGACCGCGCTAATCCCTCACTCCGGTGATCCACTCGATCGTGACCAAACTCAGGCTTCCCGTGTTGCAGTACCTGTTCGCCACTACGTTTATTGCGAACACCGCCTCCATGACCCTGCCGATGGGCAACCCGGTCAACGTGATCGTCGCGAGCCGGACGGGATTTCCCTGGGCATGTACTTGCCTCATCTGCTCCTGACGTCGGTGCGCGTGGAATCGGCGCTCCGATACCGTCGAGCTCCTATTCAGGCTGTTCCTGGCGGTCTTGTAGTAGCGACATCTGGCCGACCGCGTTGCCGCTCGGCAGCGAGCCTGGGTGTGGCCGCGCTCCTGACTCTCTGGGCAGAGGGCGGGCGTCGGTCGTAAACCATGCGAGCCTCGCTGATCGCCCCCGCCGTGCTTTCCGCCCAGTCCCGCACGTCATGCACGATTGAGCACATCGTTCCACCCAACCGAGTGAGGGCGTACTCGACTCGCACTGGCACCTCCGCATAGACCTGCCGCGACACCAGACCGTCCCGTTCGAGGTCGCGCAGGATACGGGTCAGCACCTGCGCGCTCACCCCCAGTTGGCTCTTGAGGTCGTTGAACCGAGTGGGCCTTTCCTCGAGGACAGATGTGATGAGCACCGTCCACCGATTCGCCAGCCGTTCCATGGCATCTCGTGTCGGGGTGCCCTTGCCGTAGCGATCGCTTCCAAACCGCCGTGCTCGAGCCATCTCCGCAAGTATACGATTGCAGGTACTTAGTCACAATCAAGTTACTGGTGTCAAAACTTGACTAGCGATGGCGAATCTGCGTATGCTGACCCTCGGGCAGGGATGACTGGCGCACCCAGTCGCAGTACGGGACCAGTCAGCATTTAAGGAAGGAGCAACAGTTGAATATCAAGACCGCTGAATCTGCCGCAGATGTCCAACGCCGCACATTCGAGTCTTGGGTCGGTGGCGATAAAATAAACATCGTCGACTTCACGGCGATGACGGGCGGAGCGTCGTCACCCTTTCGCTTTCGCCTGAAGTTCAACAGCTTCGAGCCCGCGCCGTCGGATGGTTACTTTGGCCCGGTTACCAAGGGCACGATGACTTTTTCGTATCCGCGCCAGAACAATCCCGAGCTACCTTACGTCAAAGCCGATCCTTACCCCGCGCCATACACGCACGGTCC
>WNEZ01017330.1_pt1 | contig 11366 bp, 9 predicted proteins | sample 5400521 | NCBI WGS metagenome assembly WNEZ01 (sample SAMN13153339, study PRJNA577476) | soil metagenome | isolation source: 120 cm saprolite under Douglas fir tree site 2 hole 1 replicate 1 | place: USA:California | collected 2015-04-18
TTTTGCCGATCGCCGGCTGGGGGGAGGAGCGCGCCCGCGCGGTCGAGATCACGGGCGGCACCGATCCGATATTGCCGACGCCGTTCTGCATCGGCAAGACGAGTGCCGCCGCGCTCGCGGCGGTCGGCCTCGCCGTCGCCGATCTGTGGGCATTGCGCACCGGGCGTCACCAGGAAGTCGCGGTCGATACCCGCCAGGCGACCGCCTCACTCCGCAGCGGGCGTTACATGCAGATGGCCGGGGCGCCCGTGTCGACCGAGCGCAACGCGGTGATGGGCGTCTATCCAGCCAAGCACGGCCGCTGGAGCTATCTCCACTGCAATTTCCCGAACCATCGCGCCGCCGCCCTCAGCGTGCTCGGGGTGCCTGAGGATCGCGAGGCCGTGCGTAAAGCGGTAGCGCAGTGGGACGCGCTCGAACTCGAGGAGGCGATCATCGCCGCGAAAGGCGCCGGGGGCATGGTGCGCACCATGGACGAATGGGCCAAGCACCCGCAGGCCGCCGCGATCGCCTCGCTGCCGCTGTTGGAAGTCGTGAAGATCGGCGACAGCCCGCCCGAAAAGCTCCCCGACGGCGATCGGCCGTTGTCCGGCGTCCGGGTGCTCGACCTGACGCGGGTCCTTGCCGGGCCGACCTGTGCGCGCACCCTCGCCGAGCACGGCGCCGACGTCTTGAAGATCACCGGGGCGCACCTGCCGAATATCGGCTACCAGGAATACGACACCGGCCACGGCAAGCTCTCCACCCACCTTGATCTACGCGAACAGAAGGATCTCGAGATCCTGCGCGGGCTGGTGCGCGAGACCGACGTATTCTCGCAAGGCTACCGGCCGGGCACTCTCGGCAATCGCGGGCTCTCGCCCGAGACGCTGGCGAAGTTGCGGCCCGGCATCGTCTTCGTCTCGCTGTGCGCCTTCGGCCACGTCGGGCCGTGGGCGTCACGCCGCGGCTTCGACACAGTGGTGCAGACGGTCAGCGGCATCACCAGCCGCCAGGGTGAGCTGTTCCCCGGCGCGGCGCCGGGTCCGCAATTCTATCCGGTGTCGGCGATCGACTATCTGACCGGCTATCTGATGGCCTTCGGTGCGCTGGTGGCCCTCGCCCGCCGCGTGCGTGAGGGCGGCAGCTGGCTCGTGCGGATTTCTCTGGCGCAGACCGGGCGCTGGCTGGTCGGGCGCGGTCAGGTGCCGGAGACCGAACTCAAGGACGTGCCGAAGGAATTCACGTCCGTGGAGCTGGAGCGCTGGTCGATGACGAGCGACACGCCGGTCGGTCGGCTGCGCCATCTCGGGCCGGTCGTGCGCCTCTCCGAGACGCCGCCGCGTTGGGCCCGGCCCTCGGTGCCGCTCGGCTACAACGAGCCAGTGTGGCCAGAGAGAGCCACGTAACCCTCTGATCACGTGGGGGGCCCCGACATGGCCCCCCACACCCCCCAACATTCGTCGCGCCCCGGGGAACCCGTGGCGCTCCTCGATCGCGCCCCCTCAGAGCTTCATGTGGGGGTCGAGCCAGTCCCGCAGCGCGTTGCCCATCAGGTTGATGGTGAGCGTGGTGATGAAGATGGCGAGCCCGGGAAAGGCCGCGATCCACCACGAGTTCAGCATGTACACCCGCCCGTCGCCGAGCATGTTGCCCCACGCGGGCGTCGGAGGTTGCACGCCCAACCCCAGGAAGGACAGGAAGGATTCGAGGATGATCACGCGCGCCACCTGCAGGGTGGCGATGACGACGATCACCGAGACGAGGTTCGGCAGAAGTTGCCGGAAGATGATGCGCAGGTGGCTCATGCCGAGCGCGCGTGCCGCCGTCATGAAATCCCGCTCGCGCAGGGTCATCGTCTCGGCCCGGATAACGCGCGCATAGAGAGGCCAGTCGGCCACGCCGAGCACGATCACCATGTTGACGAGGCTCGGCCCGAGAACGGCGATCACCGCGAGCGCCAGCAGCACGAACGGAAACGTCAGCATCACGTTCACGAGCGTCATGATCGTCCAGTCCACCCGCGGCCCGAAGTAGCCAGCCCCCAGCCCCAGCAACACGCCGATCGTGGAGGACACCAGCACGGCGGCCACCCCGATCAGGAGCGACACGCGCCCCCCGTAAATCATGCGCGAGAGCAGGTCACGCCCGATCTGATCGGTGCCGAGCACGTGGTCGGAGGTACCGCGATCCATCCACGCCGGCGGTGCCAGCCGGTGCCGGATGTCCACCTCCACCGGGCTGTAGGGAGCGATCCACGGCGCCGCCGCCGAGACGCCGACGATCAGCAGCATGAGGACGGCGGCCACGAGGCCCCACTTGAGCCGCCAGAGCCGGCGCCACGATCGGCGCGCGGTCGCCGCAGGAGCGCCGGTGGCATCGGGCGCGCCCGCGATCTTGAGCCCCACCTCGTTGACCGCGCTCACGCCCCCACCCGGATGCGCGGGTCGATGAGCCCCACGATCATGTCCACGAGGAAGTTGACGGCCACGATGATCAGCGCCAGGAGCACCACGGCGCACTGGACCACGGGGAAGTCCTGGTTGCGGATCGCGTCCACGGTGAGCGTGGCGACGCCGGGCCAGGCGAAGACGGTCTCGGTGATGACGGCGCCGCCGAGGAGCTGGCCGAACTGCAGCCCCAGCACCGTGATGACGGGGATGCAGGCGTTACGGAAGGCGTGCTTGATCACCACCAGCCGCTCGGCGAGGCCCTTGGCCCGCGCCGTCTTGATGTATTCCATGTTCATGATCTCGATGACGCCCGAGCGCACCAGCCGCATCGTGATGGGCGCCAGGAAGGCGCCGAGCGTGAAGGCGGGCATCAGGAAGTGCTGCCACGTCCCGTAGCCGGAGGCGGGGAGCAGCCTCAGCTGCACCGCGAAGATGATGATGAGCATGATGCCGAGCCAGAAGATCGGCATGGCCTGACCCGCCACCGCGGCCATCGTGCACAGGCTGTCCACGAACGAGTGTTGCTTGAGCGCGGCCAGGATGCCGAGCGGCAGTGCGATGAGCAGCGCCGTGACGAGGCCGGCCGTGGTCAGGTACAGCGTGGGCAGCATGCGCTCGAGCACGAGCTTGAAGGCGGGCGTGTCCGCGTACCAGGACTTGCCGAAGTCGCCCTGGACGGCGCGACTGGCGAACTTCCAGTACTGCACGTAGATGGGCTTGTCGAGCCCGAGGAGCTTGTTGTACCGCTCGTACTCTTCCTTGCCGGCGTTCTGGGGCAGCAGCAGCGTGACGGGGTCGCCGATGACGTGCAGGATCGCGAAGGCCAGCATTGAGATGCCCACGATGACGACCGCGAGCTGCACGACCTGGCGCAGTGCGTAGCGTTTCATGACGGCGGCGTGCCCGACCGGCGCGGACGGCCGCGCCGGTCGGGGCTCGCGGCAGCCTACTTCTTCTTGGGCGTCACGAGGAACATGCGGTCGACCTCGTCCGCCGGAGCCTGGTACTCGATCCGGTTGGAGATGCCCCACACGCCCCGCAGCCCCCACTTGTAGAGGTACGCAGCGTCGTCGAACAGCAGCTTCTGCGCCTTGACGTACACCTCGGTGCGCTTCTTCGGGTCGAGCGTGGAGCGCCCCTGGATGATGAGGTCGTCGAGCGCGGGGTTGCAGTAGTAGCTGTAGTTCTCGCCGCACTTGAAGACGTCGAAGAGGATCGCGTCGGCATCGAAGACGGAGTAGTAGCCCCACGACCAGTTGAACATCGGGCCCGCCTTGCCGTCCTTGATCCTGGCCACGAGCACGGTGTTGTCGCCGATGTAGTTGCGCTTCACGCGGAAGCCAGCCTTGGTCATGTCCGCGATGATGGCGTCGTTGGTCTGCTGGATGGCAGGCTCCACGATCGGCGGCCCCTCGTTGAAGAGGACGTCGACGCCGTTCGGGTACCCGGCCTCGGCGAGAAGCTTCTTGGCTTGCGCCAGGTCCTGCGTGTAGGGCTTGAGGCCCGGGTCCCAGCCGAAGGCCATGGGGTTGACGCCGGTGGCCACGCGGTCGCCGAGGCCGTTGAGCACGAACTTGATGATGGCGTCGTTGTCGACGGCGAGGTTGGCCGCCTGGCGCACGCGCCGGTCGGTGAAGAGATTGGGGCCGCTGCGCGCCGCCTGGTCGAGCTGCAGCATGGCCGTTCTCAGGATGGGCGAGGTGCCGGTGCGCGCCTGCCCCGACTTGTTGATGACGTCCATCTGATCCGGCGGCACCGCCTTGATGATGTCCACGCCGCCCGAGAGCAGCTCGGCGATCTCGGTGGCCTTCTCGGGGATGATCCGGATGCGCAGGTGCTTGAAGGCGGGCTTGGGGCCCCAGTAGTCGTCGTTACGGACGAGCTGGTGCTCCTGCTTGCGGTTCCACTTCACCAGCTTGTAGGGGCCGGTGCCGACCGGGTGCTCCTGCATCCACTCGTGGCCCTTTTCCCGGATGACCTTGTCTGACTGCATGACCTGGGCGGTCAGCCGCTCGACGAAGAGCGGGTACGGCCCGTCCGTGCGGAAGCGCACGGTGTGGTCGTCAATGATGTCGACGGCCTTGATCTTGGCGTGATTGCCGCGGGCGGTCATCTTCTTGGTGGGGTCGAGCACGCGGTCGAAGGTGGCTTTGACGTCGCGCGCGGTGAAGGGCGTGCCGTCGTGGAACTTCACGCCCTGGCGGAGCTTGACCTCCCACGTGGTGTCGTCGATGTTCGTCCAGGAGGTGGCCAGGTTCGGGACCACGCGACGGGTCTTGAGGTCCCGCACCGCGAGGTGATCGTAGACGTGGTAGCCGAGGATGATGGCTTCGCGCAGGACCGAGTTGGGCGGATCCCAGTTGTCGACATCCGACTGCAGACTGTAGATGAGCGTCTCTTCCCTCGTCTGCGCGCCCGCGGGCGGCACGAGCGCGAGGGCGAGGATGAGCAATCCGGTGGCAAGCGAGCGGCGCATGAGAGCCTCCTTCTGGTGGACCGTCATGACCGGCGTGTGATGAACTCCCCGCATGCTGGGTGCGGGAACAGTAGCCGCACGAGGTCCGGTCAGTCAAGGCAAGCCGTGAGCGCGTCACTCGAGACACCCCGCCTTCGGCTCCGCCGGCTCGTCCCCGCGGACGAGTCCGACCTCCTCGCGCTCGACAGCGATCCCGACGTGATGCGCCACGTGGGCAGCCCCGCCGGCGTGAAGTTGCCGGAGGAGACGGCGGAGCGGGTCAAGCGGCGCGTGCTGGACAGTGGCCGCGGCGATCACGACGGGCTGGGCTTCTGGCGGGTCGAAGGGCGGGCCGACGCCGCCTTCCACGGGCTCGGAGCGCTGATCCGAATGCCGGACGGTGACGAGGTCGAGGTGGCCTACCGTCTCGCGCGCTCCGCCTGGGGGCGCGGCATCGCCACCGAAGCCGCGGGCGCGCTCGTGAGTCATGCGCCCGGCGCGCTCGCGCTGCCGCGGGTGGTGGCGGTCACCTATCCCGACAACGTCGCCTCGCAGCGGGTGCTGGACAAGCTCGGCTTCGAGCGTCGAGGTCTCACCGAGTACAAGGGCGTGCAGACGACCTGGCACGTCCTCACGCGCGAGGCGTGGCGCGCGCGGGCGTAACGCCGGCGCGCCAGCCCGTGATCTTCTTGATGACGAGGGCGGAGGGCGAGATTCACCCCCAAAGGAGTTGGCGCGCTGGTCGGTGACGAGCTACACTCCGGTCGGTCGACTACAAGGAGTGACGCAATGACAGATGGCAAAGGGCCTTTGAACGGTATCCGCGTGATCGATTTGGGTCGCCATCAGGCAGGACCCCGCTGCGCCCAGGTGCTCGCCCGTTTGGGCGCAGAAGTCATCAAGATCGAGCGCCTGGGTGGCGAGGAAACCCGGTACCACGCGCCATGGGTCCGCAAGCAGAGCGCTTATTGGGTCCAGTACAACAGCGGCAAGAAGAGCCTGAGCATGGACTTGCGCAAGGAGGACGCGAAGACAGCCCTGCGTAAGCTGATCAAAGTTTCCGACGTGCTCGTGCAGAACTTCCGGCCAGGGACCATTGAAGAGATGGGCTTTGGGTATGACGTGCTGAAGACGCTCAATCCCCGCATCATCATGGTCAACGTCTCCGCGTACGGGCAGTTCGGTCCCTACCGCGACCAGATAGGCTACGACCCCATCGGCCAGACCATGTCCGGCATCGCCATGGTCACCGGCGAAGACGATATGCCGCCGATTCGCGCCGGGGTTCCCATCATCGACCGCACGACCGCGCTGCACTCTGCCATTGGCACCCTGGCCGCCCTCCACGAGCGAAGCATCTCCGGGGAGGGGCAGAGCATCGACGTCTGCCTGGCGGATTCCGGCTACAGCCTGACCGAGATCCCCATCACCGCGTACCACGGAGCCGGCACCGAGCCTCAACGGGGCAAGTCCGATGCCGCTCCCAGTGGCATGTACCCCTGCAAGGACGGCTGGGTCTTGATCGCCGCCGGAGACCAGCACCACTGGCATCGAGTGTGCGCGGCCCTGGGGAAGCCCGAGTGGCAGGAAGACCCGCGCTTCACCACCCGCCGCGAGCGCAGCAAGCCGTTACGATGTCGTCGCGGCTCCGGTGAACACGATCGCGCAAGCGGCCCAAGATCCCCATCCGTGGGAGCGGCGGGCGATGGTCGAGGTCCCCGATTTCCTGGCCGGCACAATCGCCGTGTCCGGTGACTTCTGGCACTTCAGCCGCACTCCGGCCGTTGTCGGCTCCACCCCCAAGGTGGGCGAGCACAACGAAGAGATTCTGGGCGAGCTCCTAGGCTACTCCGCGGACGAGATCGCCAAGCTGTATGCCAATGGCGTGATCGCGAACTCGCACCACTACGACACGCTTTCCGGCTGAATGAGAAATCCAATCCGGCGAACTGGGAGATGACTGTGGCGAGACTACCCCTGGCGACGAGAGAGAGTGTTCCCGAAGCCCAGCGGACGACCTTCGATGAGATGGTGAAGGGACTTGGATCTGTACCACGCTATGGCCCAGGTTCCGTCCTCATCCACGTGCCGAAGGCGCACCAGTGGGCCACCCTCCTGAACCACTACCTGCGCGAAGAATCCTCGCTGCCCAAGAAAATCCAGGAGCTTGCCATGCTGGTCACCGCGCGGGAGCTGGATTGCCAGCACATCTGGAACGCGCATGCGGGGTCCGCGCGCAAGGCGGGCGTGCGCGGTGAGATCGTCGACGCCCTGCGCGACCGCAAAGAGCTACCTGGTCTGGCTGCGGACGAGGCGGCGGTGGTGCACTACGGCCGCGAATTCTTCCGTACCCACCGCGTCAGCCGCGGGGCGTTTCAGGCAGCACTGGAGCAGTTCGGCCGCCAGGGAGTGGTCGAGCTGGGTCTGATCATGGGGAACTACAGTCTCCTGGCGTTGCTCATCAACTCGTTCGACACCGACTTGCCGCCGGATAGGACCGAACCGCTCCTGCCTGTCTAGAACGCCCGTACCGGGCGTTGCCGGGCCGTCTACGATGCGTCGGCCGGCACTTCGGCGAGCGGGCGGCCGAAGGCCGGCAGGGCCGTGATTCGCGCGACGGCGACGCGGAGTCAGCACTCGGTGATCTTGAACTCGACCCTCCGATCGAGCGCATCACGCGCATCGTCGGTCCCCGTGCCCACGATGTTCTCCCGGAAGCCTATCCCTGACGCTCGGGTGCGCGGGGCGAGCTCGGGTGCCTCCGTGTCGAGGCGCTGCTTGATGTAGGCGGCGCGCTGCTGTGAGAGGCGGTCGTTGTATGCCTCCGATCCGGTCAGGCTGGTGTGGCCTACCACGTTCATGCACACCTTCACCACCACCGCCTGCCGCGCGATTTGCCGTAACCAGAAGCCGTACGGCCCGCTGACTTGCGGGTCGGACCAGAAGTCGGTCGTCCCGGGATTGAACAGGAACTTCACGCCGAGGTTGTTGCTGCTCAATCCCAGCGCGACAACCTTGCCGAAGGCTTCCTCCGCCTCATTCGTGCGGCCGAGCTTCCACGTGGCGAGGTAGATCCCGTTGAGCACCCGCAGCTGCTCGCCCGAGGGTGTGGCCGCCGCATTCCGGTAGAGAGTGAGGGCATCCTGATAGCTCTCGTTGTTGTAGGCGAGGGTCGCCTCGCTGATGATGGTCGCCGTGGCAACGCGCTCGAAGTAGACCGGGTCCGCCGGGCGACCGGGCGGCGTCTGGGAGGTGCTGATGTAGCCATCGACGACCTTGTCTTTTACCAGAATCGGGCTATCGCGATAGTAGGGTGTGGGGTTCGTATCCAGGCCCTCATCACGCGCGCGCGACGCCGCCTGGGCCACGACCATCCCCGTCTTCAGATCCGTCAGCGCCAGATTGATCTGGAACACCTGACGGGTCCCCGGTTGCCCGCTCGCGACGCGCGTCATCGTCCCGGTCAACAGATACTGTGCTTTGCTCAAATTGGCGACCTGGAAGGGCACGACGTCGAACTGCGAATGGTTGCTCCGGAGCCGGTCCGCCACTCGTTGCTCGAGCAGGCGCGTCGCCCCGGTCTGCTGGCCGGAGGCGGCGTCGACCATGGGGTCGATCACCACGCCGCGCTTCATGAGCGTAGCTTCCAACGTGGTCAAGAATGCCGGCAGTTTCTGCATCTGAGCCACCAGGCCGTCGGTCGCCACGTTCACAGCCTCGTCGAAACTCAGTTCGGATGTGTCGCTGGTCGGCGCTGAAGTCGAAGCGCACCCGGCGACGATCAGGAGCACGGTGGCGTAAGCCGATAGCCGGCGAATCGCGAGCAACTGCGTGTCCATCATCGGCAGTCCCTTCTGAGGAACGTCTGCTCTTCAGCCGTCAACGGTTCGCCGAGCGATGCGCGCTCCAAAATATCACTGCAGCGGCGTGAAACCGCGTGCGTTGGCCGATCGGCCGGAACCTTCGGGGCCGCGGGACTGCGGACGGTGTCGCGCGTCGCTTCGCTCGAGAAGACGACGGCCCCGTAGGACTCCGAACATTGGGTTGTGGAGGCACAGATGACTTTCCCGGCCATCGGTCCGAGAGCGCCGAAGTCGCGCGGCTCATCGGAAACGATGGCGAGGAACTCGGCGTTCGTCGGCCACTGTGAGGCGGGCAGCTTCAGCATCTGCCCCGGCCGGATGCGATTGTTCGTGTCCGCCGCGCTGGGGAACAGCACAGCAACAAACAGCACAGCAACATCGGATTGGTTGGCTGCGGCAGCCAGCACATACACGTAGCCCGGCCTGGAAGAGCTCATGCGGACCGCTCCTCCGTCGACTGAAGCGGTCACCGAATGCCCGCGATCGCGGCCTTCGAAGATTTCGTTCAACATCTGTCTCGGGCTGAACGGCCTGTCGGGCGTGCCAGGAGACGGCGGGGGCGCGGGCAGGCTGGCCTGCTGCTTCACTTGCGGTACGGCGACTTCTTGCACTCGCTGGGAAGGAACGGCGAGGGGCTTCTTTTCCCGCAGGAAGAAAAACGAGCCGCCCGCCATCACCGCGATGAGCACGATCCCGGCCACGCCAGAGAACGCCAGCAGGCGCTTTCTCGTGGGTCGCGAGGCCGTGGGTTCCGCTCGACGTGGCGGGGCCTGGGGCTCGGTCGCCGGGGTGGCTGCGACCGCTCGAGCCGGTACCATCACCGTAGGATCACCGTCGTCCGGGTGCGGCGTGACGCTCATCGGTAGAGCCCCGGTACCTTAAGGCTCAGCGAGCATAGCCTATGATGCGTCGGCCGGCACTTCGCCGAGCAGGCGGCCGAAGGCCGGCAGGCGGTCGGCGCTGTTGAACGCGCGCAGCATCGCCCAGACCGACGCCTGGTTTGTGGTCACCACCGGCTTCTTGAATTCCCGCTCCCAGGAGGCAACCGACGGCATCGTCGGGAAATTGCCCCCGGGCACCACGAACGCCTCGATCTCCGGCCGATCGATCCGGGCGAACGCATCGCGGGCGTTGTGCGGGCCGAGCTGCCCGATCGCATACGAGTCGGTCGCGCGAAACCCTTCGAGCGCGATCGTGTCGAGCCCATGCTTCGTCTTGAAATAGCGGGCGGCGCGTTCGTTGACCGCATCCGAATAGGGAGACACGATGGCGACGCGGCGCGCGCCGAGGGCCCGGACGGCGCGGCCGACCGCCTGCGCCGACGTGATCGCCGGAACGCCGGCTCCGGCACTCATCCGCTTCGTGACGACGTCGTCGTAGTCGTCGGCAAAGAGACTTGCCGACGTCTGGGCCAGGATCACCATCTCGACCCTGGCCGTCCCCAACAAGCGCGACTGATAATCGATGTCCTCGTCTCGGCTCGGCGAGAAACTACCGGCGCCACTCGACATGAGGCGCCCGACGTGCGCCTGGTAGGTCGCCGGCAAAAGCCGGCACTCCATCTCGACCGTCGTGTTCGTGGAGGGAATCAGAACGCCGAAATGTCGGGTCATGGTGGGCCGAGTATAACCCGCGCGGAACTGATCCTGGCGGCATGAGGGCTTCGAGAAGCCGCGTCCAGGATCGTGACGGATGCTAGACTCCGCCTTCAGGCGCGATGGAAGAACCGGAGCACGACGTCATCGTGGTGGGAGCCGGCAACGCCGCGCTCTGTGCCGCCCTGTCCGCGCGCGAGCACGACGCCAGCGTGGTCGTCCTCGAATGCGCCCCGGAAGCGGAGGCGGGTGGCAACAGCCGGTTCGCCGGCGGCGTCATGCGCTTCGCCTTCGACGGGGTCGACGACCTCCGAAAGGTCGCCGACCTCACCGAAGAGGAAATTGCCGGCGCCGACTTCGGCACCTACACGCGCGCCCAGTACTTCGACGACCTCTTCCGCTTGACCCAGTACCGCACCGATCCCACCCTCGTCGAGCTGCTCGTGACGCGGAGCCTCGACACCATGATCTGGCTCCGTGGCCAGGGGGCGCGATTCGTTCCGATCTACGGTCGCCAGGCCGGCAAGGTCGGTGGACGATGGAAATTCTTCGGCGGCCTTCCCATCGAAGCCTCCGGCGGCGGCGCCGGGCTCGTCCAGTCATTGACGGCGGCGGCCCGCCGGCGTGAGGTCGAGATCCTCTACGAGACTCGGGCCCTGTCGCTCCTGTGGGACGGTGTACGCGTGAACGGCGTGCGGGTACGCAGCGGTGGAAAGCTTCGCGATCTCACGGCGCGGGCGGTCGTGCTCGCCTGCGGCGGCTTCGAGGCCAACGCCGAGTGGCGGACGCGCTATCTCGGTCCGGGCTGGGAGCTGGCCAAGGTGCGCGGCACGCGCTTCAACACCGGCGACGGCCTCCGTATGGCCCTCGATATCGGCGCGAGCCCCTTCGGCAACTGGTCGGGCTGCCACGCCTGCGGCTGGGATCGGAACGCGCCCGAGTTCGGCGAGCTCGCCATCGGCGACCAGTTCGAGAAGCACAGCTATCCCCTCGGCATCCTCGTCAACGCCGACGGCCGGCG
>WNEZ01005221.1_pt1 | contig 11364 bp, 9 predicted proteins | sample 5400521 | NCBI WGS metagenome assembly WNEZ01 (sample SAMN13153339, study PRJNA577476) | soil metagenome | isolation source: 120 cm saprolite under Douglas fir tree site 2 hole 1 replicate 1 | place: USA:California | collected 2015-04-18
AGATATCCGACGGTCTGTTGACGCGGCGTGTAGTCGCCAAACGTAACGTGGACGTGGGAGTCGATGAGGCCAGGAATTGCGGTCGCCCCATCAGCATCGATGATTACATCGCAGGCCTGAACCTCGCTCGCCGACACCACGCCAACGGTCTCGATCTTGGCGCCGAGGGTGATAATCGTATCGCCCTGAACCAGTGGGGCACGCCAATCGCCGGAAACGATCGTGCCGATGTTGGTGATGGCCAGACGCATGCTCGAAGGCCCTCCAGCATCAGGCAGGCCTCGAGCTGTCCTGCTGGACGTCAGACGCGAGCGCCGCGCGCAGCCGTTGCGGATCCACAGCGATCTCAACGCCGGCGCGCTCCTGCTGAAGCAACATCACGGCACGGGAGTCGCGACCGCCCCATCCGCGCGCCAGCGCTTCCGTCATCTCGGCGAGCGCGAGATTGCACATGCGCATCGGCATGCCGAGTTCGCGGCCGAGCGCGTTGGCGAGGGCAACGTCCTTGTGGGCGAGCTTGAGCGCGAAGGCCGGCGGATCATATTTGCCGGGCAGGAACTGGTCGATCAGGGCATCGAAAGTAAGGCGCCGTCCAGCCGCCCCCTGACGGACCGCCCGCCACAGCGCGAGGGGTTCGACGCCCGCCTTCACCCCCATGGTGAAGGTCTCGGCGAGGGCGCAGACGATCGCATAGCCCGACATGTTGTGGACGAGCTTGGCCACCGTCGCGCTGCCGATCGGCCCGATATAGGCGGCCTTGTCGCCGATTGCGTCGAGCACCGCCTTGTGGCGGTTGAAGACGTTTTCGTCCCCGCCGACCCAGATGGCGAGCTTGCGGGATGCCGCACCGGCGGGACCGCCGCTTACCGGCGCGTCCAGCATGTGAGCGCCGTTCTCGGCGAAGACGGCATGTATCGCCTTCACGACGCTCGGCGAATTGGTCGACAGGTCGAAATAGGCGACGCCGGGCCGGATGCCGGCGATGAGCCCGTCAGACCCGAGCGCGACCGCCTCGACATCGGCGGGCTCCGGCAAGGACGAGAAGATCACGTCGGCCTGGCTCGCCAGCGCACGCGGGCTGTCTGCCCAGATGGCGCCGGCCTCGATATGATGGCTCGCCGCCTGTCTGTGGAGGTCGTGGACGACCAGCTTGAGGCCGGCCTTCTGCACGTTGGCTGCCATCCGGCTGCCCATCGTGCCCAGTCCTACGAAGCCCACCGCCACGCTGTCCTTGGACATCCGCTCACCCTCATTCTGGTTCACTGAAAGGCATGCGTCGGGTGGTACACGCCGCATTAGTCCTTGTCGCGTCGGCGCGCCGGTCGATGCTGCAAAAAGCGGAACAGAGGCAGGATGCAGGACAATGCGCCCGAAGACAACGAAAACCGCTGGAGAAATTACTGGAGTTTTCGGCTCATTAGAACGGACCCGCACGCCGTCTTGCGGTTCCTAATATATCCACATCTTTCGCCTTGAGCCACCGCAGGGATCAAAGCAGATCGCGCGTTCGTTGGTCCATTCACGGCTACTTACCAGCCATAGCCGTCATTGCCGTAGCCGCCATAACCACCATAGTTACCGTAGCCGCCGCATCCGCAGAAGCCTCCGCACCCGCTGTAGCCGCCGTAGGAAGCTCCGTAGTATCCAGGGTAATTGGGAGCGCGGTAGAAGCCGCCATCGCGGTAAAAGCCATCATAATGTCTGGGGTAATACGGCGCGCGATAGAAACCGCCACCACGCCGCGAGCCCGCTTCGAGAGGGATCGGCAGATTCGCCAGTACCAGCGCCGCGAGCCCGCCCCATCCGGCCGCCTCAACAGAACTCGATAGATTCCCCAGTGTCAGCGGTGCGAGCAATCCGAGAACTGCAACTCGCTTCAACATGATACATCTCCCGCCTCCTGCAGGCGCCCGCATCCTCTCCTGGGCATCCTTGTCGGTGCGCAGGAATCCGACAAGCGTTCGATCGAAAGTTGGCAAACATGATGAGCGTCGGCTTCGGGCACGGCGCCGCGCCTGCGTCGCGATGACCTACTGCGCAACAGCATCACGCGCGCTCGGGTCACTGCGACGAGCCGCCCTACACCGGGGCCGAGCCCCTGTAACCGCTCAAGTTTTATGACTATAACATGCGTTCCTTTTCGCCGTCGTGAGTGCCAATATGAATAGGCGTTAAGTTGGGCTTTATAGACCGCCTGGTCGCACCCCTTGTGCTACGCGATTTACTCGTCTAGGCTTTTTTCTACTTCATCAAGCGGGTGGATGGACTCATGATGACTTGAGATAGACGGCTAGAGGATTCATTGGACCACAGTATAGAGCGTGTAGCGTAAGGGCTCAGTTTTGAACGTACATCAGTCGCGGAAGAATCCCGGAAACCTGTGTGAAAACGAAGGCCAACGGATAGGGAAGGAGTTCGCAGCAGCGCCGAGCTTTGGCTTTGCGCCCCTGCGCGACTGCAGGCGCCCAATCACCGCCGCTCGATTGACGAAGAAAGGGCGACCTCTAGGCGGAGTCACCGGCTCTCAAGCGCTCCGCATCTTTCTTCTCGGCGCCGTGTTTGTGTTTTCCAATCCCTTGTCAATAAATCAGGGGGGAGTGCACGCGCGAGAGTTCGACCGAACTTCCGCCTCGCCGACGCTCGGCGGCTCGTCGCCTTCCTCCATCCGGGCGGATCGGGCTGAGGAGATTTTTGACTTAGCCTCCAGTTTCCGGGTCGAAAAGCAGTTTATGTCGCTGCCAGGCGCCGAGGCACAGCCCTCAGAATCCGAGCATCCGGCTCAAGAATCCGAGCAGCCAGCTCAGCCCGCTGCCCCCGACGCACGGCCTCCTAATGAGATCGATCAATATCTCTGGAGCGTCTATCAGCGTTCGGGGACGAAGCGGGATTCCACTGGCGATTTCACCTGGAAAGATGAGGCGGCGGCGGCACGCTTGGGCCTCTTGACCAAGGAGTATGTCATCGGCGGCATGGATCCGGACTTTAGGAAACTGCTCTATGATCTCGGACATGCGATGGACGGGGACGGGATTCACTGGACCATCCTGAGCGCGTTTCGTGACGACTATCGACAAGGTCTTGCTGCCGGTTTCAAGGCACACCGCGGTTATTCATTCCACGGAGGGAGCATCGCGACCGGGGGATATGGCCACGGCTGCGCCGCCGATCTTGGAGGGAGCGATGGCAGCACCGACTCCAACAATATGGTGTGGAAATGGCTGGACCAACACGGCGAGCAGTTTAGAATCTACCGGCCGATGCGCCAGATCGATCCCGCGCACATCCAGCCCTCCGGGGGATGGCATGAACGCGCAGCAGAATTGCGGGATAAAAGAGTAGAGATCAGACGGGCCGATCTGCCGGCCGGTACAGCCAACACCGTCGTTGATGGGCATGTCTTTCCGGTGGTCGCGTCCCATTCCGGCGTTTCCGAGGCGCAGTTCGAGTGCGTTCGTTCTCATCGCCACTCGGTGGAACACGTAAGAACGGCGGGGCTGTTGAGTCACCTAAAGCCGCGTATGGCTCGTGTACTCGATCGGACTCATCGGCACGCCAGATGGCGGATGGTCGCCGACATCCGAGATCTGCAGAAACGCCCGGGCGCAGAGGCTTTGCCGAATACCGATGAGATTCGCCGGAACGCCAAGTTGCAGACACTCGCCGACATCCGAAGTCCGGAAAAACGCCCGGGCGCAGAGGCTTTGCCGAATACCGATGAGATTCGTCGGAACGCCAAGTGGCGGACAGCCGCTGACATCCGAAATCCGGAAAGACGCCGGGGCGCAGAGGCTTTGCCGAATACCGATGAGATTCGTCGGAGCGCCAAGTTGCGGACAGTCGCCGACATCCGAAGTCCGGAGAAACACCCGGCTGCAGAACCTTTACTCAATACCGATGAGGCTCATCGGAACACCAAGTTGCGGACAGTCGCCGACATCCGAAATCCGCAAAAACGTCCTGCTGCAGAACCTTTGCTGAATACCGATCGGACTCATCGGAACGCCAGGTCGCGGATGCTCGCCGACATCCGGAGTCTGCAAAGACGTCCTCCTGCAGAAGCCGTAAGGCGTCACGCAAGATCGAAGGCTCATCTTCATTTCGTGGGGCCAGTCTTCGACGCCGCGGGCAGGAGATCTTAGAGCGGATTTCGATCACATTGCCAACTCCATGGCGAAACGGTTTGCAAAGCTTCGCATTATCGAGAGGGACTGACGAAGTCAGCGACCGCGCTCACGAACGAGGGGGGGTCTGAACCAAGGCCGTTGCGGTTCCAGCATGGGTCCCCAAGCTCACGCCCACCCTACCCTCCCCCGCAAGCCAGGGAGGGCAGGGTGTGGGCAGCAGGGAGCGCCGGTCGAACCAACGGCAGCTTTGAACGCAGTCCGCCCGAACGATCTCGGCGCGAGGTGGACCTCGGCGATGTGCTGCGGCGATTTCATGGCTGCATGGACGATCAGCGACGAGGTTTTGCGCCGTCGCATCGAAGGCAACCAGGGCTGCTGGGATTGGCCTCGGCACCTGCAATATATCTGGCGAGGCGATGCGCTCCGGGACAAGCGGGTGCTGGTGCGTTGCTACCACGGCCTCGGCGATACCATCCAGTTCATTCGCTTCGCCGCGCCGCTTCGCCAGGTGGCTCGGCACACCGTCTTCTGGGTGCAACCGGAACTCCTCGAATTGGCAAAGGCCGCCCCTGGCGTCGACCAAGCGATACCGCTGCACGATGGCGCTCCGGACGTCGCATACGACCTCGACATCGAGATCATGGAACTGCCGCACGCATTGCGGATCACCCCGGAAATGCTTGCCGATAGTGTCCCCTATCTGGTTGCGGGAGAGGGCGGTGCCGCCTCCTGCCGGAAGCGTGTGGGAGTGGTTTGGCGAGCCGGCACATGGAATCCGTCTCGCTCAATTCCTATCCAATTGTTGATGCGCGCGCGCGAAGCAGCCGGTCTCGATCTGCTGTCACTGCAGCTCGATGCAGAGCCCGCCGAGATCGCAACATTGGGCGCGACGGACTGGCGAAGCGCAAATGTTGATCAGCTTGCGACACGTATGATGACGCTCGACCTCGTGATTACGGTCGACACCATGACGGCGCATCTTGCCGGCGCGCTCGGCCGTCCCGTATGGACCCTTTTGCCGGCCGACTGCGACTGGCGCTGGATGGAGGGCCGCAGCGACTCCCCGTGGTATCCGTCGATGCGCCTGTTTCGCCAGCGACAGGCCGGCAATTGGCAAGAGGTGCTCGACGATGTCGTTGCCGAACTCACGCGGGGGCAGTAACGCAGGTATGGCGCGGGTTTCCGACACCCCTCACCAGGTGATCAGGTCACTGCGGGAGCGCGGCTGCCTTCAAATCGCGGCACACAGGAACAACGCTGCGAAATAATCGTTTGTACCTGGATTGCACGACCTTTTTGCTCTGTTGCGGAGCGCCAGAGCCGCAAAGGAGAACGCGTGACCGAGAAAGGGCGCTGCCCATGGCTGGCATCTCGAGAATGGATGTTCTGGTGACGGGCGGTGCAGGGTTTATCGGCTCGCATTTGTGCGATCGCCTTATTGCGCGCGGGCACCGAGTCTTTTGCGTCGACAATCTTCTCACCGGCCGCATCGAGAACATTCGCCCCCTGCTCAATCATCCCCGTTTTGAGTTCATCGAACACGATATCATCCAGCCACTCAAAGTCGCAGGTCCGCTGCATCGCATTTTCAACCTGGCTTGTCCGGCCTCGCCGGCGCACTATCAGCTCGACCCGATTGCAACGATCAGAACATGCGTAGTCGGCGCCTACAATGTTCTCGAAATCGCCCGCGAGAAGCGGGCCGTGATTCTGCAGGCCTCCACGAGCGAAATCTATGGCGATCCCGAGATACATCCGCAGCCGGAGTCCTACTGCGGAAACGTCAATACGACGGGTCCGCGGGCCTGCTATGATGAAGGTAAGCGTTGCGCTGAGACGCTCTACTTCGACTATCAACGCAGTTATCGCCTGCCCATCAAGGTCGCTCGTATCTTCAATACCTACGGGCCGCGCATGCTTGAGAACGACGGGCGAGTCATCTCCAACTTCATTGTCCAAGCCCTCAAAGACGAGCCGATAACGCTATACGGCGACGGACGGCAAACGCGTTCCTTCTGCTATGTTGACGATTTGCTTGACGGGCTGAACCTGCTTATGGAGAGCCCCCCTCACATCACCGGCCCGTGTAATCTTGGCAACCCTCACGAGGTCACGGTTTGCGATATTGCCAAGGTCGTGCTTCGCCAGATCGGCTCGCAATCGCGTATCGAGCACCGTCCGCTCCCCCAAGATGATCCGAAGCGGCGCAAACCGGTCATATCGCTTGCGCAACGGTCGCTCCTGTGGCATCCGCGCGTGTCGCTGGAGGAAGGTCTGCGCGCCACGATAGATTACTTCTCATTGAGGCTTTTTGCGCCAGCTCTCGAAAACACCCGTTGGCGCGAGCAAGACGCATTCAACCGCCGAAGAACTCGAAGCGACATTCTGCGCAACGGCGTCAAGCCGGCCGTTTCTGCAATCGGCTAGGTCTAGAGCGGATTCCGGTGAAATGGAACCGGTACATCGTTTACCAATTCTCCAGTGTCATTCCCGCGAAAGCGGGAATCCAGTACTCCGCAGCATCGCCGGGTTACTGGGTCGCCCGCCTTCGCAGGCGATGACACGGATGCGTGATTCCGTCAGAACGAAATCCGCTCTAGTTGTCGCGCCCTGGCGCTGCTCCGGTCGTTGCCCCTCCGAACTCGATTACGCTTTCGATATCGGCGAGAAGCTGCAGATGCTCTTTAATCATGCCTCGCGCGAGCTTGGCCACGTTGATGAACTCACGATTATTTCGTCCAGAATTGAGATAAGTCTCCTGGATCCGCAGCAATTCCAGGTGTCCAGTCGCTTGGGCTGCTAAATACTCGCGATCGAATTCCGTGCCGGCCGGCGCGGCACGCATTTTTTCCAACTTTTCGCGCCCGCGTTGGTCAAGATGTTGTTCCACCTCGGCCTCGCTCGGCGGCTTGATGGTTCCGTCCACCAGACCGGGGTTCTGCAGCGATTTCAAGACATCCGCCAGCGCCTCCTGCTCTGCCACTTCCAATTGCGCAAACTCCTTGAGATCGTCCGTCTGGGCCTTCTCTTGCGCAATCCGACTAACCGCGAGGGACAAGGAGCCTATCGCAGAAGTCTCCCGGATGTACTGTTTGTCGGGACCAGCGTCGCCGCCCGGCGTTGGACCCAATTGGGTCTGCGCGAACGATGAATGTGCGGCAGCGGCCGCAAGGGCGACGAGAACTGTACGACGCGGTACCATTGGGGTTCTCCTTGAACGAGTCACGCCGAGGGTACAATCCTTCCCCATCACAGTTCGCTCCGCGACCGACTGTCGCGATCTCGCCACGCAAGGAACGTGACGCGCTCGCATTCGGTTTTCGTTCAGCGTCGGGCCGCTCCAGCGTACCTGTTCGGGGCGGTTCGCGCGGGCCCCAGCTTGCCCCCCACGGTGAGTTGGGGCCACTGGCGTCGACGGGTGAGGGATCCCGTGGCCTGAGGGCGTTTGATAAACTCCATGTCGCCAGAAGAAATCTGGCTAAGAGTTTGGCGCACCTCGCCCGCCCTTGGGCCGGAAGCCCAGCGCCGCCCATTTGCGTCATCGTCGCGCCGATCCCGGCGCAGCAACCTTCTTGTATTGCTTGGCCAGCATCGCCGCGGGCATTACGTTGGCGAGCGCCGATTGCAGCTTGTTTCTCCATCCGCTGACCGCGTCTCCGTCGCCGCGCATCATGGCGTTGAAGCCGATCCGCGCGACCTCTGCCGGGTCGTCCTTTTTTACGCTTCCCACTCTGGTGTCGAGCATGTCCGCCCGCGCAAAGAACTCGGTCTCGGTCGCGCCGGGCATCAGGCACGTCACGCTGACGCCGGAATCATCAAGCTCGGCGCGCAGGGCAAATGAGAAGGAATCGAGAAACGCCTCGCTGCCGTTGTAAACAGCCTGATAAGCGCCCGGCATGAAGCCGGTAATCGAGCCAGTAATGAGAATGCGCCCTTCTCCCCTTGATCGCATGTCACCGCCTACCCGCCAAATAAGGTAGAGCGTACCCATGATATTGGTGTCCACGACTCGCCGAGCTTCGGCAAATTCTTGTTCGAGAAAGTCCCCGCCGAGCCCGCGGCCGGCATTCGCCAGGAGCAGATCGATCGGCCGCCCGTCGGCGGCGGCATAAAGCCGATCGACTCCCTCCACCGTGGCGAGATCCGCTTCGACAGCTTGCACCTCGACAGCCATTTTGCGCAGTTGCTCTGCAGCCTTTTCGATGCGCGCTTCGTCGGCAGCCACAATCAGGTTATAGCCATGGTTAGCGCATTCTTGTGCGAGGAAGTAGCCAATGCCCGTTGAGGCGCCGGTCACGAGCGCAAGCTTGTCCGAAGGTTGGGCCATAACGAACTCCATCGTCCGTGCTTGCCAGCCTCCAATTGCAACGGTCCAGGATAGATTGAGTTCCGGCAACAACAGCGTTCGAGCATCCGGCGACAAAGAAGTACGCGGCGCCGTTCGATGCGCCGCCGACCCGCAATCCGGCCTTCAGTTTTCGTGCGGCTCTATAGGGGAGAACGCCTCCAAAACAATGAGGCCCGAAACCCCGGATACGTTCTGGAACAAACGAACAACTCCGACGTTGCGCTAGCGAATCGTACTTACGATTCCAACCATGGCGAAAGGCCATGGCCATCCAGTGAAAGCGCACCCCAAAGACTCCGGCTTTCATCTGGAAAGCAAAGCAGAGCTCAAAATGGTTTCAGCAGCAGTCCGTTCGAAAAAGGTTCGCGTTTGTATCGTGGGTGTCGGCAATTGCGCATCATCTTTCGTCCAAGGCCTCTCCTTTTATCGCAGGGCGCAAACCAACGAACCGGCGCCGGGATTGATGAATGTCGACGTCGGAGGATACCACGTCGGCGATGTCGAAATCTCGGCGGCATTCGATATTAGCGCCAACAAGGTAGGGCGCGATGTCTCGGAGGCAATCTTTGCGCAGCCGAATAATACTTTCCGGTTTGCATTAGTACCGCCCTCAGGCGTTTGCGTGCGCCGCGGGCCAACGCTCGATGGGATCGGCAGATATCTTCGCGAGGACATTGTCGAGTCCGAGACCAGGGAAGCCGACGTCGCGGATGTCTTGTTGGGGTCCGGCACCGACATTGTCGTATCGTACCTGCCGACTGGCTCTCAGTACGCGACCGAGTTTTATGCTGAACGCGCAATCGAGGCGGGCTGCGGCTTCGTCAACTGCATTCCGGTGTTCGTGGCCTCCAATCAGAAATGGCGCAGGCGTTTTCAGCAGGCGCATCTCCCAATCATTGGAGACGACGTCAAAAGTCAGGTCGGGGCTACGATCGTGCACCGCGTGCTGGTCGCGCTGTTCCGCGAGCGCGGCGTCCGGCTCGATCGCACCTACCAACTCAATTTCGGAGGCAACTCGGATTTCAAGAACATGCTCGAGCGAGAGCGGTTGGTATCGAAGACGCTGTCGAAGACACAATCCGTCACCAGCCAGTTCGAAGTACCGCTTACGGCTGACGATATCCACGTCGGTCCAAGCGATCACGTGCCGTGGCTAACGGATCGAAAGATGGCTTATATCCGGCTGGAAGGAACCGCATTCGGCAGTTTGCCAATTAACCTCGAGCTCAAGCTCGATGTCTGGGATTCCCCGAATTCGGCCGGCGTCGTAATCGATGCCGTACGATGTGCCAGATTGGCCATGGACCGCGGCCTCGGCGGGGCGCTGCTCGGCCCGTCAAGCTACTTCATGAAATCGCCGCCTCGCCAGTTCACCGACGGCGAAGCCCGCGCGCGAACAATTGAGTTTATCAAAGGCGATGGTCGGCGCGCCGGAGAACATTGATCCGTGACGACCACGATCATCCTCGTCCGCCATTCTCACCATGACCTGCTCGATCGCGTTTTGGTGGGGCGGGAGCCGAATGTTTCCCTTAGCGCAGTTGGGATCAAGCAGGCACACCGTCTCGCCGCAGCATTGGTGGGGCGCGGCGTTACAGACGTCAAATCGAGCCCACAGATCCGTGCGCGGCAAACGGCCGAGCCGATCGCCGCAATGCTTGGGAAGCCGGCGGAAGTCGTATCGGAATTCGACGAGGCGGATTTCGGCGCCTGGAGCGGCCGCACATTCGAATCGCTGCAAAATGATTGCCATTGGCGCCGCTGGAATTCTGACCGCGAGGCCTGCCGTCCTCCCGGAGGAGAGACCATGCACGAGCTTCAGAGCCGCGTGCTCGCCGGCCTTTTACGCCTGGCGAAAGCACATCCAGGTCAGTGCGTCGCCGTCGTTACCCATGCGGAGCCTGCACGCGCCGCGGTCCTCCATTACCGTGGAATTTCGCTCGGCGAATACGCGCGCGTTGAGATCGACCCTGGCTCGTGCACGACGCTGCAGTTCGACGGGGAGCAGGGCGCCATCGTTTGCGGATACGCACATGCCGAGGCAGTGATGTTGGCGACATGAAAATCGTCGTGTTCGGCCTCACCATCAGTTCGTCCTGGGGCAACGGCCACGCCACGCTCTGGCGAGGCCTTTGCAAGGCGCTCAGGCGCAAGGGGTGCCGGGTCGTATTCTTCGAACGCGACGTTCCCTACTATGCTGACGCGCGCGACATGCACGAATTGCCGGGCGGAAATCTCGTGCTCTATCCGGATTGGGAAAGTATCGAAATGCGGGCGCGCGGTGAAGTTGGCGACGCCGACGTGACCATCGTCACCTCCTTTTGTCCCGACGGCATCGCGGCTTCCGAACTTGCCACATCATCTCCCAGCGTGGTCAGCGTTTTCTATGACCTTGACACGCCGGTGACGCTGGCCGCCATTTCGCGGGGCGAGACGATGCCCTACATCGGTCTGCGAGGTCTTGGCGACTTCGATCTCGTATTAAGCTACACGGGTGGCCTCGCCCTCACGGAGCTGCAGGTCCGTCTTGGCGCCAGATTGGTGGTTCCGCTTTACGGCCATGTTGATCCGCAGCTGCACCGGCCGGCAGCGCCGCAACCGCATTATCGCTCCGATCTCGGCTACCTTGGAACCTATTCGGCGGACCGCCAGAACGTCCTTGAGAATTTGCTGCTGTGTCCCGCGCGGCAGCGGCCGGAGCGCCGCTTTCTCATCGGCGGCGCACAGTATCCGCAGGATTTCCCCTGGCGCCCCAACATCTATTTTGTTCGCCACCTGCCGCCCGCAGAGCACGCGGCATTTTTCTCATCCTCACGGCTGGCGCTCAACCTGACACGTTCCGCCATGGCGCGCATGGGCTGGTGCCCTTCCGGCCGGCTGTTCGAAGCCACC
>WNEZ01006211.1_pt1 | contig 11362 bp, 7 predicted proteins | sample 5400521 | NCBI WGS metagenome assembly WNEZ01 (sample SAMN13153339, study PRJNA577476) | soil metagenome | isolation source: 120 cm saprolite under Douglas fir tree site 2 hole 1 replicate 1 | place: USA:California | collected 2015-04-18
CACGAGGAAACTCACCTGGGTCGTTATGAACATAAAATTGCAAAAAATGAAACCGCGTGTAAATTGACGCCTGGGGTCGAGATACTTGAACCCAGGGCATTTACCGGTGATCACGGTTTGACGGTGCATGATTGGGCGCCATTTGGAGTTGTGGCGGCGATCACGCCTGTCACGAACCCCTCATCGGTGATCCTGAACAATGCAATTTGTATGATGGCAGCGGGCAACGCCACGGTAGTCAACGCCCATCCAAGCGCCAAAGTTTGCAGCATGAAAACGATTGAGTTGATTACCCAGGCTGTCGTGGCGGCTGGTGGGCCTGATAACGTAATGACGGGTGTGCTTGAGCCAACCATAGATACCGGAACGGCCTTGATGACACATCGCAAAGTTGACCTGGTCGTGGCGACGGGTGGCGTAGCGGTCGTACGCGCGGCGCTTAGAAGCGGCAAACGGGTAGTAGCTGCGGGTCCAGGCAACCCACCCGTGGTGGTCGATGAGACGGCAGACATGCCCAAAGCTGCTAAATGCGTCTTTGAGGGGGCGAGTTTCGACAATAATATACTGTGTGTTGGCGAGAAAGCGGTTGTCTGTACCGAGGCAGCGATGCGTCCATTTATGGATGAGATGCGCAAGCTCGCGGTGTACGAACTTTCAGCAAGCGAATTGGATGCGCTGATGAAGCAGATTGTGCTGACCGATGGCACCAGGCCGCGTATGAACGGGAAGTTTGTGGGGCGCAACGCTTCGGTACTACTGGAAAGCATCGGTGTGCGCAGGCGCGAGGACGTGTACCTGTTGATTTGCCAGGTCCCCCGGGATCATCAATTGCTCTTCCTGGAGCAGATGATGCCTGTCTTGCCGATTACTACGGCACCTACTGTCAATGCGGCGATAGACCTGGCTGTTGAGATCGAGCAGGGATTTAGACATTCAGCAATGATGCATTCACGCGATCTTGCCGCACTCAGTCGAATGGCAAAGCTGATCGATGCAACGCTCTTCGTCAAGAATGGCTCTTCGCTGGCAGGCCTGGGTGTCCATTGGTACAGCTACAGGAGAAGGGATGACAACAGCTCGCACATTTGTGCGCGAACGCCGTTGTGCCCTGGTGGATTATTTCAGGATTGTGTAGGTTATAGGGAACGCATATGACGCCACAAGAAGAACAAGCGCTGGTACAAATCATCGTGCAGTGCGTTCGGGCAGTACTGGGGACTTACGCTAGAGATACGACTTTTGCTATTTCTAATGGGCAGAATGAATCAAGTGCTTTCAAGTCGCCAGTTGGCTCACGTTTCATAGATGTTGTGGCTTCGCAGGGAGCGTCTGAAGATTCGTCGCTGAACGGGAATATGGCACGTTCGCCTTTAGCAAATAGGAATCGCGACGATGTGCGAGAGGCACTTCAGCGTTTTCTGCGCAACTCAGAACCTACTCTTGCCAAGCCGGAGCCAGGACCACAGCAGAAGCGCCAGTTGATTACGAAGGAAGACATACTGGCAGCGTACCAGCAAGGGCAGAAAGTAATTGTATTGCGGCCAGACGCAGTTGTTACGCCCCTGGCGCGACAGGTTGCAAAAGATAAAGGGGTGGAGCTGAGATGATACTTGGTAAGGTCATTGGTACTGTCGTGGCGGACACGCGTGTATCGACGATGGGTGGTCAACTCCTGCGGTTGGTACAGTTGCTTGATGGTCGCACGCTGGAACCGCAAGGAGGTATCCATGTCGCTGCCGATGTCACTGGAGCTGGCGATGGTGAGCTGGTGATGATGTCGACCGGTGCTTCGGCACGTAAAGCTGACAACTTGCGGGATGCACCCGTAGATCTTGTGATCATCGCTATCATCGATGAGCTAGCAGGGGCGACAGGTGTAATCTATCGTTCCACTCCGAAGGAGGGCATTGTATGATACTGTGTCAGGTGGTCGGCACGGCAGTTTCTACCACTAAGGATGAGCAGTTGCAAGGTGCGAAGTTGCTGATGGTTGTAGAGGTGGACCCGCGAGGAGAGCCGCTTGCTAAAAGCACAATGATCGTGACCGATACTGTTGGAGCGGGACGTGGCGATATTGTACTGGTTGCAACCGGGAGCGCAGCGAATAATACACCACAGACGGCTCGGGCTCCGGTAGACGCGACAGCCGTAGCCATTGTGGATACCGTGTTCAGTAAAGGCCAGGTTTTATACAGCTCGGGAGGTTCAATTTAATATTCTGTTTGTGACGAAGCGGCTATGGGTGGCGCCGCCATCCATAGCCGCTTCGTCACAAACAGAACATCTAGTGAGCGATACTACGCTGCGTACACATCACCGCGAATGATACGACCCATACCCTCGTACTGCTTAGGATAGCGGCTGGACAGTACGATGGAGTAGACCAGCCCGGCAACAATCCAGATGAGCACAAAGAGCGGTAGGATATTCAACGGGAATGGCGTTGCTGCGAAGCCCAGGCCGGTAAAGTAGCTGCCAATTGCGCCTGGGATTGTGGGCATGACGAAGGAAATCAAAGGAACCAGCAAGACCAGCGTGCTGAGAACAGGAGCAACAATGTGCGCTAACACATTAAAGCTCTTCCTATCAAAGCGCAAGGCAAAGGTGGGCGAAGCAATGTTGACCATAATGTAGACGATTACAAAGGCAATCGTCCCAATAATCGCCAACCAGGTATAGGGGTAGATACCATCGGTCTGCGTATACACCTTACCGTCAGCAATGCCAAAGGCATAACTGAAGGTGCCATCTGCGTTTGTCTTTTGAATAACAAAGGCGAAAGCGATCATCAGTAGTGCACTGAAGAGCGACTGTGTAATAATGGCAATGTGAGGGCTACGATACCGGGGATGGGTTCTACCAAAGACACCGGGCAGGATATTTTCACGTCCCATGGCATAGAGGTAACGCACCATACCATTATGGAAAGCCAGGCCACAGGCGAGCGAGCTGGTGCTGATGGCTATAATCATGAGCGCTTGCAGCAAACCACCCACATAGATACTTGCCAATGGGTAATAGGGAGTAGGATTGCCGGTGAGGTTCCCAAACTGGCTAACAGCATTCTGCCAGCCGTACCCAATGGTGGCGGAATATGATGTAAAGACGTAAAGGAAGGTCAGGAAGGCGATGACTGAGAAGACGGCAACCGGGACAGCGCGACGTGGATTTCTGGCTTCTTCACCATAGACCGCGCCAGCCTCGAAACCGACCCATGACCAGACGCCAAGAGCCATACCGACACCGATGCCCAGGATACCACCTGGAGCAGCCGTAATTTTGGCAGCTGGAGCAATCGAAGTAGGTATTACAAAGGGCCCTCCTGGAGAGGGATTCGCTCCGGCTGTGGTGAAGGTGTGTACGAAGTCATGGCCAGCGGCTCCGCCGTGGATAGTGATGGCAAGATCAAGAACGAGCAGGACACCAACTTCCAATACCAGGAAAGGAGCCATGGCATAGACTGACCACTTGACATCGAAGTAGGACAGCGAAAAGATGATGACGGCTCCAATCAGAGCAAAGGTGACCCAGCCGCCAGGGATGTGGAAATTCGCATAGTTTGCAAAAGAGCTGTTGGTGTAAGAACCGAAAGCGCCAAGCAGCGAGCCTTCAAAGAGCGCATAGCCGCCCATCATTAACCAACCTGCCTGGAAAGCAGTGCGTCTGCCCAGGCTGTGACGAACCCAGGTGTAAAAACCTCCTGCAGATGTCAATCGGCGAGCGAGATAGACTATCGCGACGCCGAGCAGCATTAAGCCAATTCCAGCAAGTAAGAAAACGAGTGGCGAAACTGCCCCGGCCTGTGAAGCTATAGGCGGGACGTTGAAGAGCATGGCAGAGATCGGCGCAGAGCCAGCCAGGCAGAAATAGAGAACGCCGGGAAGACCAATAGCATTCTTGTGGAGCTTATCGACATTCGACTTATCAACATCGATATCGCCGGATATAGCCTCCCCCGCTACCTCTCCTGAAGATTGGACGATTTCGTCCTGCGACGCCATTTTTCACCTCCGTTAAGAAGACCGTCTGATACTAAATAATCGCAGCTTTTGCGCAAGGTGAATACTAGATTCTCCACCATTACGCCCGGACAACACGATACAAGTGACCTTTACATAATGGATAAGAACGAAGCCCGAAGCTACTCAACAATAACATTCATGCAAGTAAAAGTCAATATTGGAAAGTAATGGAATTTGCGGCTTCTTTCTAGATACTCTGCCTACTTCCTCGTTTCTTCATTGGAAAGTTATTGTCAGGCTACTTACTCAAATCTTGCCAGGCAGCTTCGTACTGGCGAGCATACTACCAATGGCGGCGATAACGAGGCAGATAACTGTCAAGAGCCTCTAGCCTGGTGGTCTGTACCGGATCGCAAGAAAAAGAGACATATCACTTGAGCCCCGCTTCGACATTTTCGATGAAAGCCTTCACAGTCGATAGATAGAGTTCCCGCTCTTCAACGTGGGCCATATGGGAACTCTGCTTGGGGACTAGGATACTCTACTCCACGCTGGCAGGATGTCCTATGGCTAGCAATTACCACTAGCATACCATAGAACTGCGCTTTTCGGTAAACGCGTTTGCGAGGTTATGAACCCCCGGATCTGAACGAGCGAATTGTTAGCTTGTGTGAAGCGGACTTTTATATTACTATATAGACAAGGGATATTCAAGAGCTTTCCACCCCGATGCCTTTGTGAGTCTTCTCATGGGAGAGAAATCTTGTAGAGTATCAGCCAGTAAGCGTTTCTGTATAGTCACGACAAATAAAGGAGTGTGAAATGTCCATCGAAGAAGTGACTCCTTCGGCAGAGTCAGAGCAGCTAACGACGCTGCGATCAAATGCGATTGGTCTGCCCGGTGTCTTGTTCCAGTCAGTCACGACGATGGCCCCTGCCGGAGCCGTGGCATTCAGCCTGGGGGCCGCTATTCCCTTTACAGGCGGCGCATTACCCCTGGCAGTACTTTTTGCCCTGGTGGTCTGTGTCCTGGTCGCCTTAAATATCGGGTCGATGGCAAAGTATCTGCCCTCTGCCGGTGGCTACTTTACCTACGTCAACCATGGTCTAGGTCCCCAGGTTGGCTGGTTGACAGGATGGTTATTTACATTCACCTACGCGTTGTTTATCCCGCTCACGCTGCTCGTGCTGGGGTCAGTGACGGACTCATTTCTGAGTAGCACCTTTCATATTTCACTTGGGCCGAACGGGTGGATCGTCTATGCGCTGATCTTTGCCGCGATCGCGTTTCTCTTGACCTTCTTTGGCATCAAGATTTCGGCGGATGTGGGTGTCTTCCTGGGATTGATCGAAATCATTGTCTTTGCCGTTCTCTCCGTCTTTTTAATCATCCACGCCGGCAGCGGCAATACGGCTGCCACCTTCAATCCAGCCTCCAGTCTGCAGTCTGGCCTGGGTGGGTGGCAGGGGGTCCTGTTTGGGGCGCTCTTTGCGTTCCTGGCTTTTAGCGGCTTCGAATCCTCAGCGATTCTGGGAGAGGAGTCGCACAACCCACGCCGCATCGTGCCTCTCGCTATCCTGCTCGCGACGATCTGCATCGGGGTCTTCTACGTCTTCTGCGGCTACGCCGGAGTCGTCGGCTGGGGATTCAATAAAATTACGACGTACCCTAATGATCCGAACCCCTGGGGAACGATGGCGGCACTCGTGTGGGGCCCCTTCGCTTTCATCGCCATTTTAGCCATCCTCAATAGTGCGCTGGGCAATGCCAATGCTGCGGTCAACGCTGGTGCCAGGATACTTTTCGCTATGGGCCGTATCAAGGCCCTTCCAGGAGTGCTGGGGCAGACGAATCGCTTCCGCGTCCCTGGCCTGGCCATAATCCTGATGCTGATCCTGGGAATCATCATCATGGTCTGGACCGGTCTGGTGTACGGCCCGACGCTCGCCTTCGCATTCGTTGGAGCGGTCCTCACCGTTCCGATCCTCCTGGTCTACATGGCGACCTGCCTGGCGGTGCCTTTCTTCTACTGGCGCGAGCACCGCAGTGAGTTTAACGTGTGGCGACATGTGATCCTGCCAGCCATACCGTTTGTCCTGCTTGGCATAGTCATCTACTTCCAGTTTGTGCCCCTGCCTGCTGCCCCGTTCAACCTGGTTGGCCCAATCGATGCCGCCTGGCTGGTGCTGGGGATCATTGTTGTCGTGTTCCTCAATGTGCGCGCTCCCCAGATTCTGCACCAGGGCACCAAGCTCTTTGCCGAAGAGCCCGACGTGAAAAAGCCGGCATAAGCAGCGTTCCCACAACCCGATGTACGGGCCCGATTCCGCGGGATTAAATACGGTTCGGGCGGCCCTGGAGAGAAGGAGGAGAGCAGGTCGATAGCCTGCAAAATTCAGTAGTCGAGATCAATTGCGAGCCTCTCCTGTGGGCGTCCGGATCGCAAGAAGAAGAGACATTGGTCAACCTGAATTTTGGGTTAACCCATGTCTCTTCTTCCTGAACACAGTCTGTTTTAAGGCAAGGCATTAATCCTGGAGGCGGAGGATGTGCCCTAGCCGTTCATATGCTCTCTTCTCGGGATTAGCTATTCAATGTTCAGGTCCTGATAGGCAGCTTCGCTGCTCCCCAGCATGCTACCTATCGCCCCTCCAATCAGGATAATGACCGTGAATCCGCTAATGACCAGCAACCAGGTATTATTCGGGATCAGTGGCGGGATATAGGAATTGAAGAGGGTGTCCACTATGGCTGCAAGCCCCGTAAACAGGCCGAGCACCGAGAAAAACAGGAGAACAGGAATCGGCAGAATGCGGTGGGCACGGAACACCTTTGGATTCCGTGCATAGAGCCGGAAGAGGTCCACGAACAAGAAGATCGTGGCAAAAGCCCAGACGATCGTGGCCGTCCCAACGACTACAAAATAGGCCTCGATGGCGACATTTGCCGGCTGACCACCGATTATTCCGACATAGGGAATGACCAGAAAGAGTATGGCGGAGACGACAATGGCCAGGATGGTTTGGAAAAGAATCGCTCTGGCGGGGGCGCGATTTCTGTTGAGCTTGCCCAGGCCCATTGGTAGGCGCTTGTCGATGCCCCCTATCATGAGGAAGCGAGCATAAGCGTTGTTGTACGCGATTGTCGCGACAAAAAGCGTGGCCAGAATACAAATATTTACAATATCTCCTGCAAACGTCCCCAGGACCATTTGAACCACCTGCACCATGGAAAACAGCGAGTTCGCGCCGCTCTGCCCCTGGACGACCAGGACTGCGAAAGTGACCAGTAGATAGCTTGTGAGGACGATGAGTGTTCCCCAGAGCAAGGGGCGCCTGATAGCTTTACTTCTCTCCCTTTCATCCCCGACCAGTTCTCCGGCCATATTAAAGGGGATGTTGACGCCGAGATAACCCAACGTGATCACCCCGAAGAGTCCGATGGTTCCTCCACTAAACGGATTCCAACCACCGACCTGGCGAAAATTCGCCGCTGATGGATTGCCTTTGAGGAGCCATACGATACCCGCGATGAACACAATGACCACGGCCAGCAAGATAAAGGCAACCACGGCATTAATCATATTCTGGACCATGCGATGCCGCTGGACCGCGATCACTCCTGAGAAAGCGACCAGCAACATCAAGACCAGGCCCTGCTGCCACGGTTGGACCAACCACTTTGGGTTCAGGCTTTGGAAGCAACTGACTGCAAGATCACTAGTTGCCAGGATTAGCAGAAAACTCGGCAGCCAGGCACAGAAGGCGACGAAGAAGCTCATATATCCTCCGAAGGCCTTGTGTGTCCAGTTATAGAGCGATCCCTCATAAGGATACATCAGTCCGAGCTGCGCGGTCGCAATTGCACAAGGAACAAAGAAGGCAATGCCGCCAATGACCCAAAGAGACAATCCCGCTACTCCCCCAGCGACAGCTGTTGGGACGTTCGTAACAAAAAATAAGATGATGATGAAGAGGGCCGTCATATCCCACGAGCCGAGAATGTTCGGCATAGCCCTCGGCACATACCGTTCGGATTCGAGCGGCTCCATGTGTGAAAGTTTCTTTTCAGCCGCATCCTGCGTGTTTGGATTTGGATTGCTCACCCCTGTCGTTGTCGCCATACTTTTCTCCATGTTTTCGTGTATCAAATAGTACTATACAAACTACACACCAACCTCTCGCGGCACAAACGAGCACCTGCGAACACAAGAATGATAGGCTAAAAATCCTCTACCTACAACCAGATGTCTACAACCTGTCAGTCTAAAACAGAGGCCTTAAAATCAAGCGTGACCTGGCCACAGGTCTACAACCAAGTGCTGTTTACCGAGGGTTAAAACTGACTATCTGCGAACCGTGAGTCAAAACCAAATGTTTCTGAATCGAAGGTATACAACCGAACATTTACAATCAACTGCCTACGACTTCTGCCCGAGTCTGCAAATCGTGAGTCTGTTCTAAAAATGGATCAGCCATTTCTGAATCAAGATTACACCATGCATGCAGAGCATGGGAGGAAAATGCCAAAAAATAGTCATTTTCTCCTAGTGCTTTCCTACATAGTAGTATTTTGGTAGTGGTTATTATGTCCAAGCTAGTAATATCAGGTATCGCGAAGACTTTGCAACAGCCCTGTTCTATTACCTCAACCCATTGACAACTGATGGGCAATCTGCTACGCTCGTTTTCACCACTTCCCTTTGGGGCTCGTGCACAAGGAGGAAATGTGAAGGCGCGACTCATGCAGTTCGATACTGAAATATCAACATACGGAAGAGAGGTGTCCACCACAAATCGACGTCTGCCAAAAAGTCTTCCTAATGTCCTACGATGCCCATTTTGTGAGAAACAAGAGGGAGTATAGGTTCAGAACAAGATCCTCTTTGCACGTATGCAGGAAAGAGAGTCTCAGTATCTGACATAGACCTCTCCAGACTCAAAAGCTCGGCCTGTCCGAAAATGCGTATCAGGCTGATCGAGCAGGAGAGTGTATTTCTGCGAAAGCAATATGGCTCATAGTAGAGGAATCGTCCCGGAGCCAGGTTCGACTTCCTCAGGAGGATATGTATATGACAGCTTCCATGCACGATGAGACGGCTTCCCCGCAGCCGGTCGTACGGCATCCCCTTGACCCGCTTAGCGAGGAAGAGATCAATCAGACCACACGCATTCTCACTGCTTCCGGGCGAATCACTCCCAGGATGCGTATCATGGCCTATAGCCCTCACGAGCCCCCAAAAAGCGATGTTCTGGCCTTTCGGTCAGGGCAGCCGGTGCAGCGCGCGGTGTTCGTAGTCATACGGGACCACGAACGGCATCTCACAATCGAGGCGATTGTCTCCCTGGCAGACGAAACAATCCCCTCCTGGCGCGAACGGCATGATGTTCAACCCGCCCTCACTTATCCAGAGGTCTTCGGTGCTATGCAAGCGGCTTTTGACGATGCTGCCTTCCAGGAGGCGCTAGCCAAACGTGGCATCACAGACCTTGCCTCTGTCGTCCTCTTTCCCTGGACTGCTGGCAACTGGGGCCCGGAAGATGCGGCGGAGCGGGGGCGACTCATACGCCTCCAGGCGACCGTCAGCAAAGGTCCTGAAGACAACTACTACGCCCACCCGATCGAGGGTGTGATCATCACGGTTGAACTGGATAGCATGACGGTGAGGATCGATGATCACGGAGTGGTCCCTGTGCCCCAGCACTCTGGGAACTACACCGCGACCGGCATCACCACACTGGAGAATATTCCCTATTTCCCGCAAGGCCCACGCAAAGATCTAAAGCCTATCTCGATCACCCAACCGGATGGTGTGAGTTTCAAGGTCGATGGCCACCAAGTAAGTTGGCAGAAATGGCGCTTCCGTGTGGGCTTTACTCCGCGTGAGGGGCTGGTGCTGCACCTGGTAGAATACTTCGACCAGGGAAGGTGGCGCTCCATCCTCTATCGGGCAGCCCTCTCCGAAATGTACGTGCCATACGGGGATGCGTCCCCCACGCACAACTTCAAAAACGTCTTTGATGCTGGAGAGGTTGGTATCGGCGTACTCGCGAACACCCTTGAACTCGGCTGTGATTGTCTCGGAGAAATCTTTTATTTCGATGCGTTCGTCAACGACCCCGAGGGGCAATCAACAGCCATAAAAAATGCGATTTGTATGCATGAGGAGGATTTCAGCCTCCTCTGGAAACACCTGGAGTATAACGAGGACGGGTCGACAAGGGCCGAGGTGCGCCGGTCCCGCCGCCTAGTAATTTCCTCGATTTCGACAGTTGGTAACTATGAATACGGCTTCTACTGGTACCTGTACCAGGATGGCACGATTCAGTACGAGGTCAAGCTGACGGGGATCATTGCACCAGCAGCTATTGCGCCAGTTGAACTGCCAGTCTCAGGGACGCTGGTAGCTCCTGGGCTCTACGGGCCAAATCATCAACATTATTTTAACGTCAGGCTCGATATGATGGTGGATGGCCTAGAAAATTCGGTGGTTGAGGTCAATTGCGAGCCTCTCCCCTGGGGGCCAGAAAACCCCCGTGGGAATGCCTGGGTCGCATATGAAACCCTACTGGCAACAGAAAGCGAGGCCCAGCGTACCATTGAACCTCGGACTGCTCGTTACTGGAAGATAATCAATTCCTCGTTAAAAAATCAGCTGGGTCAACCTGTCGCCTATAAACTCGTACCGGGCTCAAATGCGTTTCCTTTCTTCCACGAAGGATCCCCACAATGGCAACGGGGTGGATTCGTCAGACATCATTTCTGGTCCACTGCATACGACCCGAAAGAGCGCTATGCCGCTGGGGACTATCCAAACCAGAAGCCAGGAGGCGATGGGCTCCCAGCATACGTGCAGCGGAATCGCTCCCTGGTGGGAACCGACCTGGTTGTCTGGTATACCTTTGGTTCCAACCATGTCGTCCGACCGGAGGATTGGCCGGTTATGCCAGTGGAGACGGTTGGGTTCACACTAAAACCGGTGGGCTTTTTCAATGGAAGCCCTGCTCTCGACGTTCCGGTGCCGGAGGAGCATTGTCACCATCATGCCGAATGATGGTATGGCTGCCGATAGCACCGACCTGGCTACTTCACTAACGTTAATGAGGTGGCTAGGTCGGTGTAATTCTCCCCCCTGAGAAGCGCTGGTAATATAGGTAGGAGTCTATCATGGAAATATAGTTCTGATGCCAGAACTATGCACTCAGAGCTAGCACGATGATCTCTATTTCCTAAATTGGGACGATGACTATTTACTGGTGCAATTTTTGCCACTCGGCTTCACTGCTTGCGAGCATGCCCCCTACAGCGGCGGCGACGAGACATACGCCGGTGATACCACCCACAATTATCCACCAGACATTATTGCCAATTTGCTGTGGGATCAGGCTATAGATCAGGG
>WNEZ01009216.1_pt1 | contig 11357 bp, 10 predicted proteins | sample 5400521 | NCBI WGS metagenome assembly WNEZ01 (sample SAMN13153339, study PRJNA577476) | soil metagenome | isolation source: 120 cm saprolite under Douglas fir tree site 2 hole 1 replicate 1 | place: USA:California | collected 2015-04-18
ATGCAATCGTGGCGCAAAATCGAGCAACAATGAAATGTCTTCTCGTAAAGAACATCGAAGCAGAAGGATCAAAAATGGACCCCGAGTCCGTTGCAGAGATGGTAGTGGTCTTCTTCTACGGGTTGTGCATTGAACACAATCTCAAATCAGGCAAGAACTCCTCGGACCGCAAGATTGAGAGTCTCATGAAGGTCCTCCGCAGCCTCTAGTCGTTTTGTCTTTCTGTTGCCGGCAAAAGTGATTCGTTGTCCGCTTTGTGCCAATACCATGTGGGTTTGCAACTGAGCCGGTCATTTTGAGGGCGTCACGCCAGCGATGGGTCCGACCGCGTCGAAAAGCATCCAACGTCCTGGAGGGCGCTGGACTGTGTATGAATTATCGGTGAGTGTCGGGATTGCGCCCGAGTGACGGGCAAGGAAATAAAATAATATGAGCAGCTGGGCTGATGTACCGATCACTTCCGAACTACCGACTATCTGGGAGTTAGCCGACTCTCGATTGACAATACGGCGTCAGGGTTAGTGGCTGGATTCGAAGGACAACCATTCAGTGGCCAATCTGCCAGCGCCGAAGCGAAGGCCTCCGAAGGGGCACCCTCGGCGGCAGCCACGTCCCATGTCCGTGCCACGAGAAAGGTGACGAGCTTGCCGTAACTGCGACGTGCAACCGCGCCTACAGTGCCACGCGCCTGCGCATCGCCATCGCGGGACTCCATGCGTTTACCCGCGACTTCGGACTCGTTCGTGCGAGCCGTCGTTTGCCTCGGTTTCATGCACTCATTGGCCAGCACAGAAACTCGAGGATCGATGCTCTGATTATCCTCGTAGATCCTTTTACCCATTGTGCTCACGCCATTAGCTCGTTTCCCAGTCACGCGATCCCCGACACGGTATTCGCCGGAGTTCAGTGCGCTTTGTCGGATTCGTCTTTCACCCGTGTGTCTATCGCGATCCAATTCACTTCCCAAGTCTTGCCTCCATCACCCGAGAACGCTTGTTCAAAACGGCACGAATTTGGAGTGATGTCCGAGATAACAAATCGAACATAGATGGCTCGGCCATTGAGTGTTTCCTGGTCGTAAAACTCGCCGCGTCCATTCTTGAACTCGCCGATCGTGGGTTGGCTCATGGTCCCGCCGCTGCTGCTGGCAAAATTGAGGCTCCACTGGCGGGATTGGGGATTGTATAGACGCAGGTTCAGACCTTCGAAGTGAACGCCTGGGCCATCGGCTTCGAGCTCCACAAGATTGGCCCGCCCATTCCAAACCTTTCGGACGACGGTAGTGCCCTCATATTCGACCCAGGTAGTGGAGCCCGTTAAGGGATGCAGGAGGCGCGATAGCTGGGTTTTCCAGGTACCAATTTCGAAATCAAAATCGTGTTGCCCACCCTGTTCTGCAGGATTGTGTGGCAGGCTCGTGCTCGATGCGTCTAAGTTCTGCTGCGCGCGTCCGTCAAGGGGTTGCAAGACAGCAACCAAGCTGCACACCAACAGACAAGCGCGAATATGTTTGAACGCGGTCGAGCGGAGTTCAGCGCGCATTGTCAGATTCATCTTTCACCCGCGTCTGGTCCGTAATCCAATTTACTTCCCAAGTCTTGCCGCCATCATCCGAGAATGACTGTTCAAAATGGGGCGAATTCGTGGTGGTGTCTGCCCAAATAAATCGAACAAGGATAGCTTTGCCATTCAATGTGTCCTGGCCGAAAAACTCACCGCGTCCATTCTTGAACTGGCCGATCTGGGGTGGGTCGATGGTTCCGCTCTTGCTGTTGGCCCAATAGAGGCTCCACTGGTGGGATTGGGGATTGTATAGACGGAGGGTCAGACCTTAGATGTGGCCGCCGGCCGGGCTATCGGTTTCGAACTCCTCCAGATCAGCGCGGCCATCCAAAACCTTTCGGGTGACGGACGTACCGTCGAATTCGACCAAGGTAGTGGAGCCCGTTAAGGTTTCCACACGATTGAAGATCGTGCCGTGGCGAACGCAACATTCTATTATGGGCCCGTTTGGAAAGAGCATAAGAAAACGCTGAACGATCTCATGACTGACTCCGACAATGCCTTATCTGTGTACGGCTTTGGTGCAGTGTGCATGGGCGGCAACACGGCCAGTTCTTGTCCGGGTCAGCTGCATTCTTCCGCTGGAGCGTCAGGTGACTGAATTCTTTGTCCGCCCGTTTCCTCGCGGTCACCAACACCGATGAGGGAGTCACACTCCATGCCGCCGGGTCATCGAAAAAGTCCGCCGCGACAACGTCGCTATCTTTCGGGCTCTGATTGTAAAAGAACTCAAACAAGTTGCGAAAATGGATGGCGAATGACTCGATCAAAGCGCATCGCTCTCTAGGGACTCGAAAGCCGAACTCTTGATGAGCAGCGTTTTAACCATCCAGTTGAAGTACAGATTCCCGGTTTCGGGCAGGCCCGTGTTGGGAGCACAACGGAGAGCAGGTCATGGCCAGCGGGCAATAGCGGGCAATGCGGCGTGGCAACGGTGGCATTCTTGGCAACGTTGGCATATTGCTTTCTGCAACTTGCAGGACCTAGAATGTCCCTGTGAGAAAAAATCCCACCCTCTCCGCCAGACTTTCCTTTTTCTAAGGAACTCTCGCCCGTGAACGGTCCCCTCCAGACCCCGTTCGACACCGTCGAGAATGCCCAGCAATACGTGCGGCTTTTGGTCGAGGCCATCGCCGAAGCCAAAAGCCAAAGGCGAGATCGAAGCCGACCTCGGTGAGGCCGCGGAGGCCAAGTCGGACCGCCGGGTGCAGGCTCTGCGAATCGTGCAATTCAAACTCGACAAGCTGGAGCAACATCTGCAAAGCAGCAGCCGGCTGCTCAACGACCTGCGCACCTTGCGCCGGCTTCTGTTGGATGAACGGCCCGAACCCGTCACGGCTAGCCCCGACCGGGATTTTGAGGAACCGGGATTCTGAGGAACCGGATTCCGAGAGGATTCCGAGGAATAGATTCCGGCCGGTGTTCGAGTGCGTGTCACGTCTCCAGTCACACTCTCCGGTTCACGCTCTCAATTTTTCGGCAAACTTTTTTTCCAACTTCGCCAGCTTCGGCGAGATCGTGAACATGCAATAAGGTTGGCGCGAATTTTCGTTGTAGTAGTTCTGGTGGTAGTCTTCGGCTACGTGGAACTCCTCGGTCGGCTCGACTGCGGTCACGATTGGTTCGGAGAATGCCTTGGCTGCCGTCAACTCCGTGATGGTGTTCTCGGCGATCCTCTGCTGTTCCTCATCGTTGTAGAAAATCACCGAACGATACTGCTCGCCTGCGTCGTTTCCCTGCTGATTTAGCGTGGTCGGATCGTGCACCGCAAAGAATACGTCCAGCAGATCGCGATAGCTGATCTGGCCGGGATCGAAGGTCACGCGCACTACTTCCACATGACCGGTGCCGCCGTTGCACACTTGACGATAAGTCGCCTGGTCGGCGCGTCCGCCCATGTAACCGGACTCGACGTGCGTGACGCCAGTCAGACGTTGAAAAACAGCTTCAATACACCAGAAGCATCCGCCGCCGAAAACAGCTGTTTGCTCTTTTGCCATGGTCGTTAGATGTGCTGCCTTGCTGGAAGTTCCGCGTTCACGTCAAAAAGAGCCTAACCACAGAGGTCACAGAGGAAAGCAGGGGAAACCTTGGGGTCCTCTGTGTACCTCTGTGCCCCCTGTGGTAAAAGGCTTTGGCACTTACGCAGACACGGTAAAGGACGTTTCCGTGCGCGTAACCGGCCGGTAGAGTGTGTCCCGCTCAATCGGTTCGCGCCCGGCTTCCTCGATCAAGCGCACCAAGTCGTGCCGCCGCAGACCCTGGGGAGTGGTCGCTCCCGCATCATGGTAAATCTTTTCCTCGACCACCGTGCCGTCAATGTCGTCGGCTCCGAAGCGCAGGGAGATCTGCGCGATCTTCGGCGTCATCATCTGCCAGTAGGACTTGACGTGCGGGAAGTTGTCGAGCACCAGGCGGCTGACGGCAATCTGCTTGATGTCGAGCATGCCGGTAGTCGTAAAAAGGTGCTGCAACGGCGTGTTCGCCGGATGAAAGGCCAACGGGATGAAAGTCTGGAAGCCGCCAGTCTCATCCTGCAAGGCGCGCAGTTTGAGCAGGTGATCGACGCGGTCTTCGTCGTTTTCGATGTGGCCGTAGAGCATGGTGGCGTTCGATTTCAGCCCGATCTGATGGGCGAGGCGCGCGGTATCGAGCCATTGATCGCCATCAATTTTGTGATCGCAGATAATGTGCCGCACCCGATCGGCAAAAATTTCCGCGCCTCCGCCTGGCAGCGAGTCGACGCCCGCTTCTTTCATTTTTTCGAGCGTCTCGCGGATCGTCAGCTTCGCCCGCTTCGCCAGGTACGCAACCTCCACCATGGTGAAGGCCTTCATGTGGACTTGCGGAAAGCGCTCTTTCAATCCGGACACGAGATCGAGAAAATATTGGAACGGCAAATCGGGATGGAGCCCGCCGACAATGTGAAACTCAGTGACCGCTTCGGTGTAGCCGGAAGCGGCCGTCTGGAAGGCTTCTTCGAGCGCCATGGTATAGGCGCCAGGAGCGTCTTTTTTGCGGCCAAAAGCGCACAAACGACAGGCGGCCACGCAGACATTCGTCGGGTTGATGTGGCGGTTGACGTTGAAGTAAGCCTTGTCGCCATGCATCCGCTCACGAACCAAGTTGGCCAGCCAACCCACGGCGAGGATGTCGCCAGTGCCGTACAGGGCAAGCGCATCGGCCTCGTTCAGGCGTTCTCCCGCGAGGACCTTATCTTTGATCGGAGCGAGATGCGGGTCGTCGGTCTGGAATGGGTGCGAAGCAGGCATCGCTATTGATGATACCGCAGGAAGTGATGGAAGTCACAGCAGCAGCAATAGAAGCAGCAATAGAACATCACCTCATGTGGTTCTTGATTTTTGTGTCGATAAGAGAGATACTTTGGCGCAACTATTTGGGGACCTACGGAAGGCCGAGCCGATCTTTGACCCATTGCTTTCCAGATTTGGCGGCGCTCCATGCGGAGCATCTCTCCTTGGCTGCTGCCACGCTGTCCTTCGTTGGCCTGGGAACCCACTCCCAGACCTGAGGGCCTCATTCACTTTCGGCCGCTGTTCAGGATGGCCGGGTGGCCCGCTCCTATAACCTCAGCGACAGCGAATTCCACTAACCGGACGATTCAATCTAAACCACAGGGGACGCCGAGGACAGGGAGAAAGGTCAAGTCATGCGTACCAGCTCGAAAGCATTCGTGACGGTTGTACTGGGCCTGTGCCTGGCGGCCTTTGCAAGCGCAGTCTTAGCAGCAGACCAGCCTGCGGCCGCCGATGCCTCCTATCTGCAGTCCTTCGACAAGTGGAAGGCCGAACTGGTGGATGACTTGAAGCAGAACTGGCTGCCGCTTGCAGGACTGTTCTGGCTCAAGCCGGGGGAAAATAAATTCGGCAGCGATGCAAAAAACGACATCGTTTTTCCCAAAGGCCCGGCGCATGCCGGTTCGTTCACTCTGCAGAGCAAGGACGTGAGTGTGAGATTCGAGCCGGGCGTGCAGGTGACCGTCTCGAGTAAGCCGTTCACTGCGAGCAAGCTCGAACCCGACGTTTCCGGACATGCCACGGTGCTGGAGATGGGTAGCCTGCGTTTTCACGTGATCGTGCGGGGCGAGCGCATAGGCATCCGGCTGAAAGACACGGAAAGCGATGCGGCGCGCGGATTTCGCGGCCTGGATTTCTTCCCCGTCAGCATGAATTATCGCCTGACCGCAAAATTTGAGCCTTCGCAGGGAAAAAAGACGGTTGACGTGCCCAACGTGCTGGGGGATGTGGCCCCGACGCCGGTGGCGGGAACGGTAGTGTTCACGATCAATGGCCAGGAACTGCGGCTGAGTGATTTGGGCGGCGATCCGGCCAACGGATTGTTTTTTGTTTTCAGTGACCCGACCAGCAAGACCGAGACCTACCCTGGCGGGCGGTTTCTGGAGACCGAGCCGGTAGTGAACGGAACGGTCGTGCTGGACTTCAACCGCGCGCACAATCCGCCCTGCGCGGTAACTCCTTATGCCACCTGCCCCCTGGCGCCGAAAGAAAACCGGTTGGCGGTGGCGATACCGGCGGGAGAGAAGTACAACCACAAGCTCGGCCACTGAGCGCGCCGTTTACCCAAATGCGTGAACCACGAAGGACGCGAAGGAACACGAAGGCATATGAACAGACGAACGCAACATCGGAGCTGGATTCTTGGAATACACGGGCGGGTGGCCCTGCCTATCGCGTCTAGTCTACTCTGGGGGGTGGCCCGTCCAAGCTCTGCTTGGGCGGGGCCTTTGACTTTTTTCACTAACAACACTTGACAACCCGTCTTATAATAAAAGTAAAGGCTCAACACAGTAGAGACGCGCGGCCTATCCACTTATAACTCCGCGCCAGCCGTGACCTATCCGGCAGACAAGGATGCGATTCCACCAACCCATGCCGAATCAAGACTTTACCTCTAACTATCCTCCTTTGAAGACTTTGCCGCGAGCGCGACGCTAAGTCTAATGATTCTAATACCGGGCAACAGGGGGGTACCCCACTAACACCAACACCGATCAGCGGATGGATTCCATCCGATAGCGTCCCAATTTCTTAGGAGCATTTATGTCATCCATCGCAGCAGCTCGTTGCCAACACATCAAGGTCAGCGGAACCCAATGCGGTTCGCCCGCTCTCCGCAGCAAGAATTTCTGCTTCTACCACCAACAGGACCGTCCCATCGCGGTCGAATGCTACTACGACGGACCGTACGCGCTAGGCGAAATCACGCTGCCGTTTTTTGAAGACGCGCACTCCGTTCAGGCCGTCATTCGCCAGGTCGTGCAGATGGTCCTGCAAAAGAGACTCGAGCGGAAAACCGCCAGTCTCCTGCTCTACGCGCTCCAGATCGCCTCTTCGAACCTCAAGCGCATGGAGCTCGAGAAGCCGCAACCAGAGCAGGTTGTCATCGATCCTGACACCGTATCGCAAACTCCCATGGCCGACCCCGGCGAGACTGCGCGCGAAAGTTCAGCCAGCGCGCCACCAACAAATGGCGATCAAAAAGTTAGCGAGGTCAGCCGCGAAGACCTTCCGCCCGGCACAATCCAGGCCTGTTATCGCCCCGGACCAAAAACGCAGAATCGCCCTCGCCAAAGTCCCCCGCGACGGAAGCAATATGTAATCTGAACCCGCGCAAGACTCGCCTGCGGGCCGCATCGTGAAAACAAGGACGCCATGATACTTCCGCGCTACAGCCGCTGTGCGGGGGCGATACCTTAAACACTGTATTTGAAACGCCCTTCGCCTGTAGCAATCTGTCGGGTGTCCTCCCGTCGAATGGAAATCCGCTCTCGCCGACCAATTCATGCGCGACGTCCGGCTTTAAAGTTCGCGGCCCATTTACCGCTGCGTGGCCATTCCGCGATAAAACTAGCCGCGGGAAACAACCCTAGTATCACTACCAGCATCTTTGGGATGCGGACCGCCCCTACACCTTGGTCGCGGGTTAACTGCGATCGGTTTCGCGAAACTAGCTTTCTTATCGCTTCATACGCAAATTGGCTTATTTCATTTCCCTGGGAACGAATTGTTTTGAACGTATTCCACATCCACTTGGCGTAGTTACAGCATAAGGAGAAGCGATGAAAAAGCTGGTGATGTTGTTCTTCTGGGGAGCCATATTGCTGCTTAGCGTGGCTCCTCTCGCCGCTCAGAACACCGTTGATGTGATTGGCGGACCACAGCCCGCGAACACCGCCGGCTGCGCCGTGAACCCACACTGTATTCCGGCGGTCTGGTCCACGACCTCCAACGCGGGCTCGGACATTAGCGCGCCGATAACCGCAAACTTCGTTTTCGACACCAACGGCGGTGCTTCGCCTACCGACTTTCCGCCCGCAACAAGAGGCCAAATCTGCCTGGCCGATACCCGTGACCTTGCCGGGACTACGCTGTTCGCCCAAATAGCCGCGAACTGTCAGGCCGCCCAAGGCGTCGCTCTCCTCCTCATACGTGACAGTGCAGTCACCGCCCCATCGGCGATACCGGTATTTGTCATATCCACCGCCAACGGAGACTTTCTGCGGAATGGTGTCGGGTTCAACGCGTCAACCGGAGTTTCCAATTACCCTATACGAATCAATGTTGCTGTGGCCGTCCCCCCTCCTAACCCTACCGGCCAGCACAACTGCCCGAACGGTCAGGCTGTCACGGCATATGTTGGTCCGGGAACAGCGAATTACAATCCCAACGAAAGTCTCTGTCTGCCCGCGGGAGCAGGACAGGCTGTCGAGCCCAGTATGACTGTGGATTCGCAGGGCACCATCTACGTCGAGTCCATCCGCGGAGTCCCCGGCGGTCTTGACCTATGGCGCTGGTATAAGACCGCAGACGGCGGGCCGAACGTTAACGGAACGCTGCCGTTCAAATACGAAGGTCAGCCTGATTGCGGCTTGTTCGTAACCCCGTTTTGCAGTTCGAGTGGGTTTGCGCCGGGCGGAGGCGATGGCGACGTTGCCGTAAATGCTCCCGACTCCTCGAACTCGAACACTCCCAATGTAGCTGTGGTCAGCCTTAGCGCAGCGGAAGTTACAGGCAGCCACTCCACCAACCGTGCGGATGCGTTCAGCACTCCGAATCCGGCCACCGCGGGCGTGCCCTTCGACGATCGCATGTGGCTCGATGGCCTCAACGATGCTTCACACGTCTACATGGAGTATCACGATTTTGGGACCACGTCCCAAATCTTTGTGCAACGCTCAAGCGATGGAGGCGAGACCTATAGCGGCGCCCTGGGCGCGGCAGTTGATGCTGCGACAGAGCCGAGCGTCGGCCCTCCCACCGGCAACATCGCGGGGCAGATCAAGGTGGACAACACCAGTTGTTCAAGCCACGGCAATCTGTACCAGATCTTTGTGGGTCCCGACAATCCCACGGACAATCTGAATAACAGCAGCGCCTTTTTGAATGCTGCCTACGTGGGCGTTGCTACGGGCGTGAGCGTCACGAGTCCCGCGCTAACCTTCACCGACTATAAGATTTTCAGTTGTGGTGCGGGTTCCACGTGTCCTTCGGGAGCCGGTCTCGGCAACCTGTTCCCCGCGCTCGCGGTGGACAACTTCGGCTACGTGTACGCCGCCTGGTCGGACAACACTGACGTCTATTACTCGTTCTCGACCAATCACGGGACGCGCTGGTCTCCGGCCATCAAAGTAACTCGGAACACGTCCCAAGCCGGAAAGTCGAACGTCTTCCCCTGGATCGCGGCTGATGCCAACGGCCATGTGGCCATTGCGTGGTATGGCGCCGATCAAGCCGGCAATTCGAACACAGTCTCGGCGACCAACACACACTGGAACGTGTTCGCTGCGGAGAGCGTCAATGGCCATGCGATCTCACCGGTTTTCACGTTCAGCCAAGCTACCGACCACTCCAACCACACGGGGCAGATCTCAACCGGGGGACTGCTGGGCAGTTCCGACCGCAGTCTCGCCGACTTCTTCCAGATTGGGATTGACCCGAACCATCTCGTCAACATTGCCTATGCGGATAATCATGCCGGTCCGTCTGTCACATACTTCACGCGCGAAAAGACGGCGGCCGGGGGCATCGCCACCAAAGGCAAGTGTGCCGACACCTCCCACGAAGCTGGCGGTACCGGCCACCTAAACGGCAAGAAAGGCGGCCAGGCCGCGTTCAGCTTCAATTATGACGACTCCAACCAACCAACTGGCAGCGCGTCCTTCAGCGATTCCGGCTCAGGCGTCAATTTTCAATCCACGCAGGTCACCGCAGCTACCTTTGACGAGGTCGCGCACACCGTGACCCTAACCGGATCTGGGACTGACAACGGCTCGCCCGTAGCATTCACCATTGTCGCTGCGGACAGCTCGTTGGCGCCCCCAGGCCTTTTCAGCATTACCCTCAGCGACGCCTACAACAACAGCGGCAACCTACTGGACGGGAGCATTACCGTCTACTAACTCCGAACACACTCCGAACCACGCTGCGAGGCCGACTTACGGCCTCGCAGCTAGCTTCAGAGGGAACGAAATGCGTCGAACGACCGTACCCTTGATGTGCGAAATCTCGATGTGAGAACAATCTTCTTCAACTCCCATGGCTTGCGCGCCGGTTGGCGCCTTCTCATTTTCGTCGGCATCTTCGTGGGACTCGGATTCCTGGCGAACTGGATCGTTCCAAAGATCCTCCATCTCAAGCAGCGGTCGTTCCTTGATCCTGTAGGCACCATCTCCGACGAACTGCAGGCGCTCATCCTGGCGCTGGTCGCCACCTGGATTATGGCCCGCATCGAGCGCCGCCGGTTTGTTGACTATGGTATCCCGGTGCGCAACGCCATCGGACGGGAGTTCTGGGTTGGGATTGCCTGGGGTTTCGCCTCCACTTCTTTGCTCGTGGGCTTGATTGCGGCCTTCGGCGGCTACCGTATCCTTGGGCTCGCAATTCATGGCAGGGTGCTCTGGTATTTCTTAGGCTTCTGGATCATTGCCAATTTGCTCATCGGATTTTCGGAGGAAATCCAATTCCGCGCCTATCTTCTCACGACATTCGCCGACGGTATTGGCTTCTGGCCGGCGGCCGTCCTGCTCAGCCTCGGCTTCGGAGCGCTGCACTATTTCCTGAAACCGCACGAGCGCTGGGAGGATTTCGCCTCAACCGGGCTTCTCGGCCTATTCATGTGCTTGACGCTGCGCCGCACCGGCTCACTGGCCTTCGCCATCGGTTTCCACGCTGCCTTTGATTTTGCCAACCTCTTCGCGTGGTCGGGTCAAAACGCCGGGGAGTATGCGGTTGGCCACCTTCTTGAAACTCGCTGGCAGGGCTCCCAATGGCTAACCGGCGGTTTGCTTGGTCCGGAAGCGAGTTGGATGATATTTGTGGTGATCACACTGATGTTTGTGATTTTTAATCGACATTATCCGCAAAAGAAATTCCCACGTTGACCCAGTGTTGCCCGTGTCCTTTGTGGTTAGATAAAATCCATGAAATTCCACACCGAGTACCTGACCCTGCACACGAAAACAAAACGCGCCTATATTCACCTAACCCCGCAGGTCGAGAGCGCCCTCAAAAAGTCTGGAATCAAAGACGGCATGATCCTCGTCTCCGCTATGCACATCACCGCCGGAGTTTACGTCAACGACAATGAGAGCGGCCTCCTCAAAGACATCGACCACTGGCTGGAAACGCTCGCTCCCTTCCGGCAGAACTACCAGCATCACCAGACCGGCGAAGACAATGGAGACGCTCATCTCAAATCACTGATCATTCACCACGAGGTCATTGTCCCGGTTACCAACGGAAAACTCGACTTCG
>WNEZ01005231.1_pt1 | contig 11354 bp, 8 predicted proteins | sample 5400521 | NCBI WGS metagenome assembly WNEZ01 (sample SAMN13153339, study PRJNA577476) | soil metagenome | isolation source: 120 cm saprolite under Douglas fir tree site 2 hole 1 replicate 1 | place: USA:California | collected 2015-04-18
AGCCTCAACCACGGCGGTCTGGTCAAGAAGTCTTGCGAGAGGATGTTGGAGAGGAAGGACGCGTGAGTGAATATCCCTGGCTCGATTTCAGAAAAAGGCGTGACGCGCTGGTCGTACTCTCCCACCAGAGTCACTCCCACCAGGACCGCCTTGCCCGATAGATCGGCCGCGGCGAATTTGCGATCGATGATCTCGCTTAGGCTGAGCGTCCTGAAAACGGCGCCCGGGCCTGGATAGTTGATCAGGGCATAGGGCTCGGAATACTGGAGGGGAATGTCGAGGGCCGGCAGGTTTTCGGATCGAAGCCGGGTGGCGACCAAACGATTGAGCTGGGGATCAAAGACCGGCTCGACGACAGCCCCCAGGTACAGCGCGGCCACCTCGACGTCCAGCGCGGGAAGAAGTCCCGGCGGGCTCTCGAGCTTGGTCAAGATGGGCGTGCGCCGCAGAGTCGCATCCGGATCGGGCACTGCGTTGACGTGGGCCAGGTGCTGGGCGACCATCGCCAGGGCCGGGATCGGGGTCTGCGCCGAGAAGTTCTGCCAGCTCTTGATCTGCTCGAGCGATATCGGACGGCGGCTTCCAGGGACCTTCCCGGAGAGTTGGCGCAGCAGATGGGGCTCGAGGATCCGGGATTGGTCTTGCAATCGGGTCGCGAACAGCGGGATGTCCTTCCGCGGATAGGCGAGGACGCCGAGCACGAGCTCCGGCATCTGCGCGATCACCGAAGCAAGCTGTCGATCGGGAGAATCCGCGGCCCGGGTAACCAGGAAGTCTCGAAAGCGCTCCAGCCGCACCGCGCGACTCGATTCGCTGGCCAGCGCGAGCTCCAGATTCCGAAGCGAGTCCGCGTAAGCCAGCTGCGCTCCGTCTTCGACCTCGTCCAGGAGCAGGACGTCCATCCCCACAGCTTTCGCGCCGGCTTGGTGGAGCTGGGTCAGCGCATCGGCGATCAAGCGGCGCGGCCATGGCCATCGCCCAAACCGTTGAGCGCTTTTCTCATCCACAACCGCCACCACCACGTCGGGGTGCGGGGCCCGCCGGCCGCGGACGAGAAACTGCAAATCGCTCGCCCGCCCCTCCAGAAAGTGAATTGCTCGCAGCGCAAGCGGGGCCAACGAATCGCCGGAGGGACCGCCGCGCAGCTGGACGATCCCGCCGGTCACCGGCGTGCTGTCAGCCCACCAGTGCAGGGCGATGCAGAGGATGGACAGAGCGACAGAGACGAGTCGGAAACGCCGGTTCATTCCAAGCGGAAAGCGTTACCGATGCTTCGGGCCCTTTTCCCGGTCGAGGTGTCGCTCCTTGGAGTCGTGGCTGGCTCGTTCATGCGAGCGGATGAACCGTTCGAAGGCCTCCTTCGGCGGGGGAGTCCCGCGTTCCTTGCGCATCCCCTCCCGGTTCGCCCAAGCACGTTCGCCGGGGGAGAGCTCGGCTACTTTCGGCTTGGCGCCCGAGGGATCGGGGTGAGGGGCGTCCCGGTGAGCCACGCCCACCCGACCTTCGAGCACGTGGACCAGCGTTTCCTTCTCATTTGAAGCGCCGGCGAAAACGTCGACGCGAAAGACGGTTCCCCGAACGCCCGCCACCATGCAATCGGTGACAACCTCGAATTTGGCATCGGATCCGGCGAGCGCTTTGGTCACTCGCGACCACAGCGAGCCGAAGAAAAGCCAGGCGGAAAAGCGGCGATGCTCCAGTTGCTTGAACTCGGCCTCATCGATTCGCAGCCGCGAGCCGGTACCAAGCACAATCTCGCTCTCGTCGTTCAAAACCAGCTTGAGGTTTCCCGATTTCACCTCGAGCGCATCGCCGAGCTCCAATTTCGAGCCGACCTGCAGGGCAACCGACTCTCCCGAGCTGGCAACCCGGGCCGATTCACCCTCCAGTGCGGCGACCGCGCCCACTTCCGCCCAGGCGGGATGAAGGGGGCTCAGAGCGATCGCCAGCGCGAGTGCTCCCGCGAGGTTGCATGAATGCATGGATTCTCCAGGAAGCATCGCTTCCTCAAAACCCGCTATCCACTCCCTGGTTTCGGAAAGGGGCCATTTTAACATGGCCGCTCGACCCGAACGGTTGGGGGCAGATGTCAGGTTGTAGGGAGACGTCGGCGCGAAAGCTGGGAACTCTTACGCGTCGTCCAACGCTGAGTAGGCGAACGCTGGCTTCAGTCCGTACGAGGGGTCGTCGAGCGACATGAGAAGATTCGAGCCCTTTAGCAAGTCGTCTGAAGAAGCTGCCTCATCTGCACCGGGAGTAGGATTGGGGCTTGCGCTCAGTCGACGGCTCGCGCGGGCAATGCGAGGCGATCTGGCGCTGGAAGCGAACCGAGACGGCGCCTGCTTCGTTCTCGCACTGAAAGCCGCTTAGAGCCGGGGCCAGAATGTCACCCTTTGGTGCGGCGGCGCCAGCCACACCGAACGCAGATGGGCCTGAGCCGCGAGGTCCGCCGCGTCGCCACGCGTCGCAGCTCGAACCAGCCCGAAGTGGATCAGCATCACCGCGGATGCCACCAGACCATAAATCGATCGGCGGCCCGATGCGGTCGGGAAGACGGCGCTCGGGCCCATTGCCTCCTCGAGCGACTTGAACAGAGTGACTAGGACGATGCCGCCGAGAAGAGCAATCGCCACCGCTCCCGACCACGGATTTGGGATTCCGAGAAAAGCCAGCGTCGTCGGAGGCAAATAGCCGTCGCGATACAGTGGCCAGACCAGACCGAACATCGACGTGGAGACAGAATCCGGAATGTAGTTGACCAGCCCTACCAAGCCAGTCATCGCCATCGAGGAGAGGCACAGGCCGATCGACGCGGCCAGGCCAAGTTGAGATGCGGCCAGTGCTTGGCGCGATAGACTTTGCAAGACCCACGCCGCGGGAATTAACAGATATGGAACCAGGGGCGTCATATGCCTGGGCCCAGTGGTCCATCCCCACGACTCGTAGCTGAACGACGAGGTGAAGTAAGCGTGCGCCAGCAGCTCGAGCGCGGAAAGCCAAAACAGCGATCGCGGCGGAGCCTTGACTTCCGTCTGATCCACCGCCGCGGCAGAGCGATTGGCGGCTTTCCAGAGCATCGCCAGCCCGGGCATCGCGAGGAGCAGAAACGGCGAGAGCACGAACAACCCGCGCAGGGGCGAGAAGAACGACAGGGCGAACACGCGCGGCTCGGGCAAACGGATCCCGAGAAAACCGCCGACGTGCCAGCCCTGGTAGCCCGGATCGTTAAGGTACTTGTAGCCGGTCTGAAAAGGGCCTCCGAAGCAGGCTTGATGGTAGAGCATCAACGCGACGATGAAGGGCGCCGCACCGAGGGTGGCAAGGAACAGCGGCTGTTTCAGCCGGGCGAACCTCGACCTCCAGCCGGCGGCCTCTGCTCGCAGTAGCTCCATTGCCCCGTAAACCACCAGCGGTGCCAGGGTCAGCGCGCTGGTGTACTCACAGGCCATCGCTGCGCCGGCGAACGCCCCCGCAACCGCGTAGCCGCTCGGCTTCCACTCTCCCCTCCCGCAGCGCCAGAGCGCGTAGAAGCAACCGAAGAGCAGGACCGACGTGGTCTGGTGGCTGATGAAGAGCAGCGAATAGCCGAAGGCGAGCGACCCGACGGCGTAGGCCGCCACCGCCACGTCGGCCCACCCGCCCGATAGGTAAGTCGCCAAAAATCTGCGCAGGAAGATCAGCATCACCAGGGTGGGCAGGACGGTGATGAACAGGCGGGACCAGAAGACCAATGGCACTTCCGGGACCGCAAACCGGCCCCCGCCACCCCAGGCTCTCAGCGCCCAGTATATTGGAACCGCGCCAAACGAGAGCAGTGGCGCCTTCGAGGGAAAGTAGCGCCCATCCTTGACCGACAGGTCTCCGACCGGGCCGTAGTCGCGCAGCGCTTGATTGATATCCAGGCTCCCGTATTCCACCAGCGCCCGCGTCTGCCACAGCCGGCAGAGCTCATTGGGGGAGCGCAATCCGGGATGGTAGGGGAACGCGACCAGGTAAAGGCTGCCGATCAGCCCAAAGAGAACTCGCCGGGAGGTGAGTCCAAGCATCCAAGGCATGGTCGCAGCCGGGGGCAACGATGTCGAGCAAACGCGTCCGGCGAGGCTTGCAGACTGCTTGAATACCACAACACGCTCATCTGCGGTGACAACGGCAATCGCGATCAAGGCGCTGAACTGTGGCACAAGGTTGCGCCGCGCCTCGCCGATCACCTGACCGTCGTTGCGGCGCGCATACGGCAGAGCAGCTGCTTTTCGCCGCTGAAGGACTGGGGTGAGGTCGCGGTCGACGTTCGCGGCCACGCGCTCAACGGCGGGGCACTATCTCGCTGAAGAATTGCCCGATGAAACCGTTACCGAGCAGAAGGCATTCTTTGTCTAGAGCTAGATGACCGAGAAGTCCCTCATGAACTTCAAATGATCCTCGAGTGACAGGCCGCTTCGCGCGCGAGGTTGGGTTCGCAGCTCGTGATCCAGCACATGGGCCACGAACATCGCGCGGTACCACGGCGCGTTGAGCTCCGCCCGTCGCCCGGGCAAGCTTCGATCCTGATCGATCTTCCGCTTTTCGTTCTCTTCGTTGAACTCGTCGATCGCGCGAAGCTCGCCACACCAGCGGTTCGCGAAGAAGAACTGGACATCATCGCAGTAAACGCTGACCGCGGGGGTATAGAGCTCGGACCGCCCCAGCAGGCATCGCAGAGCGCTCTTCGCGCCGCTGTAGACGTCAACGTCGATCGAAATGAAGCCGAGCGGCGCCGATGGATCGAGGCCGGCGACGAAGGGGTCGATGGTATCCTTGATGTCTCCGAAGATCAGCTCCGCGCGTCCGTCAACGCGGCGTTCCAGCTCTTGCCGATTGGTCATCCGGAAGTCCCCGACCGACCAAAGCTCCGGATGGTCCCGAAACCCGTCGATCGTCGGCAGCCCCTCCCCCGCGTCGAAACCGACAATCCGGAGATCAACGCCCGTCTCGGCGCGGACCGCTTCCGCGAGCGAGACCATGTTGAGCAGACCATTGCCGGTGGCGACCCCGAATTCGCACACGGTTGCCTTGTTCTTTCCGGCGAAGCGGGCGAGGTCTGCCGCCTTGAGCAGCCCGTAGGCATAGGCCGGGAAATCGACCACGCCGTACGCCTCCTTCTCGCGAAAAGTCCCGCGGCGTTTCACGTCCCGCCGGCGGAGCACTCTGGCGGGGGGCTCTTCGAGAAGTAGGGCAAGACGCTTCAACTTGGACAGCATGTCGACGGGCCTCCTAAGGGGGAATGGCAGCGGGCGGTCATGCTACTGCACGCGAGGCGGCGAGTCACTGCACGCGGTCGTCACGATTTTCGAAAATACTAGCGGAATTGCGGGGAGCGACGATCGCGCCTAATGACCCTGCGGCAGAGGTCCCGCGCGATTCGGTACGCGGAGAAAAACCACTCGCCGATAACCGCGCGAGCGAAATACTTGGCCTTCTCGGAGGCCAGTTGGAACGGGTATAACACCAGCGCAAGCATCGAATGCCAGAGGTATTTCCGCCGGGGCATTCCTTCGAGCAGGGCGCAACCGGCTCGGCCGAATTCGCGCAGGCTCCATGCCTGCAGAAAGAGAACCGGTCGCCAATATGCGGGGCGAAATTGAGCTATCCCGCTCCTGGCGAATTGGTAGTAGGCGTCGACGCGAGACCACCGCTTCTGCTGCGTCAGGCTGTTCGAAGTGCTGCGATAGATGATCACAGGGCGATCGACGCTTCCGACGTTCCAACGTTCTGCCACGCGGCGCCACATCTCCCAATCCTCAGCCCAGATCTGATTTGGATCGAACAGCCCGACATCCTCGAGCACGCAGCGGCGAACCATCACCGCTGAGGCGTTGCCGACCGCATTGTGGACGACGAGTTGACGCCGGGTCCCGCTGGACCCGGGCAGGTTGGGCTTCCAGAATCCACGCCTGCCGGTCTGCGGCTCCCACCACGAGGTAAGGCCGGTGGCCAGGCCGATCTGGGGATGGTCGGCCAGATAGCGCATCTGAAGCTCCGTCTTCTCCGGAAGCCACATGTCGTCGCAATCAAGGAAGGCGATCAGCTCGCCAGTGGTCTCCTGGATTCCCCGATTTCGCGCTTCGGGCAAGCCGCGGTTCTCTTGCCGAACCAGGCGAACGCCTTTTCCCGCATAGCGTTCCACGATCGCCGCGGTGTCATCGGTGGACCCATCATCAATGACCACCACTTCATCCACCGGGCGCGTCTGCGCAAGAATGCTTTCGATGGCGTCTCGAATGAACGGCCCACCGTTGTAAGCGGTAACGACCGCGCTGACCCGTGGCGGGACCTGTTCGGGGTGGCGATGGGTGTCCGAATTCACAGGGGAAATGGCGGCGAGCAAGCCGTGAAGATGGTGCCGCCGATCGCAGGAGACAAGGCGCCAGGTTGATTGGGTTCGCAATCTGCCAGCGCCGCACCAGGCACAGGCCAGCCTTCGACGGTTCTGCTGCTCGAAAAGGTGAGGAAGATCAAAGCGGAAAACCCGGTGCTCCGACGATGACCACCTGCCGAGCCGACGACCCTTTTTGCCGAGCATAGGCCCGGAAAGCCCGGGCACGCTACTGCAGTTGAGCGGGTGCCTCGTAGTCTGCCCGCACGATGGCGACGCCCCAGCGCTTCAAGGTTCCCGCCATATCGAACCCGATTCGCTGATAGTACGCGCGAACTTCCTTTCCTGCGTGCTCAAGAGCTTCGCGGTTTTCCCACGAAGCGATCGTTACGATATTGAACGACGAATCTCCATCCCTCTTCTCGAAGGCCACGTGGCCGCGGAAGCCATGCAGGGTGCCGATGAAGGCCATGTTTCGTTGCATCGCTGCCTCGAATTCTTCTCGCGCAGCATCGGGGACGACGAAGCTGTCGATCCGGAAGTAGAGCTGAGGGTAGCGCTTCAAATCGATGGTGAAATCGGACAATGGAGATCTCCCTGCGGCGTTCGTGGTAGGGGCAGCGCATCCCACCGCAACGATTGCAGCTGCCAAAGCGAGAACGGTGCGCATGACGTATCTCCTCACCGGGCCGCGTGCGGTTCGCGGAGGAAGGTGCGGATCTCCGCGGCGATCCGCGCCGGCTCGTCCTCCTGGATGAAGTGCTTCGCCGTTTCCAGAATGACGGTGCGGTGGTTTGCGAACGTCCGCTCGAAACGCTCGCGGTCGCCAGCGCGAAATCCCCCATCCTTCGCGCCCCAGATGATCAGCGCCGGCCGGTCGGCGATGCGCCCGAGCCTCTTCTCCACCTCGGCAAGGTACTCGCTCGACGCGATGATCTCGCGCGGGAAGATCACCGTCGGCTCGCGCCGATCCGGCCGGCGAAACGGCCGCAGGTACATCTCGAGCACGTCGTCGGGCAGCGGGTCGCGCGTGCCGATAGCGAAGAACATGTGGGGGATGCCGTTGAGCTCGAGGCCGAGAACGCGGCCGATCGGCCCTCCCATGAATCCGCTGAAGCGACGCGCGTTCGGGTCGCCGTCCTTCGGCCACGCCCAGGTATTGCCGATCAGCGACTTCACCAACTCGGGCCGGCGGCCGGCGACGCCGAGGCCGATCGGGCCTCCCCAGTCCTGCACCATTAGCGTCGCGTTCGAGATCTTCAGCGCGTCGAAGAACTGTTCGATCGACTGGTTGTGGGTGCGCGGGAGAAAGTCGTACGCCGCCGGCGCCTCGGACAGCCCGAAGCCCGGGTAGTCGAGGGCGATGCAGCGATACTCGCCGCGCAGCTCCTTCACGATGTTGCGGTAGAGGAACGACCAGGTCGGGTTGCCGTGGAGGAAGACGATCGTCTCATTCGCTTGCGCCGGCCCCTCGTCGAGGTAATGGACGCGCGCGCCGTTGGGAAGCTCGACGAAGTGATGCGCGAACGGGTAGAGCTTCTCGTCGACGGGGAACTTGAGCCCGTCCGGCCCCGGCCCCGGGTCGCGCGCCGACAGCTTCGCCAGCACCACGCCGACCACCGAGGCGAGCGCGACCATCGCTCCGAGGGCGACTCCGATCTTCTTGAGCCTCTTCATCAGTTTATCCTCCGGGAAGTGAACGGTTCGAGCGCCGCGCGGACAAGATCGCGGCGCGGCTTCGAGCTCGGGTCGGCGCGGTAGTAGGCGGCCACGCGCCTCGCCGCTTCGATGCCTTTGAGCTTCTCGCGCAGCGCGGCCAGATCCGGCGGCGCCACCAAACTCGAAGCGCCCGGGGTCACCCGACCAAGCGCGGTCGCGCGGGCGAGTCGGCGGTGGCAGCGGCACGGCGCCGCGGGGTTGATGATGCCGCAGTTCGCGTCGAGCGCCTCGCGCAGCCGCTCGCGCGCCCGCGACAGCCGCTTGCGGAAGGTCGCCGCCGGCACCTCGAGGATCTCCGCGGCCTCCGGCCCCTCGAGCTCCAGAATCTCTCCCAGGATAAAGGCGATCCGGTCATCGGCATCGAGGCACTGGAGCAGCGCGCGACTGCAGCTGACCTTCAATTCTCCGAGCGAGACGGCGTCCTCGATGCGCTCGGGCGCTTCCAGGTCGAGCCCGTCGGCGAGGTCGGCGGCGAATTGCTCGGCGTTGAAGAGCGGCTTGCGCTTGAGCTCGAGAATCCGGTTGACCGCGACCTTCCAGGCCCAGGTGGAGAAGGCGGAGCCGCCCTCGAACTGGGCCAACCGCGTGGCGACGCGCAGCAGGCACTCCTGCGCGGCATCCTCGGCCTCGACCGGCGAGAGCAGCATCCGCAGTGCGAGGTTGAAGAATGGCCGCTCGAGCGACCGCATGATCTGCTCCATCGCTGACTTCTCTCCGGCGACCGCGCGCTGCACCACCTCGAGTGTGATCTGCTCCATGTCGACTCCTCGAAGCGTTGGACGGGAAGTACGGCGCGAGTGTGACCGGAGTCGCGTTTGGTAACTCTCGATTCGGTTTGAAGCGGCGGACGCCCTGGGGTCATCCTGGCCGAGGCAGACGCGCTGGAGTGGAGAACCGTGCCATCACGCTCCGACGTGCAGATGCCGGTCGGAGCGATAGCTCGACGTCTGCCTCTGCGAGGCTTCGAGCTCCTGCAGCTTGAGGCCGCGCATGACGTCCGAGCGTTGCAGGATGCCGATCATCGCGCCGTCTTGAACGACCGGCAGTATAGCCACATCGCTTGCGCCCATCAGCTGCAAGGCGCGCCCCAGGTCATCGTCAGAGCCCACGGTGTCGACGTTCTGCATCACCTTGCCCACCGGGGTGAGCCGGCGCTCGTTGGGCGGGACCTTCTCCACTGCCGATTCGGTGAGCAGACCCACCACGCGGCCGTTCTCCCCCACCGGGAAGGCCAGTCGCCGATCGCGCAGCATCTGCTCCGCCGCGTCGTAGACGCTCTGCGCCGGCGAAACAAATCCATAGCTCGGCGACATCAGATCGCGCACCCGGACATGACCCAACATCGCCTTGATCAAGACGCTGCGCGATTCTCCCTCGGCGCCGAGGAAGATGAAAAACGCGATGATGATCAAGATGAGGTTGAATGAAAACAAGCCGATGATGCCGAAGAGGACGGCGAAAGCCTTCCCGAGCCCGGCGGCGATTTGAGTTGCCCGGAGCACTCCATAGCGTTCGGCAAGCAGGGCACGCGCCACCCGCCCACCATCCATGGGGAATGCAGGCAGCAGGTTGAACAGGCCGAGAAACAGGTTCATCTCGGCGAGATAAAACAGCGCGAACTGGAGATCGAACGAGTCGAGCCCCGCGACCACCCGATTGGCGGCATAGAACACCGCCGCGAGAAAAAGACTCGTCAGCGGACCGACCAGCGCCATCACCGCTTCCTGCCGAGTGGTTTTCGGAGGAGTGGTGAGGTTCGAAACGCCGCCGATCATCAAGAGCGTGATGTCCTGCACGCGCCCGCCTTTCTTGAGCGCGTAGAGCGAATGAGCCAATTCGTGGACGAGCACGGACCCGAAAAGCGCGAGCGCCAGGCCGAGACCCCAGATAAAGGGGTTGCCCCCAAGCATCTCGCGAGGAACATCGGCGTGACTCGCCGCCGACCGGAACAGCAATCCAAACTGGTAGGCGAGAAAGGGGAGAATCAACAGAAACGAGTAATGGACCCGAATGGGTATTCCCTTGATCGTGCCAATGCGAAATCCACCCATGACCGCCTCCTCGAGGCTGATCTAGCCACGGGGGCAGGGCGGCGCACCGAAACAATCTCTGAGCGTCCCACTGCTAACTCAGAGGGTGAGACCCGGGCGGGGACCCGTCCCATTGTCCCCGAATGTCGCCAGATTCACGCCGCACCGGAGGGGTTCACGGTGAGGCTCGCGAGATCGACCTTCGACCCGGCGGCGGGTTGGAGTAGGTTCCGCGATCGCCCGGCGCAGGTAGAGTTGATCAAGAAAGCCGGAAATACCCTGACGAGGAAGGTCAACGCGCGGTCCGTCAGAACCCGACCCGGGAGCCCCGATGCTTAACCGAATTGCCGCAGCGCTGCTCATCACCAGTTGCCCCGCGGCGGTGCGTGCCGCGCCGCCGGACGAAGCACCGGATCGCTGCCGCCCGAACCAACCGTGCTGGCCGACGGCGGAAGAGTGGCAACAGCTCCGCGCCAGCCTCCGCGGCAAGCTGGAGCAGCCAACCTCGCCGTGGCAGCCGTGCACCGATGACGCAACGAGCGCGGCGTGCGCGGCGACGCTGCGCGATTTGAAGAATCCGTACTACCTCCAGGATCAAGCCGGCGGCACCGAATCGGCGGGGTGGCTCGACGCCTGGACCGCCGCGCAAAGCGCGTACGCCGTCGCCGCCGAGAGCGCCGAGGACGTCGCCGCTGCGGTGAGCTTCGCGCGCGATCACAATCTACGCCTCGTCATCAAGGGCACCGGCCACGACTACCTCGGCCGCTCCAACGCGCCCGACTCGCTGCTCATCTGGACGCACAAGATGCGCAAGATCACCGTGCACGACTCGTTCGTCGGGCGCGGCTGCCCGACCGGTCAGGCCGGCTTGCCCGCGGTCACCGTCGAGGCCGGCACGCGCTGGCTCGAGGCGTACCAGGAAGTGACCGGCAAGCATGGCCGCTACGTGCAGGGCGGCGGCTGCACCAGCGTCGGCGCGGCAGGCGGATTCATCCAGGGGGGCGGCTTCGGAAACTGGTCGAAAAAATACGGAACTGCGGCGGCGAGCATGCTCGAGGCCGAGGTGGTCACCGCCGATGGCAACCTTCGCGTCGCGAACGCTTGCCAGAACCACGATCTGTTCTGGGCGCTGCGCGGCGGCGGCGGTGGCACCTTCGGCGTCGTGACGCGCATGACGATGATGACCCATCCGCTGCCGAAGATCTTCGGATGGATTAACGGAGAGATCGCCGCCAAGAGCGATGCCGCGTTCA
>WNEZ01008643.1_pt1 | contig 11354 bp, 10 predicted proteins | sample 5400521 | NCBI WGS metagenome assembly WNEZ01 (sample SAMN13153339, study PRJNA577476) | soil metagenome | isolation source: 120 cm saprolite under Douglas fir tree site 2 hole 1 replicate 1 | place: USA:California | collected 2015-04-18
GCGCTCGAACGTATTCGCTCCGGCGAAGCCAAGTTGGTCGTCGGCACCCACGCCTTGATTGAAGACAACGTGGAATTTGCGCGCCTCGGTTTTGCGGCGATTGATGAGCAGCACCGCTTCGGCGTGTTACAGCGCAAACGATTGATGGACAAAGCCGCGAAGCACGGGCACGCCCCGCACGTCCTGGTGCTGACCGCCACGCCGATTCCGCGCACTCTTTCGCTCACGCTCTATGGCGACCTGGATGTTTCGGTGCTCGATGAATTGCCGCCGGGACGTACCCCAATCGAAACGCGCATGACCACCGAGCGCCATCTTCCTGGGGTGTGGGAATCGCTGCGCCGGGAAGTCGAGGCTGGGCATCAGGGATACGTCGTCTATCCGGTGATTGAGGAATCCAAGCTCGAATTGAAAGCCGCGATGGAGGAGTACCAGCGTCTTTCGAAAACGGTTTTTCCGAAGCTAAAACTGGGTTTGCTGCACGGGCGGCTTTCGAGCGAAGAAAAAGAAGAAGTGATGCAGCGGTTCCGCAAGAACGAAGTGCAGATCTTGGTGGCGACCACCGTCGTGGAAGTGGGCGTCGACGTGCCGAACGCCACGGTAATGATCATCGAGCACGCCGAGCGCTTTGGCTTGGCGCAGTTGCATCAGTTGCGCGGGCGCATCGGACGCGGCGCTCAGAAGTCCCAATGCATCCTCGTTGCGCCGGGAAGAATGACAGACGAAGCGCGCGCGCGCTTGGAAACCATGGTGCGCACCAGCAACGGTTTCGAAATTGCCGAGACCGATCTGCTGATTCGTGGCCCCGGCGAATTTTTTGGCACCAAGCAATCGGGCGAGATGGGATTCAACGTGGCCAATCCGCTGCGCGACCGCGAGCTCTTGGAATTGGCGCGCAAGGAAGCCTTCGCGCTGGTGGAAAATCCCGCACACAAGTTGGAATTGCAGCGCTTGCTGCGGCTGCTGCCGGGCGAATGGCAGCGGCGCTACCATCTGGCGCGCGTGGGATGAGGAAAATCTTCCCATGCGAGTGATCGCCGGAACTTTTCGCAGCCGCCAGTTGAAATCGCTCAAGGGGTTGGCGCTGCGTCCGACGAGCGACCGCCTCCGCGAGACACTTTTCAACGTATTGGGCGACAGAGTTTCCGGCGCGCGGTTTCTTGATTTATTCGCGGGCACGGGCGCCGTGGGTATCGAAGCGCTCAGCCGCGGCGCGCGCGAAGTCGTCTTTGTCGAGAATCACTTGCCAGCCGGCGCGCTGATTCGCAAAAATCTCGAATTGCTGGGATTGACGTCGTCCGCGCGCGTCTTGCCGGTGGACGCCATGCGCGGCATGCAAGAGCTTGCCGCCGGGCGCGCAACGGAATCGTTTGAAATTGTTTTTCTCGATCCGCCATACGCCGCAGCGGGAGAGTATGCGCGGGTGCTGACCTTTCTTGGTGACGCCCCGTTCCTGCGCGATGGCAGCTTGGTCATCGCCGAACATCGCAAGACCTCCACGCTTCCGGAAAAAGTGGGGCGGCTCGAATGCGTTCGCGACCTTCGCCAAGGCGACGCAAGCCTGACTTTTTACCGCTGCGAAAGCAAATAGCAGGCAAACCCTCAAGGGCGGATTGCCATCCATAGAAGGGACGGTCGGGCGCCAGCCACGGGGTGAAAATGCGGCGTTGCACGGTATAATCGGTGTTCGATGAAAAAGAAGTTCAAGGTCAACCCCTTCGATTTGCTCGGCCAGGTGGAGTTTTGGCCCATTCCCGTGACCATACCGGGAAGTGCGATGCCGCGACTGGAAATCGCCTGGAGCAGCTTTCATCAAAACTTTTTCAGCGGCCTGCCGGTCTTTTTCCAGCGCATGCGTTTGCCGAAGGGCGCGCAACCGGCCGAAGTGTTCCGCGATTGCCGGGTCGAGCGCCGCGTCCCGCGCCGCGCCATTGTGCTGGCCGCTGCCGCGCACATCACCCTCTTCTTTCTGCCGTGGTCCGAACTGCCTGCTGCTTCCCGCAGAATCGACGCCTTCGCAAATACGCAACTGACCTGGTCCGGCCCGATTGAAGATTTGCCGCTCCTCCATTCCCCGCGCGAAACTCCCAAGCCGCGTGCGAAGCGCGAAATCGAGAAACCTCCAGCCGCCGATAACAACGAAGCCTTTCATCCGCGCCAGCGTATCTTTACCGATCCCTCGCGCCCCATGCATCCGCGGCAAACGCTTATCAATCCCGCCGCACCGCCCGATGCGCCAAAATTTCTGCCGGAAATGCCGAACATCGTGCAGCTCGCACCGGCTTCCGCGCCTGCGCGTCCGCGCATGGAAATCAGTGAGCAGACGCTCGCAAAACTCAGGCCGAAAACGACTCGAAAATCACTGAATGCGGAAACGCCTGCGAACGACGCGCCGAACCTGGAGCAGCGTCCCGCGGAAATCAGCATCGCCGCGAACCAATCAAGCGGAAGAAGCCTCTGCCCCTGATGTGGCTGCGTCGTCCTCGCTTGCTGCCGGAAATTCGGCGAGCACGTTGATCGCGCTTTCGGCGACGCCCGCGGCTCCCGCTCCGGTGGTACCTGTGCCGCAAGGCAATCTGGCCGCGCGCGTGGCCATCTCGCCAGAGGGAAAATCGAACGCGGTCGGAAACGGTTCGCCCAATTCCGCGAACGGCGCGAGCGGTTCAAAAGATACTGGCGGCGCAGGAAATGGTGCGCTCGGAATAAGCATCAGCGGCGGCAGCCCTAAGCTGAATGCCGGAATTTCCGGCCTGGGCAGCCCGCTGAAAATCCCGCCGCCAAAATCGCAAATGAGCCTGAAGCGGCCGGACCCCAACGTTTCGATCGAAGACGTTCCGGAGCGCACCGGGCCGCCGAATTTTGCCGCCTTGCCGCCGGGCGCTCCCCCGGAGCAGCTTCTGCGTTCGCGGCGCGTCTATTCGATGAACGTGAACATGCCGAACTTCAATAGCGCCACGGGCAGCTGGATCATTCACTTCTCCGAAATGCGTCTTTCGGGAATTGGGCCGCGCACGGGCACAGTGGCCGCACCCGTCCCGATGCACAAAGTGGACCCGAAGTACCCGCAGGACATGGTTCTCGGACACGTCGAAGGCGAAGTGATTTTATACGGAGTGATCCGCAAGGACGGCAGCGTGGACAGCATTCAACTGGTGCAGAGCGTCGATGAAAAACTGGACGCCAACGCCATCAGCGCTTTCGCAATGTGGAAATTTGAGCCGGCCACCCGCGATGGCCAGCCCGTCGATCTCGAAGCCATCGTGCGCATTCCGTTTCATGCGCCAGAGCGCAAGTAAGTTCGGTTCGCCGTCAGTCTCGCCAATTGCTTTCGACAAATATTGGGAGTAGGCTCTCCCTAACTTGCCACTTGGCCGCTGGCCCAGCGCGCCGGCAGGTATATCTGTCTGCGGACTCTCGCCTTTTCTTTGCCGAGGAGGATGCCATCATGTCCGTCGCTGCGGCGCACAAGGAAATCTTCAAAAAACTCTATCAGGACGTGTGGAACGAGCGGAAATTCGAGGTTATTAAAGAGGTGATCTCCGAAAGCCATGCGCTCGGAGACCCCACGATTTCGGGCGCGGCGGTTGGCCCGGAAGCCTACCGCAAACAGGTGGACCGCTTCCTCGCGGCATTTCCGGACTTGCGGTTCATGATTGACGACACGGTCAGCGAGAAAGACAAGATGGTAATCGCTTGGCGCATCACCGGCACCCACGAGGGCGAATTCCTCGGCGTGCCCGCCACCGGGAAAAAGCTCACCATTTCGGGCATCACCATCAATGAGATTTCCAATGGCAAAATCCTGGAATCCGCGGTGATCTGGGATGCCCTGGGATTACTGCAGGAAATGGGCGTTGAGATGCCCGTTAAGTACGAGCGACGGTACGCAGTTACCCGCTGAGCGCGCCTGAATTCGCGGCAGAAGTTCACAGCCCGCCCCCGGCTCCGGGAGCGGGCATTTTTTATTCGTGGCCCACGGATAATTCCCCCAACGATTCTCTCGTTTTATTCTTGGCCTTCAAGTACCCTAAAAGTGATCCGGTCCGATACCCGCCCGGGAGTGTTTCAATGTTTCTTGGTGCGACTCATCCCCCACAATTTTCTTTCCTTCGCGGATTCATTTTGCTTTTCCTCACTATGCTTGTGGCTGGCGGGTCCTGTTCTCTCGCACGGGCGCAATCCCCGGCGGATTTCTCGCCGTCCTCGGTGCCTGTTTTCGTGGGTGACTTCGAGCTGTTTTCTGTCACGTCCCCGCTGGCGTCGTCGAGGCGCGCCACTCCGGCCGGAACTACTCGCTCTTCGGCCGTGGCCGCTTCCCCCAATGACTCGGTGAGAAACAAAGCGGACGGCGGCCCGCTCCTTCTGGATTCAGACACTCCGTCCATTCAGGCCCAGCAGTTGACGGATTTTTTCGCGGTTGCGCTAGTGCAGGCGCTGCAAAAGAGCGGCTACAGCAGCGTCAGCCGCCGAGGCCAAACGGCAAAATCCGGTGCACAGATTCGTGGCGTCTTCACGGAACCGGACGCGAAGAATCGCATCCGCCGCGCCCTGTTGGGCGGTGGCTCCGCGGGTTCAAAACTCCTGCTCTATATCGGAATTTTCAATCTGGGGAGGCCGGATCAGCCGCTCTACCAGTCGGCGCCCGAACAGTCTCCTGAACCGCAATTCGGCCCGATTATCACCCTGAATTCCTATATTCCGCTCGCAAAATACGAGCTCCCAAAAAATCCCACCGAAGACGACGTCCGCACAATCTGCGCGCAAATCGCCGCGAGCTTGACGGCCCTGTTGCAGGAAAATCCCGCGGCCTTCTCCCAGTAGGCCACGGGGCAACCACGTTTGCCTTCCGGACCATCCCAAAGCCGCGCATCTTGAGAGACGCTTCCCAGGCTTATCGTACAGTGTTAACATCGAGGGGCACGATGACGACATGTTTTCGCGGGGGGATCTTCCCTGTAATGGGATTGCTCACCAGGGAACGCGACTGGCGTCAAAGGAAACACAAGGGTTAGTGTGGATATCGAATGATTCGCAGAGCCAAAGCGCGGCATGACTCGGTCAGGGTACTGGCTTTTTCCCTGGCCATTCTGTTTGCCTTGTTTGCTGCGCAAGCCCTAATTCACTCCCACGAAAACGGGCAGAACGAAGCCACGTGCCAGGTTTGCCAGGCGGCCCACATCGGCTCTGTCCCGGCCTCCGTAACACTGTCGTTTTTCGCTCTGCTTCTTGTCACTGGGTACGTTCGGCCGTTCGTTCTGGCGTTTCATCAAGAACTTTTTTTCCACGATTCTCCCTCCCGCGCTCCGCCCACTGCGTAATCCAGTAATCCCCTTGATCGGTTCTTCTTTGCGCTGACTCCGCGGACGGAGCGGCGCAACCGCCCTAATTCCAGGCGGCCACTCCAATACCAGCCAACACACATCGCCCGACTTAGGGTTCTGAGGAGAAATTCAAATGGCTTTTCGCAAGACCATCCTTTTGGTTTTCGGTTTTAGTCTCTTGTTCTGCGCGGTCCCTGGTTGGGCGCAGTTGGGCAACTCGGGATCCATCGAAGGTGTGGTTAAAGACTCGTCTGGCGGAGTGGTTCCCAATGCCACTGTTGAAATCGCATACTCTGTAAGCGGCTACCGTCGGCAAGTCACCACCGGAAGCGATGGAGCGTTTCGATTCACAAACGTTCCGTTCAATACGTATCATTTCGTCGCGACCGCATCGGGTTTTGCGGCCTTCGTGCAGGATGTGGACGTGCGCTCGGCAGTCCCCACAACCGTGCAAGTCGGCTTGAATGTAGCCGGAAGCACGACTAGCATTACGGTCGAAGAAACGGGCGGCGACCTGGTCGAGAATGAGTCTACTTTTCACACCGATGTGGACCGAGGACTATTCGACAAGCTTCCCTTGGAAAGCGCGTCTTCCGGATTTTCCTCACTCGTGACATTGGTGTCTCCGGGCGCAGCCGCGGATTCCAACGGCCTTTTGCATGGACTCGGGGACCACGCGGAAAACTCCTATTCCGTCGATGGTCAGCCCTTCACCGATCAATTCAGCAAAGTGTTTTCGAACCAGCTTCCCACCGACGCGATCCAATCCTTGGAAGTGATTTCTGGAGCGCCACCGGCGGAGTTTGGCGATAAGACCAGCCTCGTCGTCAAGGTAACGACCCGCTCCGGCTTGGGGGTTACCACGCCGACCGGCAGCGTGACCACTTCGTACGGGAGTTTTGGCACCGCCAATGTCGGATTCAATCTCGCCTACGGTGGCCAGAATTGGGGGAATTTCATCGGGGTGAATGGCCTGAAGAGCGGACGTTTTCTGGACCCTCCGGAATTCACGGTATTACACGACAAAGGCAACTTGGAAAACGTCTTCGACCGCTTTGATTACAATCTGTCGCAGGCCAATTCGATCCATTTGAACTTCCAGTACTCGCGCTCCTGGTTCCAGACTCCCAACACCTTCGACAATCTGAACGTCCTCGATTTCAACGGCATCAATGTTGGGAATACGGATCAGCGTTCCAAGATCGGGACGTTTAACATCGCGCCCACGTGGACCAGGCTCATCAGTCCGAACGCCGTCTTTACGTTGGGCGCTTTCGTTCGGCGCGACCAGTACAACTACTATCCGAGCAACAATCCTTTTGCAGACCTGGGGCCGATCAATTCGGAAACCATCACTCAGGATCGCAAGCTGACCAACGCCGGCGCTCGCTCCGATATCTCGTACGTGAAAGGCATTCACAACATCAAAGCAGGCACTACGTATGAGCAGACCTTCCTCACCGAAAACGACAAGTTTGGGATCATCGATCCCAACCTGCTTCCCTCAACAACAGATAACGCAGGCGTTCCCTGCTTCAATCCTGTCACCAATATGGCGACCGCCGGCACACCTTGCGCGGTCCTCCTTCCTATCGACCTGACTCGTCAGGGCAGCCTTTTCGCATTTCACGGACACACGGACGTAAAGGAGCTTGCGCTCTACGTGCAAGACACGATCACGAAAGGAAACTGGTCGTTCAATCTAGGAATTCGCGGCGATCTGTACCGAGGTCTGGAGTCCACCAGTCAAGCGGAACCCCGGCTTGGCATTGCCTACAACATTAAGCCCACCAATACGGTGCTCCGAGTTTCCTACGCGCGAACCTTGGAGACGCCCTTCAACGAAAATCTGGTGGTGGCAACCACGGGTTGCAACGTCGACGTGATTGCCGCGCTCATTCCCTGCGTGCCGGCCAATTCTCCCGCCGGATTCAGGAACGAGTTCCACGCCGGGTTGCAGCAAGCCTTTGGAAAATACCTGGTTGTGGACGGCGAATACTTGTGGAAGTACACCCACAATGCGTACGACTTCAGCATTTTGGGCAACACGCCCATTACGTTCCCAATTGTGTGGCAGAGCTCCAAGATTCCCGGCTTTGCCCTCCGCGCCAGTGTGCCGAACTTCCACGGCCTTACTGCACTGGTGGTGATGTCGAGCGTCGCTGCTCGGTATTTCCCGCCGCAGGTTGGCGGCCTGGGCGTCACTGTGGGGCAGAGCGGGTCGGTGTTCCGCATCGATCACGACGAGAAGTTCAATTCAACGGTTCACTTGCAATATCAGCCTTGGAAGCGCGGCCCATGGGTGGGATTCAACTGGCGCTATGACAGCGGTCTCGTCGCTGGTGCGGTTACGGACTTCCCCACCGCCCTGTCCTTCGACGGCGATCAGCAGGCGGCGATCGGGTTGTTCTGTGCTGGTCCCGGCGGCCAACGGATCTTTGCGTCCCTCACGTCCCCTCTGAGCAACGACCCCGCGAGCTGCGGCGCCAATCCGACCGGAACGGGCGCCACGCGCGTCAAGATTCCAGCGAATGGCACGGAGAATGACGACAAGAATCCGCCTCGCATCCAGCCGCGGCATCTTTTCGATGTTGCGGTGGGTGACGACAACCTGTTCCACGGTGATCGCTACCGCTGGAGCGCGCGCGTAACCGTCATCAACGTGACCAACAAAGAAGCGCTCTACAACTTCCTCTCCACCTTCAGCGGAACACACTTTGTCAGCCCGCGCGCCGTCACCGGAGAACTCGGCTTCCACTTTTAGGCGGCTGCGTTTCGCCTAACTATTCACATTCAAACACCCTGGACGGGCACGGCATCTTTACCCTGAGTTTCGAAGGGGCCGTGCCCGTCTTTGTTTACCGCTTTATAGTTCCTGTGCTGGCCGAACCCTCGCGGGTTCGGCCAGTCTCCTATTCGTGCCCCACCGCGATACGCCCCAACAATTTGACCTTGGCTTTCTCCCCGGCCTACACTCAACCTCTTCTCATGAAGAGAACACAGAGAATTTGGGAGGAATATCATGTCGACCGAACTAAAAAATAAGGTGGCGCTCATCACCGGCGGGACAACTGGCATCGGCCGCGACGCCGCGGTGCTCTTCGCGCGCGCGGGCGCCAAGGTGGTGCTCACCGGCCGCCGCGAAGCGGAGGGAAAAGAGACTCTAGAACTGGTCCGCGCGGCGGGCGGCGACGGTTTGTTTGTTCAGGGAGACGTGGCCAAGAGCGCGGACGTTCAGGCAATGGTGCGCAAAACGGTCGAAAAATTTGGACGCCTGGATGTCGCCTTCAACAACGCCGGCGTGGAGGGAAAGTGGGTGCCTATCACCGAGCAATCCGAAGAAGATTGGAACCAGCTCATCGACATCAATCTGAAAGGTGTTTGGCTCTGCCTTAAGTATGAAATCCAGCAGATGCTGAAACAGGGCGGTGGCGGAACAATCGTCAACATGTCCTCGGTCGCTGGCTTGATGGGTGCCGCCGGAGCGGCAACCTACTGCGCGAGCAAGCATGGCGTCATCGGATTGACCCGCGCCGCCGCACTCGAAACAGCCAGCAAAGGCATTCGCGTGAACGCCGTTTGCCCCGCCGTGATCGAAACAGCCATGGCCGATCGTGCCTTTGGAGATCCCGAAGTGCAGAAGCGCGTCCTCGCGCAGCATCCCATCGGGCGCTTTGGAAAAGGTACGGAAGTCGCCGAGGGCGTCTTGTTCCTGTGCTCCAGCGCCTCCTCCTTTATGACCGGTCAGTACCTTGTGCTCGACGGCGGAATGCTCGCCGGTCTGAACCCCAACGCATAAAGTGCCAGCGAGAATGGAAGCAAGCAAGTTGCGGGAGTTCGCGGCTCGCTACACCGTCGCCTGGTGCAGCCGCGAGCCTTCCCGTGTCGCGGAGTTCTTTTCGCCGAACGGTTCCTTGCGCGTGAACGACGCGGCTCCGGCCGTCGGACGTGCGGCCATCGCCGAAATCGCACGCGGATTCATGGACGCATTTCCCGATCTGCAATTGAACATGGACAATCTCCTCATTCGCGGAGACCGCGCCGTCTACCATTGGACTTTTGCAGGAACCAACACCGGACTCGGCGGCACCGGCAAAAGCGTGTGCTTCAGCGGCTTCGAGGAGTGGACCTTCAGCAACGATGCTTTGATCGCCGAATCGCTGGGCCACTTCGATGAATCGGACTACCGCCGCCAGCTCGAACATGGATGGAGCGCTTGAAGATCGGATTCGCAAAATTCATACAACTGCTTGCCGCTAGTGATGCGGGGGGATTACCGCCGCTTTTGCTTGGCGTCGTTCTGCGCGACGCGCGCCTTCACCAATTTCTTGATCAGCGCAGCCGAAGGCGGCTTATCCGCCTGAAAACGAATCGTCCCCTTGGCGGTCTCGAACCCCTCGAGATCCTTCTTGTACTTCACAATCAGCGCAGCACTCATCGGAAACAGGCTGCAATGCCTGGTAAAAGCCGCGAAACCGAAGAGCAGTCCCTTATAACGGAAAGTGGGAATGCCATAGCTGATGCATTCCGTGGTTTCCGCCGGAATCACGGAGCGGATGATGCGGCGAATTCTCTGCAGACTGCTGCGCGACGGCTCCGGCACCTTCGCAAGGTAGGCGTCTATGGTTTTGGGAGCGGATTTAGAGTTCATTTTCTTCATGGCGGATCACCGAGACCGCTTCAGCAGCAGAAATCCCCCAACGAAAGAAAAGACTCCAGCGGCCAGCGCGGCCAGGTTGGCCGCCCAGAAAAGTGGATTATGAAACTCTTCGCGCGGCGAATTCACAAAGAAGTGGTGAACCAGATGCCCGTAAGCGAGTGTCGTGAACAGCACGCTCGCTCCGCTCAGAATGCTCAGGATTCGCATCGCTACCTCCCGTTTCGAACGCCAGTCTTGCACAAGGCTCTGGAAGTTCCAAAGCATTTGGTAGTGGGTTCAAACTGACCCACTACCAAGCATTTTGTGGACTGGCAATTTCGCTAAATGCGGATAGACTCTTTCCGCTATGACCATGAATACAGAGACATCTGCCGCATCTGACTTGCGCATTGGCGTCGACCTCGGCGGCACCAAAGTCGAATTTGTAGCCCTCGAGCGCGACGGCCGCGAAGTCCATCGCCACCGCGTCGCCACTCCCCGCCACGATTACGACGCCACCGTGCGCTGCATCAAGGAAGGCGTCCAATCCATCGAAACTGAATTGCAACGCCGCGCCACCGTCGGCGTTGGAATTCCCGGCACGATTTCCGGCTTGACCCACACCGTAAAAAACGCCAACTCCACCTGGCTGAACGGCCGCGCGTTCGACCGCGACCTCGGCGCCGCGTTGCAGCGGGAAGTGCGTTGCGCGAACGATGCTAACTGTCTCGCGGTTTCGGAAGCAACCGATGGCGCGGGCGCGGGCAAGCGACTGGTCTTCGCGGTGATTCTCGGAACCGGCTGCGGCGGCGGCGTCGCCGTGGATGGCCGGGTGCACAACGGGCGAAATGGCGTTGGCGGCGAGTGGGGACACACCACCCTGCCGTGGATGAAGCCCGACGAATATCCGGGAACCGATTGTTATTGCGGCCATCGCGGATGCATCGAAACGTGGATTTCCGGCACGGGAATGGAAGCGGACTATGAGCGCGCCACCGGCCAAAAATTAATCGGCAAGGAAATTATCGCGCTTTCAGAAAGCGGCGATGCGCAGGCCAGCGCGTGCCTCGAACGCTACGAGAGCCGTTTGACCCGCAGCCTCGCCCAACTGGTGAATATTCTCGACCCGGATGTGATCGTGCTCGGCGGCGGAGTTTCGCAAGTCCCGCGTTTGTACGGCAACGTTCCGCGGCGCTTGAAGGAATATGTCTTTGGCAACGAAGCCGACACGCCGGTGTTGGCCGCTAAGCACGGAGACGCCAGCGGCGTGCGCGGCGCGGCCTGGCTTTGGCCGTTGAAGTGACGCGAGTTGCGTCGAGTGTAGTCACACTCGCGGAATTGCCGCGTTAAGAATCACTAACCCGTGCGAAAAAAGAGTGGCCGGTCCCGCTCTT
>WNEZ01029674.1_pt1 | contig 11353 bp, 10 predicted proteins | sample 5400521 | NCBI WGS metagenome assembly WNEZ01 (sample SAMN13153339, study PRJNA577476) | soil metagenome | isolation source: 120 cm saprolite under Douglas fir tree site 2 hole 1 replicate 1 | place: USA:California | collected 2015-04-18
TATTCCGCGATGAGCTCCGCGGGCTGAGAACGGGCCGGGCCACGCCCGCCTTGGTGGACATGATCCGCGTGGAGTACTACGGCTCGCCGACGCCGCTCAAGCAAATGGCCCAAATCAGCACTCCCGATCCGCAGCAGATTTTGATCAAGCCTTATGACCAGAGTTGCCTTAAGGACGTGGAAAAAGCCATCCGCGCCAGCGACCTGGGCATGTCGCCCAACAGTGACGGCAAGATGATCCGGCTGATCGTTCCGCCCATGAGCGGCGAGCAACGGCAGAAGATGGTCGCCCGCATCAAGAAATCGGCCGAGGAAGCCAAGGTCGCTTGCCGCAACATCCGCCGCGACGCCAACAAACATTTTGACCAGGCCGAAAAAGACAAGGAATTAACCGAAGACGAGCGCGACAAGGGCAAAGAGCAAGTGCAATCTTTGTTGAAGACTTACGAGGAAAAAGTCACCGAGCTGGCCGACAAGAAGTCGAAAGAAGTTATGGAACAGTAGGGAATGGTGAGTGGTGGAGTGGTGAGGGGTTCTATCGATTTATCGTTTCGCGCCCGCCGGATGTTTGAGTTAACTGAGTCACCACTCACGAATGCATGAATTGGTCATCGTTCGCAATTCTGGCAGGCTTTCATGTTGTTCTTCTCGCGATTTTGTCCCTGGACTTAGGCATATTTCAAAAACGTGCCCACGTCGTGGGCATAAAGGAAGCGGCGGCTTGGTGCGCCGTCTGGGTAGCACTGGCCTTGCTCTTCGCCTGGGGCATTGCCAGTTATTGGCATCTTTGGGATCCTGTAAACGCCATCCAGGGACCGGAAAAAGCTGTCGCCTTCCTCACCGGTTACTTGGTCGAGCTTTCCCTGTCGGTCGATAACCTCTTCATCTTCTTGGTGATTTTTCGCTATTTCGCTGTGCCGGAACATTTGCGCCACCGGGTGTTGTTTTGGGGGATCGTGGGCGCGGTCCTGATGCGAGCGACCTTCATCCTGGCCGGCGCCGCTCTGCTTCAGCGGTTCCATTGGTTGATCTATTTGTTCGGGGGATTCCTGATTTTCACGGCATACAAGCTGATCGCTGCCGGCAAAGGAGAAATCGATCCGGGCCAAAACATCGTGCTGCGGCTGGCGCGACGGTTCCTGCCAGTCGTCGAAACCTATAAAGCGGAGCGATTTTTTGTTCGCGTACCGCAATCGAATACGGCGAGCGGGGTCAGTGATGACCCCGGTTACCGGGGCGTTCACGCACCCCGCTCGCCGGGGCCCCCGCGCGGCCGGTGGCACCTGACTCCCTTGGCCTTGGTGTTGCTCGTGATCGAAAGCATGGATGTGGTTTTCGCGACGGATTCCATCCCCGCCATTTTCGGGATTACCCGCGATCCGTTCATCGTTTACACTTCTAATATCTTCGCCATCATCGGGTTGCGGTCGTTATATTTCTTGCTGGCCGGATTTTTGGGGAAGCTGCGCTACTTGGACTACGGTTTGGCCGGAGTGCTGGCGTTCGTCGGTCTGAAAATGTTGGCCGAGGAACCGATCCCCGCGTGCAATTGGCCTGGGCTGCCCGCCCTGCTCGGTATTGAGGCAAAATATCTCGGACTGATTTCTCTGGCAGTGGTGGCAACTATCCTGGCGGCGGCGATAATTCCATCACTCTGGTTGGAACGCCTTCCGCCACAGGAGAAGTCGGGATCTGGTAGTCCTCGGCGCTGAACATTAGCCCGCCGCGCGAGCAAGGATCGCTGACCCTTGCTCGCGCGGCGGGCTAACGACAATGGTCAGAGGGAGGAGAGACTATGGAAAAGGAGGAACAACTCAAGGCCGCCGCGGATAAGGTCGGCGTCGGCAGTTACCATCGTCATGTTTTTCTATGCACGGGTCCAAGTTGTTGCACGCCGGAAGTCGGCCTCGCTTCCTGGGAAGCCCTGAAACAGCAAATCAAGGACCACAACCTCGCCTCGGGACCCAAGGCTTGCTATCGCACCAAAGTCGGCTGCTTGCGCATTTGCTGTCACGGCCCAACAATGCTCGTCTATCCCGAAGGAACCTGGTACAGCGGCATGACCGCCGATCGGATCCCTCGCTTTGTTCAGCAACATCTAATCGACGGTCAGCCGGTCGAAGAATGGATTTTCGCGAGGAATCCGCTGACACAAAATGGACAACCGGTATAATTCAGTTATGCAATCAGTTCAATCAACACTTGTCCTTGATGAAATTCTGAAACCCATTACCCAGTGCTTGACTGTAGAGAATGCGCGGCAGCTTCTCGACCACCGACCACGCCGCCAGGTCCTTGCTCGGATCGAGAAGCTGGCTCGGAAATGCAATGAAGGGGAGCTAACTCCTGAGGAACGAGCTGAATATGAGTCCTACGTTTTCGCGGGCGAATTCGTGGCACTACTTCAGGCCAAGGCCAAGGCAATTCTAAGCAAAAGCGCACTCCGCGATGACTGACTCGCTGCGCTCAATGGTCTCGAAGCGAGCGCGCCACCGCTGCGAGTACTGTCGCCTTCACGAAGCCGATCTTCCGCGCCAACCGTTCCACTTGGAGCACGTGATTGCCCGGAAACACGGCGGGGCCCTCGCACTTCATAATCTGGCCTGGTCGTGCCAGCTGTGCAATCTTTTCAAAGGAAGCGATTTGAGCGGTTTGGACTCTCAAACCGGAAAAGTCGTCCGGCTTTTCAATCCGCGCAGGCACAGATGGGGTCGGCATTTCGCGTGGAAAGGGCCCTGGGTTTTCGGCAAGACGCCAATTGGCCGGGCTACGGTAGCCGTGCTGCGCATGAACCTGCCTCATCGTCGCCAGCTGCGCGCCTTGCTTATGCAGGCGGGGTTGTTCCCGTCGGTATGAGTTGCTCGGCACCGGGATTGACCACGACTTAAGGCCTTGCAAACTCGTTTCGCAAGAACTCTTGCACTTCATCCCATAAATCGGCCGCCTTCTCGAAGTCGACATCCATGGCCTTGGCCGTTTGCCGGGTGGCAAACTCTTTGGGTAGAGTTGCATGAACCTGGGGATTCATAGGGATCTGACGACTGTCCGCCTCGGCCAGCTTGGTTTCGACTTCAGGGCTGAGAAGGAAATCGACGAGCCGGCGAGCGCCGGCGGGGTTGGGGCGGCCGCGAACGATGGCCACGGTATTGGGTATGAACAACGTGCCCATTCTGCTTTCCTTGGGGGCGTCCCGATCGGGAAAGACAATAGCTACGGGTTTGCCGGCACTGACCTCGCCAATGGCGTCGTCGGTATCCGTAATGCCAACGGCGAATCGGCCTTCGCTGACGCCTTCCGCCACCTGCTTGTTTCCCGGAACGATGTTGATGCCGTTGTCTTTCAAGCCCCGGTAAAACTGCTTGGCTTTTTCTGTCCCCAAGACTTCGAACAAGCAGGCGGCTTGGGTCGCGGACGTGCCAAAATTCGGCTTGGCCATGACTGCCCTGCCCTTCCAACGTGGGTCGCCGAGATCGAGTAAGCTTCGCGGCCGGTCTTCCGGCTTCGGAAGCAGATTGGTATTTATCAAAAGAACCCGGGCACGCTCGGCGAAGGCGTGCCAAGTGTCGTCTTTGGCTTTGGCGAAAGAAGGATAATCCGTCGCCGACGGGCTGGCATAAGGTTCCAGCAGACCCTGCCGTTGCAAGCGGATGGTCCACAGAATCTCATTGTTCCAATGCACGTCACAGCGCGGCCGGTTTTTCTCTCGGCTAATTTCCAAAGCCAGGCCCACGGATTTTTCCGATTCAATGTCGTATTTGGGAATCACCTCCAGCCCGGTTTGGCTGGTGAACTCGGGAAGAATCTCTTCGGCGAACTCCCGGTCTTGGGCGCAATAGAGAACTACGCGAGGCTTGGTACCACGACCACACCCGGAAAAACTGAGGAGCAAAAGAAAGCAGGCAAGAACGTATTGAACCGCAGAGAGCGCAGAGGGACGCAGAGAAGAAAGGGCGACGACCCGTCTTCTCCGCGTCTCTCTGCGTCCTCTGCGGTTGGTTCTTCTGCACATAGAATTTTTGCTTGTGGCTTAGGCCTCACAACTCATCCGACCGCTCCGGCCGAGGTCCGGGTCAAGTATTTAATCAGGCAGGCTTCATTGCCGCGATCATTATAGCGGTGCTCTTCCACCAAGCCTCGGGCCAGGATGATGCCGAAGCCGCCTTCGCGCAAACCCATGGCCTCGCGGGCCTCCAGATGCCCCACGGGGTCGCCGGGTTGGGCTGCGTGCGGAATTTGTCGCGGGTCGAATCCCGGCCCCGAGTCGCGAATGGTCACTGTCATTCGATTGGGCTCGATTCGAAAGATGGCGTTGATGATCTTGTCCGCTTCCTTGCGATGGCCCCATTCGATGGCATTGATGCCGACTTCGCGGACCGCAATCTTGAAGCGCTTCACCTGGTCCTCCGCCAAGCCGCCGCTAAGAAAAAGGGATTCCAAATGCTGCGTCAGCCTTTCGAGACACGGGATCGTGCTTGGCAAATGAAAGCAAACTTCACTGGAGATTCCTTGCCGCTCCAGATCACTTCTCCAAGCGAGCGCCTGCTTAATCGCTTGACGGAGCTGGTCGTTGATTGGCGAGCCGGGTTGCGTAAGCGCCCGGTGTCTGTGGGGTTCGGAGAGCCAGGCATTCGGGCTAATCTGGCATTCGAGATTTTCAGAATCGGGCTTATCAGCAGCGATCACTAAGATTGGAATGAGATTGGTTTCCGGATCAAGTTTGAGCGCTTCGCAAACGCCCGCGGCCATCGGCCAATCGATCTGATCCAAAACGACGAGGTCGGGTTGGTGTTGCCGAGCCCAGGCGATGGCGCGGTCCGACTCGGCGAACGATCTTGCCGCATAACCAAGTTGCCCCAAACGATCCGCCAAGAAACGGTCGGAGGCGTCGTCACGATGAAGAGTCAGGGCTGGGCGTTTCATGTCGTGAACAGAAGCGGCTGCAGGTGGATCAAAATTCTGGTCTCACGCTACAAGTCCGGGATTCTGACCCCACCGGGGAGGCGGCGGATCTTCGCAAGCCACACCCGTAGGGTGGGCCGAGTCTTCGAGGCCCACCTTTAGACTCGAAAGACTCGGCCCACCCTACAACTGGAGAACTACTATGCGCTATGGCCTGAGCTTCTCGCTCTTCATGGTTGGCGCGATGGCCGGCCAAGCCGAGCCAGAAAAAGAACCCAAACTCATTGTCAAACCCGAGGCTTTTAAGACCTTGGTCAATCCGCCGTGCTCACATTGCCGCGATGAAGCCAAGCGCCGGTCGAAGGACTTGCGCGACGACGACCGCGTTCTGTGCTGGATCCGGGGTAAGTATGACGGCGGCGCCATTCCCCTTCGTTTTTTTCTCAATCCCTATCGCGTCATTAGCGACACCTATGGCGTTTTTGTCTACGACCCGGACGCCGGTTATGCCCGGGGCTATGCACCGTCTCTCGATTTCACGTTTCACGGCTGGCGCAACGGCGTCATGGTCATGAAGCACAAGGACGGCACGCTCTATTCGTGCCTGACGGGAGTAGCATTTGCTGGACCGAACAAAGGAAAGCGCCTGGAACTGATGCCGGGTCTGACCAGCGGTTGGGGCTTCTGGCTAAAGCAGTATCCCGGCACGGTGGCCTACCACTTGTTTGATAAATATCAGCCGCTGGACTTGCCGACCAAGGTCGATCCTGATTCGCAAGGACACGCCAGTCCTCGGCGTCTTCGATGGCAAAACCGCGCGGGCGTATCCCCTCGACCAGCTGGCCAAGCAAGGAGTCTTTGATGACACGGTGAACAATACTGTCTGGACGATTCTGTGGCATTCACCCACGCGGACGGCGGCCGCCTACTTGCCCTCCGCTTCCTCGCCGGAAGGAAAAAACGCCACGCCTCGTGGGATCACCCTTCAACTCGACCCCAAGAATGCCGCGGCGCCCTTTGTCGATGAGGAAACCAATTCCCGCTGGGACATCACCGGCCGGGCAGTCGAAGGCGAGCTCAAAGGTTGGACCCTCACCTGGCTCGATAGCGTCCAAGTCAAATGGTTCGCCTGGGCCGCCGAGTATCCGGAAACGACCATTTACGGAAAATGAGCCTCAGGCCGCTCGCCATGAGAGCAAAAATCTTGTAAAATCTGTGAACCTTCGCCGACAGCTTCCGTCTATCTAATGGTTGATGAAAATCTGTGGCCTGGGAGAAGTTCCGGGCAGGTTAACGAATTCGTGAGGAAACAATGTCAGGTTGTCGGCTAAGTTGCATGTGTCAGTCACGCCGCCAGTTCGGTCGGCGTCTGCGCTGTTGACCCCTGTCCCTTTCTGGGTCGTTCCAAAGGCCAGGGGTCGCGCGACCCCTGGCCTTTTTCGTTAGGCGGCAGGGTAACCTCCAGGAGGATTCGCTGGGGACCCCGCCAATAGGGAGCGGGAGGTGTCATTTCAAAGAGTGTGGCAACTTGGCAAAGACACTCCGGCGTAGACGTAAGCCATGAATTAACAGGATGTTAAGTTGCCGGAGTACTTTGCCAACCGTCGAACAATTTGGCAAAGTGGCAAAGAACACGGAAGGGCAAGCCAATGGGCGATGGCAGCCGTCCCGAAAACGGCCGAGCGCAAGCCTTGAGGGTTCAACTCCCTCTCCTTCCGCTTTTTAGTCAGTAGTCAGTAGTCCGTAGTCAGTAGCAAATTTGCATCCCGGAGGACTGAGATTGCAACAACGCGGTTGCTGCTTTGCTACTGACTACTGACCATTGACTACTGACTAATGGGGCTCGGTAGGCAACCGGTCGACCACTCTGACTCAGAATCAGAGATGCTGTGGGTTCGAATCCCACCTGGGCCACTGTCTCCGGGGTAGTTTAGCGGTAGAACGCCGGGCTCTGAACCCGAGTACGCTGGTTCGATCCCAGCCCCCGGAAATCAGGAGTCAGGAGACAGGTGTCAGGGGTCAGGAGCCAGAAGTCAGAAGTCGAAGGTCGAAGGTCGGAGGTGAAAGGTCGGAGCTGTGTTTCTGTTCCTGATTCCTGACTCCTGTCCCCTGACTCCTGAGTCCTGCTGACTGCCCTGGTGGTGAAACGGACATCACGCGACCCTCCGAAGGTCGAGGTCTGGGTTCGACTCCCGGCTGGGGTACTGAAAAAGTGATGAGTGAAAAGTGATGAGTGATGAGTGGTCGAAACAGCGGGCCGGAGGCTGACTCCTGATTCTTGACTCCTGATCCCTGGTTCCTGACTCCTTGCTTTATCTCCGGGGTGTGCCGGACGCATTCGACTCTACGAAAGTCGAGGACCAGGTTCGATTCCTGGCGGAGATACTCAAAGCCGGCGTGGCGCAATTGGCAGCGCACCGCACCCGTAATGCGGCTCGTGTGAGTTCGACTCTCACCGCTGGCTCTGGGAAGCAGAAGTCCGAGATCAGAGATCAGAGGTCAGAAGTCGGAGATCAAAGCCGGAATAATCCTTTGACCTCTGACCTCTGACTTCTGACTTCTGACCTCTGACTTCTGACTTCTGTCTTCCGACGCCGGGGCTGGACGGCCAGGCGACCGGCTGCAACCCGGTTCCAAGCAGGTTCGACTCCTGCCGGCGTCTTTGGCTGTTGATCCGGTGTAGCTCTAGGGTAGAGCAACCCGTTGAAGCCGGGTGGGTGTTGGTTCGACTCCAACCGCCGGAAATGGAAGCGTCCATGATGTAGCGGCCGCCTGCCACCTTGCCATGGTGGACGTGCGGGTTCAACTCCCGCTGGACGCTCTGGTCTTTGACCTCTGACCTCTGACTTCTGATCTCTGATATTGCAGGCGGGCAGGTGCTCGGCGGGCCCTCATAAGGCCGGCGTCTCGGTTCGAGGCCGAGGCCTGCAACTTTCCCGGAGGGCAGCCGGATACGGTTGGCCGGGCCGGTTTGCTAAACCGTGCGCCCGCAAGGGCGTGAGGGTTCGACTCCCTCGCCTTCCGCTGCAAACGTGGTGATCGCCAGTCGCACATAAACACGCGCTCGACTTTTTCAACTAGCCGCCCCTCCTTTTCCGAGGCTTCCTTGGCCTTCTTCCATTCCGGATCCGCGACAAATGCCTTCCAACTCCGATCGGCGGCTTCCTGGCTGGGGAAGGCTAAGAGATAAATCAGGGTCTTCTCTGCGTCCTTGGCATCAGTCGGATTCCAGAAACCGATGATGGTCATTCCGTGTTTCTTGAACAACTCGCAGGTGTGATCTCGAAAGCGGCTATTCAGCGCCTCCATTTTTCCGGGCGCGGCATGATAGGTGCGCAACTCAAAGACGCGCGTGTCCATCTTCTTTTCTCCTTTAGGCGAATCGGCAATGAGGGCCGATACTCCAAGACCAGCGAATAGCATCGTGGCGAGAATCTTTGTGCTTTCTTTCATAATGTCTCCTTGAGGAATTGAGTGGCGCGATCGGTTTCCGTTTCGCGCCCGGCGATTGGCGCGATCGTCATTTTCCCGCGGGCGCTAAAACGTAAACTTACGGAATGATATCTGTTTTGTACCGGGGAGCCAGAATGGATTTCGAATCGACCACCCGACGCATCGTTTGGATGGCCGTGGCCTTCGAAGGAGGGCTGGCCTTGCTGGCGTTGGGATTGGGCTGGCTGCCTGGAGTTCAGTCACCGTTAGTCCGGATCAAGCAGCTCTCGGAAGAATTCATTCGGGAGTGGTTTGCCTCCTGTAGCGTGCTTCAGCTCGGATTGATTTCCTTGTTGGCGGGCATCGGCGAGGAGATGCTTTTTCGAGGAGTGATTCAGGATACCCTATCCGCCTGGATCAATCCCCTGGCTGGCATCGTTCTCGCGAGTCTCCTGTTCGGCCTCATGCATCCCATCACACCGTTCTATGTCGTGTTGGCTGCGTTGATGGGCGCTTTCTTGGGGTGGATTTTCATCGTCACGGACAATCTGCTTCCGGCCATTATCACGCATGGACTTTATGATTTCCTGGCTCTGACTTACTTGACGCGCGTTGCATCACGGTGATTGCTCGACAGTCGAGTCGAAGACGCGAACTTTCTTCCAGTTCTCCTTGTTCTCCGCAATGAACTGTTGATGTCGGGTCGCGGCCTGATATTTGTCGTGTGCAGCCTGGTCCTGAAAAATGACGTGCAGGGCAACTTCAAAATCCCGGTCGTTGACTTCGCGACGCAGCTCCTGGGCCAGCGTACCGCAGGCAAAAAAGACCGTTCCCTGATGGCCTGTCAGATATTTCTTGCAAGCAGCCAGGAGCTTCTCCTTGGCGGAGCTCGAGTTGTCTTTCAGCGAAAAATACACACTGTGAGCCAACATCACCGCGATCCTCCAATAGAGCGTGCAACCTTAGGTCAATTGTATTGCTGGCTCGCTAGGAGCGCGGCAAAAGAGATAGAAAAGGCCGGCCCCAATGCAACCAAGACCGAATGCCACGTACAGCAACAATTGCGGACCGAACAGATACCAAATCACCGCTCCGGCCAGAGAAGCCGAGCAGATGGCGAAGCTGCGCACGCCCCAATAGAGTCCAACGCCGCGCGCCCGGACCGGCTCAGGCATAAGCGAGGTAATCAGGGCTTTCCGGGCCGGCTCGCCAATTTCGCGCAGTCCGTAGACGACAAAGGCCAACGCTAGCCAAGGTCCTCCGGGAACGAGGGCCAGCACCAAGGGAAACAAAGCGAAGAAAATAAACGTAACGCCGATGAACGGCTGCAACCCGACGCTTTTCGTCATCCGCCCGATCGGCAGGTAAGTTAGGAGCGCAACCGAGTGTTGAAGCGTAAACAACATCCCGGCCATTTCCACGGGCACGGCGCGGACGACCACAATGTAAATGACAACGAACTCGCGCACCAGCCAATCGCACCAGCGCGTGAACATTTCGGCGATGAGAAGCCGGCGCAGAGTCGGATGCAATTGCCGAAGAATCTGCAATGACGAAGGCCCCGAGGGGGACGGCGATCGATGTGGCATCCACCGAAGTTGAATGACCAGGGAGACCAGGCCCAGAACCAGCGCCCCGGCGACTAACCAGCGCATGCCGGTGATGTCGCCCTTCTCGGTGCTGCCGGTTACGCGCTGGGCGAAAAAGAGAACCCATCCGGCGAGGAATGGTCCCAAGACCTTGGGCAGCCGTTTTTGAATGGATTGGATCGCAAACGCCATCCCGTGCCGGCCCGAAGCCACCGTGGACCCAACGGTCGTGAAGGTGACGGGAACCGAGAGCGGCTCCCAGCCCAGAATCAGCAGAGCTGCCAGGATGGCCGCCCAGGGGGCTTCGACCGACAGAAACAGAACGTATCCGCTAATGGTCAACAAGGCGAACAGGATGAGCGAGCCTCGATCCCCCAGCCGGGCCGTCAGCTGTCCCCCGCCGATATAACAGAAACCTTCAAACACATTCCGGAGGAAGGCATAAACTCCCACCGTCCATAAGACGGTCCAGCCGAGCTCGATTCCCTCCCGCATTTGCTCTTTCGACAGGGCCTTCAAGTAGAGGGGCATGAACGAGCTCCACAGCTCTTCGCCCAGTCCAAAGAACAATACGGCGACGAGGACAATGGCGACCGTGCGATTGATCGCCAAAAATCGGGCTAGGGGATGGCGCGGCTCGGTTTCCAGAGTGGATGGATTCATTTTTTCGTAAAAAAAGAAAGACGAACAGGAGAAAACCGAGAGAACAGAGAAATGCCGTTCTATTTTCCTTTCTCTCTGTTTTCTCTGTTTTCTCCTGTTCCTTCTGCATGCTCAGACCCAGGAAATCCTTGGAGGGTTCGTGCCGGGCACGCAGGCATAGTGGCTGAAATCGGTGATCCCGTGCAGGCGGAGGAAATCCTCGTCAAGCAAGGCTTGGCCAGTGACCTCGCCCGGATCTTTCTGTACCAGTTTGAGAACGCAATCAACAAGAATGTCCGGCTTGCGCCAAGTCTCTCGGTTTCCAAGTCCCCAGTTGAGCGACGCCTGGCTCTCGATAATCGTGACTGGCCAGAGCGAATTGACGGCGATGTGGTGTTCCCGAACTTCCTCGGCCAGTCCATGAGTCAGAAGGGTCATGCCAAATTTGGAGATGAAATAGGCGACTTTTCCGGGAACGATTTTAGGATCGATCGGCGGCGACATGTTGATGATGTGCCCCCACTTCCGCTCTATCATATGAGGAAGGGCGGCCCGGGCAGTCAAAAAGGCGGCCCGGACATTCACGGCCATGACTAAATCGAAACGCTTGGCCGGGGTCTCGCGAACTGGCTGCCACCACAAGGCGCCGGCATTGTTGATCAAGATGTCAATTCGACCAAAACGCTCCACCGTTTGAGCCACCATTCCCTCGATCTGATCGCCGTCGCGCACGTCAACCTGAATCGGCAGCGCCAATACTCCCAAGGCTTCCACTTCCTGAGCAACCGTATA
>WNEZ01018080.1_pt1 | contig 11351 bp, 7 predicted proteins | sample 5400521 | NCBI WGS metagenome assembly WNEZ01 (sample SAMN13153339, study PRJNA577476) | soil metagenome | isolation source: 120 cm saprolite under Douglas fir tree site 2 hole 1 replicate 1 | place: USA:California | collected 2015-04-18
CCCTCGAGTACCTGGAAAGTGTTCGCTTCGAAGCCAGCGATATCACTTACTTACGTCGCCAACCGGTTTTCGCCCATGTCAGCGATGCATTTTTCGACTACTTGAAGGATTTCCGCTTCACTGGGGAAGTCTGGGCCATGCCGGAAGGAACACCGGTATTCGGCGAGGAACCGCTGCTGCGGGTCACGGCGCCTATTATCGAAGCACAGATCGTGGAGACATGCCTGCTCGCCACGCTGACGTTTCAGACGATGATTGCATCGAAGGCGGCGCGAGTAGTTGCCGCTGCAAAAGGACGTGATGTCGTCGAGTTTGGGACACGGCGTGCTCATGGGCCGGAAGCCGGGGTGCTGGCCGCGCGTGCGGCGTACATCGGTGGTTGCGCCGGCAGTTCCAACGTGCAAGCGGGCGAGCGCTTCGGTATACCCATCTTCGGCACATTGGCGCACTCCTTCGTGATGGCCTACAGGAACGAGGAAGAGGCCTTCCGCCGCTTCCAGAAGCTCTTTCCCGAACACGGAGTATTGCTGGTGGACACGTATGACACGCTCGCCGCAATCGAGAAAATAATTCGCGCGGGCCTGCGCCCGAAGGGTGTGCGCCTCGACAGTGGCGATCTATTGGAACTCTCCAAACAGGTGCGTGATCGGCTGGACCAGGCGGGGCTCCACGACACGCGAATCGTCGCCAGCGGAGATTTGGACGAATTCTCCATTGCTGACTTGCTTGTCCGGGGTGCACCCATCGATGCGTTTGGGGTGGGCACCGCGCTCGCCACCTCCAAAGACGCCCCCGCCCTCGGCGGCGTGTACAAACTCGTGGACGTCCAGTCCACCGAGGGGCCGTCCTATCGCGCGAAATTCAGCGAAGAAAAAGCCACCCATCCCGGGCGGAAACAGGTTTTTCGGTTTCGCACTCCCGGCAACAACTTCTGCGGCGACATTATCGCCTGCGAGGGCGAAAGCTACGAAGGAGCCACACCGTTGCTTGCATGCGTAATGCAGCAGGGCAAGCGGCTCAGACCTTCGTCGAGCCTGGAGCAGATTCAGGAGCACGCTCGCCGGGAATTGCGAAGATTGCCCGAAGCATACCGGCGCATACAAGATCCCGAGGCTTATCCGGTGTCCTTCAGTCAGCGGTTGGAGAGACTCTTTGAAGATGTTCGCGGACGTTTGGCTGGGTAGGCTCGAAGCCAGAAGAAAACATGATCACTGGGGCGGAAAATCTGTGATTCCATATGACGGTCTACGAAGTAGGAAGCGGCCTTGAATTCATCCGGAAGAAATATCGGAGCAACTGAACTCAGAGCCTAATCAGCTCTGCAGAAACTGCGGCTTCTCTCATCCATCTCAGAGACCATTTCACCAGATGCGAGCCTTTGCCCTCATTTGGGGCACACCGCGCCGTTGCGTTGACTCCCCGCTCTTCTAGCCGGGATACCTTCCTGTAATATAGCCTTCCAACTCCTGAATGGTTTGTGCCTGACCAGAGATAATCCACTTCACCAGGTCGCCAATTGAAACCACGCCCACCACGGCGTCATCCTCTCCCATGACCGGGAGATGGCGAAAATGGTACTTGGTCATGATGGCCATGCACTCGTCTATCGTGTGTTGCCGAGTTACAAAAACGACTGGGCTGCTCATGATCTGGGAGACTAGAGTCTCCTTGGAAGATCGGCCCTTGAGGATCACTTTGCGGGCGTAGTCACGCTCAGAGAGGATGCCGACTAGTTTGTCGTCGGAAATGACCAGTAACGCACCCACGCCCTCCTCGGCCATCCTCTCTATGGCTTCATAGACGGACCGATCGGGCGTTACGAACAGTACTCTATTGTCATGCTTGCTCTTCAGCACCAATTCAATCGTGTCCGTAAGTTTCGCGAGGCCCTCACCCTTTAGTCACTTACCGGTGCGCCAATCCCACCCTGGGTTGCCTTTGTCGTCGCGGAACACCAGGGTATCGACGCCCTTCACCAGTTCTCGTGACAGGATTCAACACAGAGCTTCAACTGTTTCAGCATGGCGCTTACGGGAGCCGGAGGCGCTGCCGTTCACTACATCAACTCCTCAATGAACGCGTGGGTCACTTCGGGTGGTATCTGTGCGTCCTTATGCACGAGCGGGCCCGCGTTCAGCACCGGCTCGGCTCCGTGCAGAGTGGGCACATCGGTGCGCTCAAAGAATTTTCCGATAGGGATCTCTTCACCCCAGAGCAAAGATTTTTCCATGGCGGCCACCCAGTTCGCAGGATCGTAAGCGGGATCGTCCTCGAGCTTTTTCAAGCGCGGACGGAACCACTGGTAGGTATTGTCGAGGTTATAGGTGACGCATGGGCTGAAGACATCCAAGAAGGAGAAACCCTTGTGCTGGATGCCCTGCTTGATCAGCTGCGTGAGATGCTTTTGTTCGCCGCTGAAGCCGCGGGCGACGAACGTGGCTCCGGCGGCCAGAGCCAGCGAAATCGGATTCACCGGCGCTTCGATGTTCCCGAAGGGCATGCTTTTCGTCTTCATGCCGATGCTGCTAGTGGGAGAGGTTTGGCCGGTGGTGAGGCCATAGATCTGGTTATCCATGACGATGTAGAGCAGGTCAACGTTGCGGCGCATGGTATGGACAAAGTGATTGCCGCCGATGCCGAAACCATCGCCGTCGCCGCCAGTTACCAGCACGGTGAGATCGTGATTCGCCAGCTTTACTCCCGTGGCCACCGCCAGTGCCCGGCCATGCAGGGTGTGCATGCCGTAGGTGTTGATGTAGCCCGGGAAGTTAGACGAACAGCCGATGCCACTGATGGTGACCACGGTGTGGTTCGGGATCTGCAGGTCGACCAGAGCCTTCTGGACGGCGGCCAGCACGCCGAAATCCCCGCAGCCGGGACACCAGTCGGGATCCACTTTGCCTTTCAGATCGGCCATCGCCAAGTGCTTCGGATCTGCTAGAACCGTAGCCATGTTCCTTCTCCTCAGACCATGATTTCATGTGCGGGGACAGAAAGTTTGGACTTCCCGCCCAACTGTTCCTTCACCGATTCGACGATGTGGTGCGGCATGAATGGTTCGCCATCGTACTTGCGGATGTATCCGCTCGGGACGTAGCTGGTTTCGCTACGCAGATAACGGGCGAACTGGCCGCTGTAGTTGTTCTCTACGATGATCGTGTGCCGCGCGTCTTCCAGAATGTCAAGAATCACCTCGCCGTGCAGCGGCACGAGCCAGCGAATCTGGAGCTGGTTGGCCGAAATATCTTGCTCGCTGAGGATCTCGCAAGCCTCCTCGATCACTCCTTTGGTGGACCCCCAGCCGATCAACGTAACATCGGCATTACGCGGGCCCCACAAGGTGGGCGGAGGAACCGCGGCCTCGATGCCGGTGACTTTCCGCATGCGCTTTTCCATCATGGCGCGGCGCTTCGTCGGGTTAGTGAATTCGTCGCTGATCAGGACGCCGTCTTCGTCGTGTTCGTCCGTGGCAGCGGTGTGGGTGTGGCCGGGAACGCCGGGAACGGCACGTGGCGAAATACCGCTTTCGGTGATCTTGTAGCGCAGATACGCCCCGTCGCCATTGGCCCCGGAGGCGGAGGAAGGCGTGGTGATCAGCTCGCCGCGATCAATGAGGGGATTGAAATCCAGATCCTTCGGGTCGAGGCTGAGCCTGCCTTCCGACAGCAAAAGATCGCACAGCACGATCCCTGGGCACTGAAAGCGATCGGCAATGTTGAAGATCTCGGGGATAACTTTGAAGCAATCGCCAATATCGAGCGGGGCGGCGATCACACGAGGATAATCTCCGAAAGCGGCGCCCAATACCTGCCAGAGATCGCCCTGCTCCGTCTTTGTCGGAACACCTGTGGACGGGCCAGCCCGCTGGCAGTTAATGACCACCACCGGAGTTTCCATCATGGCCGACATGCCGAGGCCTTCGCTCATCAGAGCGAAACCGCCGCCCGAGGTAGCGCACATCGAGCGAACGCCGGCGTGGGCGGCCCCGATTGCCATATTCACCACGCCAATCTCGTCTTCCACCTGTCGGACCATGATGCCGGCTTTGCGGGCGTGGGCTGCCATCCAGTGTAAAACGCCAGTCGAAGGGCTCATGGGGTACGCGCAGTAAAATTTCACCCGCGCGGCCGCGCCGCCCATGGCCATCGCGACGTTGCCGCTGAGCACCGCGTAGCGGTTCTCCGTCATGGGAAGTGGCCGGGCGAAAGGCTTGAAATTCGCCGTTGCGTAGTCGTACCCAGCCCGTGCGATTCCGATGTTTTCGGACACCACTGCTTCGCCTTTCTTCTTGAACTGCTCGATCAGGACGCTCTCTAACGCCTGGAAGCCGATGCCCATCATGCTGAGACCGGAGCCCAGCGCCAGCGTGTTCTGGGCCACCTTGTTCCGGGTGATGTCAGCCAATTTTGAAACTGGAAGCGGGCAGAGCTGTACGCTCTCCGCGGTGGTTCCTGGCTTGATCGCGTCGGCGTTATAAATACATGCGGCGCCTTCGGTGAGCAGTCCCAGGTGGCGATTCATCGCATCTTGGTTGAGCGGGATCAGCAAATCGACGCGGTCACCCATGTTCGTGACTCTTTCCGGGCCGGCACGAATGGTTAGAAAGGTGTGGCCACCGCGAATGATTGATTGATAGGCGTTGTAGGCATTCAGGTGCAGGCCGCGGCGACTGAATATCTTCGCGAAAATGTCGCCCGGGGTGGCGACACCTTGACCTGCGGCGCCTCCGATACCGATAGCGAAGGTCTGCCTCATAGCGTAATCTCCAAGCGAAGGCCGAGAGCCGCCAGTCCTCAGTGGTCAGATGTGCCTGCGGCCCTCGATCGGCTTTGACAATATTGGGCCAACCGCAATCCAGCAGGCTTCCCGCCGCGCTGGACAGGCTCATGTGGAGTTCTGCATCTTACCCGGGAAACGGCTCAACCGGATTTCTATTTCGCCATCCTGGGTGCCGACAAGCATACACCTAAACCCGTGGTTCCCGGCACATTCATGCTTTAGCGACGTCAAGTGACGGCCCGGATTCGGTTTCGGCCTGTGTAGATGTAGCTTTCCCTGACACCTTGGCGATCGTTCCCGAGTGACGGGCAAACGGGCAAACCGGAACTAATCCGCAGTTTTTACAAAAGCTGGATGCGGATAGTTGCTGTTAACACTTGCTGCGCAGTTCTTCTAGCCGATCGTGAACGTAGACGGCTCGAGTTCTTGCATCCCGGGGCGAATATCTTTGGGATTTCCGACGGACGCGCTTGCCCGAGATACGCATCCGGGCTATCCCAAAAACTCTGTTCAGCGGCGAATAGACGGCCACTATCCAGCGCCAAGATGAAGAAGATCGCGATCCGTATGGCCGTCACGATCGCTGCTTTCTCCGAGTGCAAGAGTGCGTCTTCTTTGAGTGAGTACTAAAATACATGTCCGCTCCTTAAAATGATCTAGCCAGGGCGAGCGCATCTTGAAGATTTATTGTGCAACCTACTTTGCTAACAAGCCATGGTTGTGCTCGTAGCTGATCACACGCGTCACCTTCCACGCGCCATCTTTGTTTTGCCACAGTGTCACAAACTTGGCATCCCCCATACCATCCTCCGGACGCCCAGGGTGGTGAAAGCGATGTATCCCGAGTTCTACTGCTCCAAATCCCTTTAGCGGGTACACTTCCAGCGTGTCCGGTAGCAGAGTCCGTTCCACCTTTCCGCATATATTCTGCTTGATGGCAGCGAGAAACGGTGCTTTCCCGACCTCCAGGCCGGTTTGATCGTGATAAAACTCCTGAAACTGCAGGTACGGGACTCCCAGTGCCTACGGATTTGTTTAGGCCACGAAGGAAATCCGTGTCCCGAAGGTATCGCGGAGCAAGTTATCCAGGTGGGGCCGGGGCGCCCCGTTGGGCTCCTGCCCTCTTACGCCGTGCCGCGGGACATGGTGGTCGAAGACGACTTTCACTCCATCTTTGAGTTTCCGCGTATTACGTCCAGAGAGGTACAGCCTTTCGCCGCGGCCCTACACCTTCTCAGTCGGCATGTACCGGAGTATCTGGAATGGGTTCAGGGGGTGCTGCGAGGTGTTCTGGTGTGCCGGTGTGATCATAGCAGGACGCGGAGCAGTAGTTGGATGCACGCCCCAGGGATCGTCCTTGTGTCTTGGTCGGCAGATCCTGTGGAGGTCGCGGAGATGCTGGTTCACGAATCCTCCCATCAGTATTTCCATCTGCTGAGCCGGCTGGGGAAGGTTGACGATGGCAGCGACGAAGGAGAATATTTCTCTCCCGCCGTGCAGAGGTCCCGCCCGTTGTCGAGGATTCTTATCGGCTATCATGCGTTCGCGAACGTACTTCTCTTTTATCGGGCGCTGCTGAGGAATGGATTCACCGATGATCCACACTGTCGCGCTACAGAAACGAGACTATGCCACGACGTTGAGCTGCTCGAACTACCACTGCGCGACAATCCGGCCCTAACCCAAATTGGCCGAGACCTGACTCAACCACTGATGGAGCAGGTCCGTGAATCACGGTTGTTTCGAGTCAATGCATGAGTGCTGCGAATTTATCAACGTTAGGCAATTCTGAGCTACAGCGACCCTATCAGGTGAGTAGCCAACAACATCCTCCATTGATGGCAGTGGCCGACCTTCTTACATGGGATCTCGAATCATTCCTCCCGCTTTCCTGGAGGCGCGCTTTCGACGTACTACTTAAATGCCGAACGGACGAACTCCTCACGCTGTGCGGGCCTTGTACTCGACGAATCCAGCCCGTTTCAGTTCCCGGATGATGAATTCGGTATCGGAGAGACGGTCCCGCACGAACCCGCAGAACGGGAATTGGTTCAGAAGAGGTTATTGGCCGCGATTGACGTACTGCGCGGCTCCTGTGCGCCCGCGCTGAATCTCGTTACGACACTTGTCGAGGTGCTCGCACTCCGCCGCGAACCAGGAAACGCAAGGGCCTTCTGCTCCAGTACATTCTGGGGTTATGAGGGACTAGTACGTTTCACCAACACCCACTTGCCCGAAGCCACCACGGCAGCACTCACCGAAGCGCTCGTGCACGAAGCCACTCATTGCCTCCTACACGTGCATGAGCAATTCGATGGTCCATTTCTGCGAGTGAACGAAGCGAACCGCCTGACGATAGTGTCTCCCTGGACTGGCACTAAGATCCAGCTCATGTCCTACCTCCATGCCTGCGCGGTTTGGTATGGCCTGTATTGGCTCTGGTCAACAATCGAATCAAAGGGCGGAGTGCCCGAGGAGCAAGTCACACTCCTGAAGAGGCGCGCGTACAGTGGCTTTCAGCTTCGCCCGGTAAGCGTTGGGCTGGCCTCCTTTGACCACCTGCTCACTGAGAGCATCAGATCGTTTCTACGGGAATTAGAGCGGCGGATGTTGTCCTTAGATAGGCCCCCGGAGTCAGTGGTCCAAAATGCGGTTTGTCCATGCATCATGGCGTTTCTCGGACGGGCTCGAAATAGGCCAGACCGAAAGGCAAAAGACCCGCTTCGATACAGGTAAACACGCCATTACCAGGGATCTATTCGCTGGGAGCCAAGAGCATCCCTCACCATTCGGGAACGTCAGCTTATTTGGCATGAGTCGACGTCGTTGACCACTGCGACGCAGACAGTGAGAGTGCCTTACTGACAGCGAATGCTAAAGTGAGCCTCTTCAGACTTGGTCTCTTGAGGTTCGAAGACTTGGATGGCCTGCCATCCCGAGTAGGAAAAACCGGGACCTCCCAGCGTCCAACTAGTACGTACATCTTTCGAGCCTGGTGAGCTAAAGGAAAGAGTCTGAACTGGCGCAGAGGCGCCATCGTTGCGAAGAAATTTGTAGGATACGTTTCCGCTTCCACCAACAACGGAGATCCTTCCTGAGAAGTTGATGATCACGGGACACACACCTGAGTACTCAAAAGGATCTGCGCGGAGCATAGTTTCAATCACACGAAAGCCGGCAGGTTGGCTGCCGGGCTGAGCCGGAGTTGTGGCCGTCGGCAGATTTTCCGTCGGCTGCGAGTGAGGGACATGTATTATCCCCACTGCCACAAGAGCGCCGATGAGAGCTGCCACCCCTCCCAACACGCCGGCTATTCCTGTCAGAATTCCCGGTAGTGTGGTCCAGAACGATTGCCTACCACCTTCGTCGTCCATGAATACCTCCTGCATATCGTTCTTGAGTTTCCCCGGGCATCTTCTTCTGAAATTGCTGCCCTCCACCGATTGCGAGCCGGAGTAAACGCCATGATTGTAACGGCTTCGTTCATGTCCAACAACTTTCTTTTCAGTTGCTGGTCGACGGGGTTACGTTCTAGGAACCCGCAACTTTCACTGCAGACAACCATCCGCAGACGGTCGAAGGTTGCTGTACTCACCGAGCAGGTTAGCGACAGATACAGCCGAGTAACGACCCGTCTGAAAACTATGTGCTTAGCACCAAGAAAAATAGAAGAAAGCTGACATTTCTAGAGCGATGGATCAATACGTTCTTGTACAGATTACTGGTGGTTACTTCCTCGATAAGACTGAAGGGGCCACCCACCGATCAGGTCAGAGGCTTTGTTTGGTTGCGGCGGCTCGCAACCATCCGAACGCACCCTCAATCCCCTTCTCTTTCAAGGTGCGTGCTAGTCGCAGCACGTCTCGCCCTTAAGCGCCTCAAATCCCTCTTTGGCGATTATCGGCGTCATGACAAGGGCAGATGCCGGATCGGCCCACCACCATCCGAGAGCGGCATTGAGCACCAACCCCGCCAGCAGAATGGCGGATAAGTAGACGCAAAAGTCAGTCTGTCTCGCATCCGCTCTCATCGCTCGGCTGCCAAGTTCGGTCCCCACTCTCTTCTTTGCGCGGGAGAGAATTGGCATCACAACCAAGGAAACACAGGCGAGAATGATTCCGGGAAGACTGTGCTGAGGTGCTTTTCTGGCTACTAGGTCCGAAATGGATTCGTACAGGACATAGGCGGCGAGCGCGACGAAGCAGACACCCACAATCCGCAAACTGAACTTTTCGTTCCGGTCGCGGCTCTCAGCGTCAGCGTCAACCGACATTCTCCAGAGCAGCGCCGCGCCCGATGTAACCTCTATGAAGCTGTCAATTCCGAACCCAACCAGAGAGATGCTGCCCGCGATCGCGCCCGCAATCAGCGCAACTAATCCTTCAAGACTGTTCCACACAATGGTGAAATATTCCACCCGTTTCCCACGCAGGACGATGTCTTGCCGATTGATCACAGACTCCATAGCCACAGCATATCAAGCAAGCCAAGACTGGACCTACATCGCGTCACTGTCCCTAGGTCGCAACGCACCACGCCGCAGCGCTCGTTCTTTCATCAACACGAAGAAAACTGGAACCAGAATCAGTACGTGAATCGTTGACGTAATCATTCCACCGACCATGGGAGCGGCAATCGGCTTCATCACGTCAGAGCCGATACCACTCGCCCAGAGGATCGGAATCAGGCTGGCGAGAACAGCACAGACCGTCATCAGCTTTGGCCGGAGCCGCTGCACAGCACCCTCGATGGCGGCCTCGTGAATATCGGCGTCTGTGAGTGGGCGATCTGAGGCAATACGCTTATCGAGCGATTCGTGTAAATACACGACCATAACGACGCCCGTCTCCACCGCGATGCCAAACAGCGCGATATACCCGACCCACACGGCCACGCTGAAGTTGTAACCAAGCAGCCACTGCAAGATCAGCCCGCCCGTCATCGCATAGAACGTCGGGAAGATCAGCACCATGGCCTCAGTCAGGGAGTGGAAAACCATGTACAAGAGCACGAAAATAACGAAAAACACTACGGGCAGAATGATCTTGAGACGTTCCTTCGCGCGAAGCTGGAATTCATATTCGCCCGACCACTGATAGGTGTAGCCCGCAGGCAACTGCAACTTTTGGCGAAGCATGCTGCTGGCCTGGTTTACAAAACCGCCGTAATCGGTCGTGTTGAGATCAATGTAGACATATCCCGTGAGCTGGCTATCTTCGTCGCGGATCATCGCCGGACCACGGGAGAAGGAAACTTTGGCCACTTCGGAAATTGGGATTTGCGCACCAGAAGGTGTCCCGATCAGAACCCGGCTAAGCTCTTCGACGTTGTCGCGGAAATCGCGCTGGTAACGGACGTTGATCGGGTAACGCCGGCGCCCCTCGATGTTCTCGGCAACGTTCATGCCTCCAATACCGGATTCCACCGCCTGTTGTACGTCGGCAATTGTTAATCCGTATTTGGCCGCCTCGGGACGATTGACTTCCACGTTAATGTAAAAACCCTGCGAAACCCGTTCGGCGAAAACAGAACGGACTTGCGGCAGACCCGATAGAATCTGCTGCACTTGCGCCCCGAGCTGCTGGATTTGTTCCAGATTCGTGCCTTGAAGTTTCATTCCCACGGGTGTCTTGATCCCCGTCAGCGCCATGTCGAGGCGGTTTTGCACGGGCATGGTCCAGGTGTTCGTCAGACCTGGAAATTGGAGCTTCTCGTCCATTTCGCGAATGAGTTTTTCGTAGGTCATCCCCGGCCGCCACTTTTCGCGCGGTTTGAGCATCACGGTCGTGTCATACATGTCGAGCGGAGCGTTGTCGGTGGCGCTGTCGGACCGGCCGACCGTACCGAAGACGGTGTCCACTTCCGGAAAGGATCGGAGAATCCGATCCTGCTCCTGCAACAGCTGCGAAGCTTGAGTGATCGAAATGCCGGGAAGCGCAGTGGGCATGTACAGCGAAGAACCTTCAAACAAGGGCGGCATGAATTGACTGCCCATCTTGAACATCAAGGGAAACGTCACCACCAGGAATGCCAAATTGAGCAACAACGTCGTCTTGCGGTATTTCAGGCAGAGGCGTAAAACCGGCAAATAGAGTGCCTGTGTAACCCTTGAAATCGGATTTTCCGATTCGGGCCGCAGCTTCCCTCGAATGAAAATGACCATCAGGATGGGAACCAGGGTGATTGCCAACAAGGACGAGAAGCCCACGGCCAGAGTCTTTGTCCATGCCAGCGGACGGAACATGCGTCCTTCCTGTGCCTCCAGCAGGAACACCGGGAGGAACGAGACCACAATAATAAGGAGGGAAAAGAACAGTGCGGGGCCCACCTGCTTGGCCGAGTCGATGAGAATGCGCACCCGCTCTCGTTCAGCTGCCTTCTTCGCGGACTTACCTGCGCTCGCATCTGTCTCTTTCTGGAGTACTCGTCCATTCGAGGAATTCATCTCCTCGAATGCTTCTCCACTTGATGCCGGGCGCTCCGAAAGATGCCGGTATCCGTTTTCCACCATGACGATGGCGGCGTCCACCAAGACACCAATCGCCAACGCCAAACCGCCCAGGGACATGATG
>WNEZ01005235.1_pt1 | contig 11344 bp, 10 predicted proteins | sample 5400521 | NCBI WGS metagenome assembly WNEZ01 (sample SAMN13153339, study PRJNA577476) | soil metagenome | isolation source: 120 cm saprolite under Douglas fir tree site 2 hole 1 replicate 1 | place: USA:California | collected 2015-04-18
GCAACATCACGGTTATCGTACGGAAGCCGTCTTGAAACGCTATTACTTAAATCGCATCGATGCCTACGAGATGCGCAAGAAGTTGGGTGCCAACTCCTGATCCATTTACCGTGAGATGTCATCCCGAACGCGCGCTCTTTGCGCGTGAGGGATCTGCTGTTCGCGAACTGCGAGGAGAAAGCAGATTCCTCGCCCCGTTCGAACGGCGAACGGGACTCGGAATGACAGGTCTGGGAGAGATCGGCAGTCTCTTTGAGTAGTAAAACTTTGAGCAAGCATCTAAATCCAGGAGCCTCAACTTGCACGATTATCTCCTCTCCATCCTACTCGGCATCGTCGAAGGCCTCACCGAATTTCTACCCGTCAGCTCCACGGCGCATCTGCGCATCGCCGAGCGCTTGCTGCACATCGATCTCGCCGACGGATACTGGAAGATGTACTCCATCGTCATCCAGCTCGGCGCGATTCTCACCCTGCCGATCTACTTCCGCGAGCGCATCGCCAAATTTCTTTCCACTTTCCCTCAAGGCGAACGCGGCGACCGCACTCTCCTCACCCATCCGCTTAGCCTGGTGCTCGTCGCCTTCGTGGTCACCGCCATTCCCGCTTTCCTGATGACCAAACTCATCGGCAAAAACCTCGAGAGCCTCTATGTAATGGGCTCCGCGCTCCTGATTGGCGGCATCGCGATGTGGTTCATCGACGCCCGCAACGCCAAAGCTGAAGCCGCGGGCGAAAACGCCTCCAAAACTCTCATCGACACCTGGCACGTGGAAAACATGACCCTACGCCAGGCTATCTGGATCGGGGCTTGCCAAATTCTTTCCGCTGTCTTTCCGGGCACTTCGCGCTCCATGTCCACGATCGCGGCGGGCCAACTCGCCGGAATGTCCCGCGCTTCGGCCCTCGAATTCTCGTTCTTCCTCTCCATTCCCACCATGGTCGTCGCCACCTGCTACGACCTGCTGAAAACGCTCGTCGGCAAGCATGCCAGCGCCATCGGCGTCGCGCACATCGATTCCCACGGGTGGGTCGTTCTGGTCATCGGCTTCGTGGTCTCGTTCATCGTGGCCTACGGCAGCGTCGCCTGGTTCATGAATTGGGTCCGCCGCCGCGGCTTTGGCCCTTTCGCCATCTACCGCATCCTCCTGGGCATCGCCGTCCTCTTCTTTGCCTCCCGCCTCGCCAACTGATTCAGCCCTGGAAACACCCCCGAACTGCCCCTTGCCCCCGCCTTCCCTTCTGCTATCATCACCAAGTTCCTTCATCGAGGGGTACGCGGCGCCAGCCCCTCATGCAGCACTCAGCCTTCCCCAAGAGCTGAGGAGATTGACTTGCGCTTCCTGACACCTACTGAAAATAAACGGCTCAATGAGCTGATTGGGTTCCTTTGCATCACCGTAGCCGTCCTCCTGGGGCTGGCCCTGCTCACGTATTACCCGCTGGACCCGGCCTTCAACGTCAGCGCTGTATCGTCTGACGATCACCCGGTACGCAACTGGATTGGTCCCGCCGGCTCGTACACTGCCGACCTGATGTTCCAAATCCTCGGTTTTGCGGCGTTTCTGATTCCCGTGGCATTCGGCCTACTCGGCTGGCGCTGGCTGCGCAGCCGCGCCATCGATTCGCAGGTCGCCACCATTGCCGGCTACATTCTCCTGCTGATGTCGCTGCCTTCCTTGCTCTCCCTGTGGCATATTCCCGCGGTGCGCGGCTCCGCGCCATCCGGCGGACTGCTTGGCACGCTCGTTTCGCACGGCCTGCGCAGTGGCTTCAATATCTGGGGCGCCAATCTTGTGGCCTTCGCGCTGCTGATCGTCGCGCTGTTCCTGACCACCAGCTTCTCCTTCAGTGGCGCGCACGCCTGGGCCAGCGGCTCCAAGGGCCCGCTGCGCAAGATGGAAAAGTTCGGCATCCTGCAGAAAGCGCAGTTGCGTTGGCAGGGATGGCGCGAAGAACGCGAGCAATCCCGCATGCGCCAGCGCGTGGAAGAACGCAAACTCGCCGGACGCAAGCCAGTAACTCCGCAGGTTCTAAGCAAAACGGACACCGACGAGGAAGAGCCTAAGTCCATTCGCATGCCGGACATCAGCGACATTTTCAAGAAGAAGAAAGCGTCTGCGGAAACGGAAGAGGAAGACGAACCCACCAGAGGGTCCGAGCACAAAGCGCCGATCATGCTGCTTGGCCCGGATAAAGCGGACAAGTCCAAGAAAGCGTTTGAGCCTAAAGTTGCCAAGGGCAACACCAGCTACCGCTTGCCCACCATTAGCCTTCTGCGCGAAGGCGAAGGCTCGCACAAACTCGACGAGGACGAGCTGAAATTCCGCGCCCGCGCCATCGAGGAAAAATTCCACGAGTTCGACGTCGAAGGCCGCGTCACCCAGATCAATCCAGGCCCGGTCGTCACCACCTTCGAATTCAAGCCCGAAGCAGGCATCAAATACAGCCGCATCACCGGCCTCACCGAGGATCTTTGCCTCGCGCTGAAAGCGGAGTCCATTCTCATCGAGCGCATCCCCGGCAAGTCCACCATCGGCATCGAAGTTCCGAACGACAACCGTGAAACCATTGCGCTGCGCGAAATTTTGGAAGCCAGCGAGTTTGCGCACTCTCCCAGCAAGCTCACGCTCGCCATGGGCCGTGACCTCCACGGACGCATTCGCGTGACCGACCTTGCCTCCATGCCGCACCTGCTCATCGCCGGGTCCACCGGAACGGGCAAGAGCGTCTTCATCAATTCACTGATGATGTCGATTCTCTACAAGGCCACTCCCGACGACGTAAAAATGGTGCTCGTCGATCCCAAGCGCCTGGAACTCAATTTATACGAAGGCATTCCGCACCTGATCGCACCGGTGGTCACCGACCCGAAGGTCGCTTCCAACGTACTCCGCAACGCCACGCGCGAGATGGAAAATCGTTTAAAACTTCTCGCGCAACGCGGTGTGCGCAACATTGACCAGTACAATCGTACTTTCCAGAAGCAGCAATCGCTCTCTTTGTTTGACACCACCGTGGAAAGCGAACACAAACCGCTTCCCTACCTCGTCATTATCATCGACGAGTTGGCCGACCTGATGATGGTGGACACCAACAACGTCGAAGAATCCATCACTCGACTGGCGCAGATGGCCCGCGCCGTCGGCATCCATCTGATCCTCGCCACTCAGCGGCCATCCGTCGACGTCATCACCGGATTGATCAAGGCCAACTTCCCCGCCCGCATTTCTTTCCGCGTGGCCAGCAAAGTCGATTCCCGCACCATTCTCGATGCTAACGGCTCCGAATCGCTCCTCGGCAAAGGCGACATGCTCTATCTTCCCGCCGGTTCGGCGCGCTTGCACCGCATCCATGGCCCGCTCGTCACCGAGGACGAAATTGTTTCCGTTTGCGATTTCTGGCGCGCGCAAGCTCCCGCAAAATATAACGAGCAGCTACTGGAAGCTCCAAAAGAAGATGATGGCAAAGGTGGTGGTGGTGGTGCCGAAGAGATGGCCGGAACAGCCGGTGAGGGCGGCGAACCCATCGATGACGATCTTTACCAGGACGCGGTGCGCATCTGCTGTGAGATGGGCCGCGCGTCGACTTCCACATTACAACGCCGTTTGCGCATCGGCTACGGCCGCGCCGCTCACCTTATCGATCTGATGGAAAAAGACGGCATTGTCGGCCCGCCCGACGGCACCCGCCCCCGCGAAATCCTCAAAGACCGCACCTGGATGAAAGAATTCGACGACTCCCAGGAATAATTCACGCTAACGCCGCTGCGTGGCACAGTCACTCCTGACTGTGCGCCTATGCTGAATCGCCGGCCAACTGCCATGCCACTCGGATAATTACCGGTGGGTCTCCATAAACTTCCCCAGCACCATCGCCGCATGCTCGCACAACTTGCGGTCTTCGACGCCGAAGGCCGCAGGAAAATGGCTGTCAATATCCAGTTCGCCCACCACTTTGCCCTTCACAAACACCGGCACCACAATTTCCGACTTCGTCTCCAGCGAGCACGCTAGGTATCGCGAATCCGCATTCACGTCGTCCACCACCACCGTCTTACCGCTCGATGCCGCAGCCCCGCAAATTCCCTGGTTCAGCGGAATCCGCGTATGCGGCGTCATCGTCCCTTTGAACGGCCCAAGCACCAACATGTCACGCTCGGGCTCCTTCTCGATCATGTAAAAGCCCACCCAGTTGTAGCGCGTCAGCTTTTCGTGCAGCAGCGCCACAATTCCCTTCATCAGTGTGTCCGCCGACGTGGCCTTCTTCGCCAGCACGTCCAAGTCCGCGATCAATTCTGTTGCTTTTAAAGTGTTCGTCGTCATGCTTCTATTCTCAAACAAAATAGGCACAAGCCACGTCCGATTTTCGCATCCGTGTCGCCCATACTTAGCGCATTCCCCGCCAACCAAGCCCAAACGACGCGATCCTCACTTCACAAAATAAATTCCACGCGAATTGACAGCCTGTAACGCGGCCTCTAAACTGTTTAGACCGTGCCGGGGTAGCTCATTGGTAGAGCGCCGCCCTGAAAAGGCGGGCGTAGCCAGTTCGATTCTGGCCCCCGGCACCATCCGAACGTACATCCCCGAGCAAATCCCACTCTCCGCTTAGCTTGTAACTGCCCCCTTCCGGTGTGAGCGTAATTTCCGTGCAGTACTTCGCGAGTTCCGCCTTCGCCCTCGGAATCTCTCCTGCGAGTCTGCCTTGAATGCTCTGGAGGCCACTCAGGACGAAAGCCTCGATCTCCTTGAGCCGAGCGTCGATTCCACGGCCATCTGTCGCGAGCAACTCGTCGCTGATTTCTTCGAGACGTCGCTCTCGTTTTTCGAGTTCGGCAAGAAGGGCGGGTGAGTGGCGCCACACGGCGATTACTCCCGCGAGATTGCCGATTTCATTTTTCAAGCGCTCCCGTTCCTCTCGCAACACCGTCAAATGGGACCGCGCGTTATCCAGTCGTTCCACCAGCTCCATTTTGAACTTTGCCAACGCATAGCGCACCACGTCTTCGTGAAGCACCTCGCGCTGGAGGCCCTCGATCACTTCCCTTTCGAGATGGTCCTGCCTGACGTGCAGAGAGTTTGCGCAAATTCCGCGTGCGTGCTTCAGCGGACACCCATACCTTGCGCGACCCGATTGCCCACGGCCCGACACCACAACCATTTTCGACCCGCAGAGCCCACACCTCAGGAAGCCGGAAAGCAAATAGGGCGCTGAGTATGCCCGAGTGCAAAGGCCCTTTGCCTTACCGTTCGCAAAAGCGGTCTTCACGGAGGCCAAGCGGCTTTGGACCGCCTGCCACACCTGCTCGCTGACTATCTGCAAATGGGGTGCCTCTTGGATTTTCCATTCGGATTGAGGCCGGAGACGTTGAACGCGTCGGCCTGTTCGTGGGTCACGCAACTTGCGGGTACGATTCCAGACCACGATGCCTCGATACCGTTCGTTGTGTAGCATGACCGAGATGGCAGAGGGTGCCCAGGATGGATGCCTCTGACCACGATAGGGCGCCGGCGAGATCACACCCTCTGCGTTGAATCGTTTCGCGATGGTTTTTATCGAGTCCCCTGCGGCGTAGTCCGTGAAGATTCGGCGCACCGTGGCGGCCTGGCTCTCGTCGATCTCCAGCCGCACACCCGTGATCAGGGGACGGCCATACGTGTCGGTCTTGGCAGAGTCCTCCACTGGAACGCTGCGATATCCGAAACACCTTCCTCCCGTGTGAAGTCCCCGGAGTGCGAGACCCTCAACGCCCCGGTGTACTTTCTTCGCGAGTTCGCGAATATATAGCGAGTCCACGATGCCGTGCGTGGCAAGCAAAAGTTCTGCCTGTTCGGAATCGGTATCGATCCCCTGGGACACGTAGACAACCCGGATTCCGGCGAACTTGAACTGTTCAAAAATCCGGAGGGAGTCGACAATCTTGCGGCTCAGCCGGCTTGTGTCATCCACGAGTACCACATCGAAGGGACGCACGGGCTCTGAGGCTGCACGGAGCAACGCCGCCAAACCCGCACGGTCACCGGTGGCACCGCTGATTGCGTCGTCTCGGTAAGTGTGGTCTTCAAGAAACTCCCATCCTTGGGACGCGGCGAAATCTTTGCACTTTCGGATTTGGTCTGCGATTGAGAGAGGGCTTTGCTTGTCCGTCGAATACCTGGCGTACGCGGCGCAGCGGAGTCGGATCACGCAACCTCCCCGGCTGAAAGCATCTTGCTTCGGTCAAACTGTACCACACCTCTTGGAGTCTCCGCGGGACACTTCGCAGTCTTCTCGCGCGCAAGCCACTCGTCCACTAGCGAAGGCACAATCACGTTGTCGATCCAACTGCGAACGGACGGCTTAATTTTGGCCCCGAGCCGATCGAGTTCTTTTTGCTGCTCAGTCACCCATGCCTCAGTCCTTCCTTTCACGAGAAACGAATCCCGGTGGGCGCCGGGTCGCGGCTCACTTCAGCCGCCGCGAGTGGCTCAAAATCACCTGATTTTTGGAACGCTCCACTGAACTTGCTCTTGCATCCCAGCCCCTCTCCGATTTACCTAATCTGGGATGGGGTGAGATGGAAGGGGCTTCCCCTCTTTCACCCACCGCGCCTCCAACTCATCATTCAGCTTCTTTGCATATGCTTCGTGATCAAATTCTGGTTCATCACCAGGAACAGGATGGGTGGGAAAATCGTCGCTCTTGGCTTCGGCTTCCATCCTGCGCTTCGCCTGATAGAAAGGGGGAGGAACGGGAATGCCCTGTGCCTGGCACCTCTGAATAGCAATTTCCATCAGATCAACTAGGTCATCTTCCGACTCAGTGTCATAGACGTCTTCCCACTCTCGAAGGAATTTTGGAGTCCCGCAGGGCTTGAGGCCAATATCTTTCCAGGAGGGGTGGGGTTTGGTTTTCGTTTCCCCGCTAGGAGAAGCAGCGGAAGCGGCAGAAGCAGCCTCCTCTTCTGCTTCTTCTCTGTGTTGTCCCTGTATTGTCTTCTTTGAAACGCCCGTTTCGGGCACTCTCTCTTCCCGCTGCGGGCATTCTCTCTGCCCGATTTGGCCACTCTCTGAGGAAGAGATGGGCAGTTTTGGTAATTCTCTCACTGTGCGTCTCTGCCATTTTTTGGACTTCAGAAGGGTGTAGCGAAACCCGTAGGGAGTGCGAATCACAGAGATGTAGCCACCACTAACCAGCATGCGTCTCCACCGGCGAACGGTCTTTATCGGGAACCCAAGTTCTCCCGCAGGGTGTCCATCATGGATCGGGGCACCGCCAAGAATGCTGCCACTTCCGTCCTGTTCCCGGGTCGTGCGCGCAATGAGCCACATGAAGAACCAGACCGCGTCCTTGATGATCGGTGCGTGTTCAAAGAGGCCCTCGTAGACAGGAAACCAGAACACTGATGGCGATGCATCCTGATTAATTTGCCCATCGGTTTTCCCTCCTTTACTTGACAGCGGTTCGGCCGCAAGAGTATTCCCTGCCATGTAGATTCCTTGATTGAGTGTTTTGCCCCGCGCGCAATCGCGGGTTTTTTTTCGCTACCGACCTCTTCCAGCATAGATTGGCGTGAAGTTACGTGGCTGAAGAGGTCGTCTATAGAAATCTGGATCTCCACCTCAATCGCAACTCCCCCCGCTCTCTCATCTGTCGCGTGTTTTCCCGCGCGCGGCTGAGTTGCGCGAGTGTAGGATCACCCTGGCCAAGCACTTCTCGTTGCATTTCGCTCGGGTCTGCCTGGAATTGCTTAACAAGTTTTTGTACCCAGGTGTGGGAGACGCCAAGCTGCCTAGCCCAGGAACGCGCCGATGGCCTGTTGCGATCCCTACAGGTCAGCCATTGCCATACGAATCGCCGAATCATGCGTGATTCTTCACTACTGCGCCATGGCCGCGGTGGGTGGTAACGCGGACTCCTCCGCGCTTTTGCGAGGTTCGCTATCCGAGCCTCGTAGGGATCACTGCGACACCAGGGTTGATAGATTGAAGGCATGCGTGCCCCTCTCCTTCTGCCGAGTTCCCGTCGAGTTGCCAGCCATCTTCTGGTTTCCTCAATGCGGTTCTAAAAGACTTAGGGAAACCGAGGGGAATCTCTGGCAAATTTCTGACTTGACTCTCACAAAGTCTATCTTCCTCGTGTTCAGTTCGAGGATCTGCTTCAGTTCTTGGCGGTAGTTCACAAGTTCAGTCACCAAGGCACGGGATACGGCGCTCTGCTCTGGAACGAAGTAGCTAACTTGCCCCTCGTCGAGCAGGAGCACTCCACCCGTCTGCTCAAACCGCTCGACGAGTTTCTGTAGGCGGATTTCGTGATACCGAGCTTCCGGGACTTTCCGAACAGCTCTATCTAGCCGGGGTGCCTTTCGCAAATGTTCTCGCATGGCCTTCTGTCCTTCTGGCGAGAAATACTTCTGGAGCACTCCTTGTGCTCGTTGTGTAGCCCGCTGGGCTGCTGGTCCTCCTCGGGTTGAGGCAATCATTCGTAGGAGCCTTGGATATCCTGGCGTCGGCATCTTGCCATCCTTGATGCAGCGTTCTATTTCCCGCTCATAGCGTTTGACGGAATCTTCGAAGGCTGACTCGATGAACAGGCACATGGCGCGACGGTCAAGGGCGCGTGACTGCTGCTCTTCCCAAGGCGTCATTGGGCGACCTTCGGCCTTCGCCCGAGCGCGAATCTCTCTTGCGCGGCGCCAGTCTTCCTCCGCTTGCCACTTCTCAAGGTTGTTTAGGTAGTGCTGGAGCAACGCATGTGAGGTACGGAGTTCGCGGGCCAGCGCTCGAAATGAGGGCCGCATAGACTCTGGAGTTTGCTGCCATGCTATGAGCTTCTGGCGGAACTCGGTTGCGCGAGATTTTCCTGTAGGTTTCCGGCCGCTCGCAGAACGCGAGCCCTGCTCCCCTTCCGGGACGATGATCGCCTGGTCAGATTCAACTTCTTTTGCCATCATTTCCTCCCAACGTCACGGCGGCCGCGGTCTCACCATCGAATACGAGTGACTTCGGTGGTTTTGGCTCCAAAAATAACCACTCGGCTCTATACCCAAGTGCCTCACCAATTCTCGTGATCTCGTGAGGTGCGAAGTCAGACACACCATGCAGGCAGCGCGAGAACCGCGTGCGCTCGATCTTGACTAACGCGGCCACCTCATAGTGCGCGAATCTCTTTTTCTCGATCGCCCATACCAGATTGGGATATCTCATCATCGTCTTCCCTCCCTCCTCTTCTGCATCTCCCCCTGCACAATAAGAGCCCATCCCTCGTGGCGCCTGATGGCATCTGCCAAGAAGTCACCATATCGCGAGGAGAGCCCATAGAGAGAAATCCGATACCTGCAAAATCTTTCAACAAATCGAAGCACCCCGCGAGACTCCGAGAGCCATTCGACAAAACCCTTTTCAAGAAGTACTCGCATCTCGTCACTTGAAATATGCCGATGACGACGATGCAGCGGGTCTCGCGAGTAATCCCGAATCGTTACACCCCTCCGCACGAGGCAATACTTCACGCCAATCCTCCTACCGGCTGACTCCGCTATGCGGGTAAACAACTGGCCGGCTTAATTTGAAGCACCAACACTGCGTTGCATTTTTGAGCCAAGAAAAAAGCGGCATAAGCCGCATAACCTGGAGGGGATTTATCGGAAGGAAAAACAAAAAAGCCGAACCGACACCCTCTTGGGTTATCGCTTCGGCCAAAATCGCGAACTGTTTTTAGGCCTCGCTCGGCTCGTCGCCGGGCGCGTTCGCTGCAAGTATCTTTCTACTCCTATAAATTTTCGATGTCAAGAGACTTCGATTGATTGTCCGGCCTTTGCCACGGGCTGCCACTCTCCGTCGACAAGCTTGATTTCTATCTGCCCCCTGGTATCCCGCCGAATCTTCGCTCTAACGCCGGGGTCTTTCAAGTCCACACGACCATAAATTTTGTTCAGATCGTACAAGGGATTCCCTGTTCGTTTGAATCCGGGCGTACTTGGAAGTGACCTGCGCTTGAGTTTTATCGCCTTTCCGTGTTTCCGTGCGTTCTTTGCCATACGTCTCCAACCTCCCGGAAAGGATTCTTGCATTTCCTCCTTGACACGTCAAGAGAAATACGCTACATGATGTAGCCATGAAGCACACGTATTCCACGAATCAAGCGGCGAGGCGGGCCGAGATTCATCCGGTTACACTTCGCCGCTGGCTTGCAGCGAAAAAGATTCGGCCTTCCCTGGGTGTACCCTACGACGGCCGCACTCTCTGGCGATGGACAGAGGCCGATGTAGAAAAGCTTCGGAAGTACAAGGACGCACACTACCGAAAGGGCCGTGGGCGGAAGAGGGGCACGAAGTCTAAAGTTTAGAAGTACGGGACGCACCGGTGCTACTAACACCGATACGCCCCTGACCAAGGCAACCTGATTGGAGGATGCGATGGCTACACGAAGTTTATCCCAAGAAAATACCCGCGTCGCAATCTACGCAAGGGTCAGCACCAGTAATCACAGCCAAGACGTTGGCCTTCAGACACGGGAGTTAGAGCAATTTGCTCAAGCTCGCGGATGGCAAGTTGTCGGTTCTTATGTTGACGAGGGGATAAGCGGCTCGAAGGACTCCCGTCCCGAACTCAACCGTCTAATGGCCGACGCTCATAAACGGCGATTTGATGTGGTTTGCGTGTGGCGATTCGATCGGTTCGCCCGCTCAGTCTCCCATCTTCTCCGGGCCTTGGAGACGTTTAAAGCATTGGGCATTGACTTCGTTTCGTTCTCGGAGCAAATGGACACTTCGACTCCTGCCGGCAAAATGGTGTTCACGGTCTTGGGCGCAGTCGCTGAGTTAGAGCGTAGCTTAATCGTGGAGCGGGTCCGGGCCGGCATGCGGAACGCACGTGCGAAAGGGCGAAGGATCGGAAGGCCACCCCAAACACCGCTTTCGCCAGAAATGCGACAGGTCATTGCAGACACTTATGTGCGAGGAGAAACCAGCTTGCGGGCACTAGCCAAGAGGTTTGGCACCTCTTTGGCTACTGTTCAGAGATGCATCGGATTAGATCAAAGGGTGGCCGAAGAACACCCGCTATCTACCTGATTGTTGGACCTCTCATTTCGCAGAAATCGGCGCTACAAGCTTGGAGTAACCTGCGCCCCAAGTTTGATGAGATGAGACTCGGCACGCTTCCTGAGTTTGTCCAGGACGAATGATCTTGGCAACTGGAGTCGACTCTAGCCGTCGCATTCTCAACTCACAAGAATCGCGTTTCTGGATTGTCGGGTCGGAGGAGGCGCGCTTGCGCGCTGGCCTCCGTCCGCCGCTCAAACTGCACGTGCGGTTTTCCCGCATGCAGCTTTCACGAAGACACGTGACCTGAGATGTAAG
>WNEZ01010283.1_pt1 | contig 11344 bp, 9 predicted proteins | sample 5400521 | NCBI WGS metagenome assembly WNEZ01 (sample SAMN13153339, study PRJNA577476) | soil metagenome | isolation source: 120 cm saprolite under Douglas fir tree site 2 hole 1 replicate 1 | place: USA:California | collected 2015-04-18
CAAAGTCCGAACGCGATGCCGTACGCCGCGCCGGGCTTGATTTTCTTCGGATTGGCCGCCGCAAATCCGATCGCGATCAGCACGAGCGACCAAATCCAGAATACCTCGACCGATTGCCCCAGTTTGTCCAGCCATTTGGGAGCCCCTTCGGGCAGGTACGCGGACAGACTACTCGCTAGGAAATGCTCGGGATCCACTTCGCCTTTCGGCTTAATGAGCAAAATGGTGATCGCCAAGACGCTGCTGATCAGGCCAGGCACGAAGGCGTGCGCCGTGATACTGAAGCCAGTGCCAAAACTCAAGCCCGCACCCTTGAATAGGTTAAAAGCGCCCCAGTAGATCAGTCCAATCACCAGAATACTGATCCCCACCGCGACCGGCCCGAAAAGGAAGGACAGTTTCGGCGCCCAGGTAACCTGGCTCTCCAGAATCCTGTCCTTTTGGTCTTGGGGCATGTTGTCGAAGCGCGAATTCTGGCTCATCTGCCTCTCGAAAAAGCTGCGCCAGTCGGTCTTCTGGCCGATGAGCACGCTAATCGCGAGGCTAAGCACAAGGAGCGAGATAAGAGGGACTACCCAGCTTGGCTGTTGGGCAATCTCCCCGAACGTCTTTGTTGGGCCGAGAATCACTCCTGTCATGCGGGCAAAATGGTTGATCGGCGGCTGCGCTTCAGGCGCAGGCGTACCAGTAGTCGTTGCCATCGAGGATTCCTCCACCACAAGGTTGCGTAGTTCCCGCTTCTGACCAGTCTCTACGCAGGTGCACCCAAGAACATTTCAGCGGTCCGATTCTAGCGCAATTGGAATAGGAATGTCAGTCGCGAGCGAACTCTTGGGGCGCGGGCCAAGTTCACACCTCACGCGCCGGGCAGCGCGGGCACGGCGGCCAGCAGCTCCCGCGTGTAGACGTGCCAAAACGTATGTCAGCCCGAATTCGCTTTGCAGCTCCTGCAGCAACAGCAGCACCTGCGCGCCAACGGAAACATCCAGCGCCGAGACCGGCTCATCCGCCACCACCAGCTTCGGCCGCAAAATCAGGGCCCGCGCAATCCCGATCCGCTGTCGCTGCCCGCCGGAAAACTCGTGGGGGTATCGCCGCATCGCTTCCGCATCCAGTCCCACACGCTTCAGCATTGCCGCCGTGCGTTCCTGCCTTTCGGTCTTCGAGAGATCTGACAGGTGAATCGCCAGCGGCTCACCTACAATCTCGCCCACGCGCATTCTTGGATCAAGCGAAGCAAATGGATCCTGGAAAACCATTTGCATCTGCCGTCGCTCGGCGCGCAACTCCTCGCGTCTCAGCGCGAGCAAATCGCGCCCTTCGAATCGAATCTCTCCCGAATCAGGCTCGATCAGCCTTAAGAGCGTCCGCGCGAGCGTCGTCTTCCCGCAGCCGCTCTCACCCACGACCGCAAAAGTCTCGCCCTGCGCCACCGCGAAGCTCACGCCATCCACCGCCGTGAAGCGCGGTCCCTCGCCGTCGCGCGAGAACACCGTGCTCCTCCGCGCGTACGTCTTCCGCAACTCCCGCACTTCGAGAAAACTTTCGCCGCTCGTCATCTCTTTTTTTGCTTCCTTATTTCCTTACTTCATTACTTCTTCCACCAAGACGCATCTCGCCGCATGATTTGCGCCCGCCGCTCGCAGCGCGGGTACTCCACGCACGCATTCCGCGCGTCGCAACGCGCACCGCGGCTCGAACGCGCACCCCGGCGGCAGTGCTGTCAGTTGCGGCACCGTCCCCGGAATCGGCATGAGCGCACCGCGCTTCAAGGTTGGCGACGCCGCGAGCAGCCCCTGGGTATACGGATGCCGCGGCGCCGCCAGAACTTCCCGCGCCGGCCCTTCTTCAACAATGCGCCCCGCGTACATCACCGCCACGCGCTCCGCCACTTGCGCCGCCACGCCCAGATCATGCGTGATGAATAGCAGCCCAAGCTGCAGCTCGCGCCGCAACCGGTCGAGCAAATCGAGGATCTGCTTTTGCACCGTCACGTCCAGCGCCGTCGTCGGCTCGTCCGCGATCAGCAGCCGCGGTCCCGCTGCCAGGGCCATGGCAATCATCGCCCGTTGCCGCAAACCACCAGAAAGCTGGTGCGGAAATTGTTCCGCGCGCTCTTCCGGTTCTGGAACCGCCGCGCGCCGCAGCGCTTCCTGCGCCCTGCGCTGCACATCACCCCCAGTGAGCCGCGCCTCGTGGGCGCGAATCGTTTCTTCAATCTGGGCCCCGATACGCATCACCGGGTTCAGCGACGTCATCGGCTCCTGAAACACCATCGCGATCTCGCCACCGCGCACCTCGCGCCATTCGCGCTCCTTCATCGCTACAAGATTTTTCCTGTGCGCGTTTGGATGGTCCGGTCTTGCTTTCATCGGACCGCTCGTGGCCCCGCCCGCGCTCTTCTCCTTTACTTCCGTAACCTCCTCAACTTCCTTTACCTCATTCGCCAACCACGCTTCCCCGCTCACCCGCGCTCCCGGCGGCAGCAAACCCATCAACGCCAGCGCCAGCATGGTCTTCCCGCTCCCCGATTCTCCTACCAGCCCAAGCGATTCTCCGGCGCCGATGCGCGCTGATACCTCATTCACCGGCCGCACCCAACCCTCTGGCGTCGGCAGCTCCACCGTCAATCCGCGCACGTCAAGCAAGTTCGTCACGAATTCATATTAGTGCCGAAACGCAGAAGCTCGAACGCGAATGTGCGGCAAAATGCCCGAGGGATAAGCAGCCGAGAGGTTATCGGGCGTCGAGGGGAAGCACGAATTTCAGTGCAGTGTGAGTAGACGAAAAGCCAACGACCTTCACGTCTTTCAGGCCCGCCTTTCGCCCCACAGCCAGGACGTCATTTTCCGTAATGCTCTTTTGCCCCTTGGGATAAACGACCCACAGCGCCGTCGCACCCTTCATCGCTTTTGCTAGCTTGGCGGCCTGAGAAAGATCCTTCTCCGACGCAGCCGAAAAGAAAATCCAGTCGCAATCCGCCGGCCCTTCGCCCTCCGCAACAGCACTCCTGAGTCCCTTCAACTCCCGCAGAAACTCTGTATCAAAATTGCCAATGAGCGAAACCTTCGCGCCCGCTTTGATCCCCAATTTCTCCATCCGCGTCTTCGGATGCAGAATCTTCTCGCACCACTTCTCCGCGCTCGCTCCCAATTCGAAGATCGCCAGGCCCTCCGCCGTCTGCACGCGCAGCTCCCCATCCACGGCTTTGACGGACTTGATCGTCGAAAATGGGATTTTCAGCCGGAAGTCGCCGCGAAAAAGAATCTCGCCCGTCTCCAGCAGCGCCTTTCCTTCCGACTTCTGCTTCCCCAACCTCGCCCTGCAGGCTTTCTCTTGCCCCATGCTTTATCCTCTCGTCCGAGCCTGCTGCATTCTAAGCGCACTTTTGGATTTCCATTTTATGTTTTTCGTTCCCCGCCCGCTAAAATAGTCTCCGTCTCCGCGCATGGCCACCGCTCCCGCAGCCGCCACTCCCCGCGTCGACTGGTCCCTCATCTGGGCCCAGCGCGGCTTCCGTTATTTCTTTTTCGCTATGTTCATTTCGCTCTTCGGAAGCGGCATGAACTTCGCCGGCGTGAGCTGGTACATCCTCGCCGCCACTCACTCCACCGTTAAAGTCAGCCTCCAGGTCATCGTTATCACTCTGCCCGGCCTCTTCGTTCCGTTTGTTGGCGGCGTGCTCATTGACCGCCTCGACCGCCGTTACCTCGGTGTGCTCCTCGATTTCGTCCGCGGGGTCTTTGTTCTCGCCACGGCTTACATCGCCTGGAAAAATCATCTCCAGCTCTGGCATCTCTATGCCATGACGCTTATCACCGGCGTCGGCTCCGCCGTGTATTGGGCCACCGTCAACGCCCTAGTCCAGGAAGTCATTCCGCCCAGCCAGTTCACAGGGGCCAACGCCGCCGTCCTGGTGGGTGTCCAGAGCGGCATGCTCATCGCCGGGGCATTCGTCGGCTTTGTCTACGATCGCGCCGGAATCGCCGGAATTCTCGCCATCGACGGACTCACCTACTTTGCCTCCGCCTTTTGTCTCTACCGCATGCGCCGCGGCTACGTTTCTCCCCGCGACCACCAAAAATATCCCCGCGAATTTTCCGAAGCCACTGAAGCCACTGCCGAAGCCCTCGAGACGGGCGGCAATCCCGAAGTCGCCGAAGCCGGACTCTCCCTCGCCGTTTACGCCGATCTCAAGGAAGGCTTCGCCTATCTCAAACAGCAGCCGCTCGTCCGCGCTCTCGGCATCACGCATTCCATCATGATGGCAGGCGTCGTCAGCGCCAACGTCGTCCTCGTCGCTCTCGCCAACGACATTCTTCATGCCGGCGCGCGCGGCCTCGGCTTTCTCGAAGCCGGCTGGGCCACCGGCGCCATCACCGGCGGCCTCATCGCCAGCCAGCTTCGCAGCTCGCTTCGCATGCCGCTCTACATTGCCGCGTGCGCCGTGCTCGCCGTCGGCCACATGGCCACTCCGTTCGTCGCCTTTCTCAGCGGCGCCGTCATGATGCAGTTGCTCTTCGGCCTCTGCCGCGCCGTTGGCGGCGTCACCGCGCAATCCGGTCTCATGGCTATCGTCCCGCGTCACTTCATGGGCCGCACGCAATCCGCCATGGCCATCCTCACTACCGTCGTTCAGCTCGTCATGAGTCTCGCCCTCGGCGTCATTGCCCAGGGTGCCGGCCTCATCGCCGGCTACGCCCTCCTCGCGATTCTCTACGCCGGTGCGACCCTCTCTGCCTCCCGCGCCCGCCTCCTCTCCCGCTAATCCCCAGCCTTGCCTCCTAACTGCGAATGAAGCAGACAACCTCTCAAATACATTTGTCCGGCTAGCGCGTGACTGACACCTGGGCCAAGAGAGAGAAAGAGGTGTAGACTTTCGACATTTGCTTTGTCCGAATCCCAACTCAGGAGACAAAAAAAATGGCGCGACGCACGTTCTTGGCTCAGCTGGCAGGCTTACCTTTTCTGGCATTGGGCACGAAGGTGCAGGAGTCTAAAAAACCTCTGAAGATCATGATGAAGAGCGCGTGGGGACCCGATGACCCAACAAGGGCAGCATTTCCTTTCGCGCACGGACTCGTGCTCGCAGAAGCCGGCCACGAAGTACAAATCTTCCTTCTCGCTGAGGCCACCTCTTTGCTGCGAAAGTCGATGGTGAACGCGATCCTGCCGGTTGGCTGGCCGCCGTTGAGCGAAACCCTCGAAAAGGTTGTGGCGAAACATATTCCGATCTTTGCTTGAGGAGCCTGCTCCCGGGCCCGTGGGGTCACGGAAACAGACTTGAATCAGTGGGGAGCAAAATTCGGAAGTCCAGCGATCTTTGTCTCACTCGTGGAGTGGTCAGACCGGATTATTGTGGAGTGAAGATCGGCCCTCGCAACCCTGCTCTTAACAACTCTTGTAGCCACCCTCCCGTCTGCTGGGTCCCGGCGCTCGATCTAGGCATAGGGCGACGGTCCTCTGATCCACGCCGCTTGACCCTGGGCACAATTCGCCTTGACAATTTTTTCTACTTTTAGTACTATCCTTTCCGGGTAATCCTAGGAACGCGGCAGTTCGACTGCCGCGTTTTCTTTTTTGGCCTGCTAATAAAAACAATCCAGCATGTTTAGGTTCCTGGGAGGCGCGCCGCAGAGCCCGGTTTTCTTGGACGAATTATGTTTACCTCTAACCCCTGCATAATCAACACTTGCAAAAGTGTATCAAAACAAACAACTTCAACTTCCTCATAATCACATTCTTACGAAAAACCGGGGGGAGGGGCGTAGAACTGTGGCTTGCTTCTCGAAGTTCAATCTGCCGACTGCGGCGGCGCAACAACTTGGACGCCCGGCTTCTGACCCAATAGATCGACAGCGGCCTGGTACAACTTTGTGCGGAGCTGGTACCGCTCGCTCGCCCGCGTGATGTACCGCACCGCGATCTCCACCCCGCCGATGATCGGCTTCACGTTGATCGCCGGCGCCGCCGAGAGCGAACTCATCCCTCTCGACCGCGCCGCATGCTGCCATTCCTGTTCCGCCTGTTTGGCGCTTTCTGCCGTCGCTTCCGCCACTTTCTTCTGGATGGCATCGATAATCGGGTAGGGGTCCTGTCCCACCGGCAAAACCACCTGCACTTCGTCCCAGAGCCATTGGCCCGACGTCGAAAAATTGAAGTAGTGCCCTTCGATCGCGAAGCTGTTCGTAAACGTCACGCGCCTTCCCGTCGGGTGGCCGGAGTCCGTCCAGTTTCCGGTCTCCAGCAAAACGGTATGAAACATTCCCAGCTCCACGACTTCGCCGGTCACTCCGTTGATCTCCACCCAATCGCCGAGCCGAATTCCATTTTTCCCCATCAGCACCAGCCAGCCGATGAACGCCACGATGAAATCCTTCAGCGCCACCGTCAGCCCCGCGCCAGCCAGGCCAAGAAAAGTTCCGAGCTGCTCCGGCAGCCCCAGAATCACCAGCAAGATCAGCAGCACCGCCGCCACTTGCACGGAGACACGCGTCACCGTGCGCAGCGTTTCCACCTGCCGCCGGTCCAGTTTCGTCCGCCCCAGCAAACTCTCCAGCCATCCATCGAAAAACAATCCCAGAAGCACAATGCCCAGAATGATGGCTACTCCGGTCAGGACGCGATTCAGGACTTCGCGTTGCCGCGCCGAAACCAGATCGCTCCACTGGGAGTAAATAGCGGCCAGTTGTTTCTCGTAGTCGGCGCGCCGGTCGAAAGTGGCCAGGTCCTTTTGCTGGGAAACGATCTGCTTCACCCGTACAAGCGCTGCCGCTGATTCTTCGTGAGTGCGCTCTTTCTTGGACGTGACCGCTTCGTCCGCCGCCGTTTTCTTCGCGTGTGCCGCCAGCTCCGGAGACGCCTGCTTCGCGGACTCGATCCGCGCGTCCAGCGCATCATGCTTGGCGGTCAGCGCGACGGCGGCGTTTTGCGCTGCCTGTTTCGCTTGCGCGAGCAGTTGCTGCTTTTGCCGCAGCAGCGACCATTGCTTGTACAGGTGCGTCAGTCCAAACGCATCGGGCAGGGGGGCCGGATATTTCTGGACGGCGGTATCCACTTCGTGCGACGTCGCTTCGTGTTCCTGGTCCAATTGCTCGAGGCGTCCTTTGGCATCGCCGCCGGCGCGGTTCAAGTCCTGCGTGGCGTCGTCCACTTCGTCTTCAACGAGTTCCAGTTGCTCTTTGACTTCGTCCAGCCGGTCCCCGAGCGCTTCTTTTTGGCTGCCGCTGGCCTTGGCTTCTTGCGCCGTCAACTGCGCCGCGAGTGCCTGGTCTGCCTTCTGAAGGGCTTGCGCCTTCTCCAGCCGCGCTTGAATTTCCTTCGCCTCCGGAGTCAGCGCCGGAGGATGCGCCTCCGCATCGCGCTTCGCATTGGCAAAAGCCAGGTCCAATTCGTGATCCGCTAGGCGTATGGCCTCCTTCGACAGCGCCTGCTCTTCCGGCTTGTCCGCAAGCTCCGCCAGTTTTTGGGCGGTCCTGAGTGACGATTGGTCCACCAGAGGCGCCTTTGTTCCGGCGGCGTGGTTGCCATTCCCGTCGCTGGAAAGAGGCGCCGGTTGTCCGGTGCGCAACAACCCATACGCCGTGGCGCCGAGCAGCGCCACGAGGATCACCGCCGCGATTTTTTGCGCAGGTCTCATGGATGTTTCACAGCCGAGCCATGGATTTTAGTATGCTTTCCACCAGCAAAAATACAACTCCTTTGCAATGTTTCGCGGCGTGTGCGCTAGCCTTTTGCGCAAGCGCGCAGGCTCCGCTTCACGAGGCACTTGAGCATCCTTTACCCTGAACTCAAGGAATCTCGTGCAGGATTCACGGTTTCCCAAGCTCATCTTCGTGTTCCCGTGGTTGGCGCGTCGATCCGATTGAAATGGCTGGTCTATTGCGCCTTGAAACGCTAGGATACGCTTATGCTGGTGAAAATTGAGGTTTACAACGACGGTGAAAGTTGGTGTGCCCGCGGAATCGGCGAAGATATTTTTACGCAAGGGCAAACCGTGGACGAATTGTATCGAAACATCAGGGAAGCCGTCGCGCTCCACTTTGAGGGAGAACGGCCGGCGTCTGATATTGATGTTCTCATCGTCTCTGAAATAAAGCTGACGCATGCCCCGGCTGCCACAAGTTAGCGGCCGCTCGCTGATCCGGTTAATCTCACTTGGCTATGAAGTGATCCGGCAAAAAGGAAGCCATATTCGGGTGCGCAAGCGAAGCGCATTGGGCGAGCACAATCTCACCGTGCCTGATCATGACGCTCTCGCAAAGGGCACCTTGAATGACATCCTGACGCGGTAAGCCTGTGGAACAACCTTCCAAAAGAGGAACTGATCGAGCGTCTGCGGTAGATTCTCTTCCGTTTTACGGCGGCGAAAACTCGATTTTCGAGTTTCCAGAAGTTCTACAGGTAATCGCGCGAGGGGCCCTCGAGGAAGGCGCGCAGCTTGCGCGAACGCGACGGGTGGCGCAGCTTGCGCAGCGCTTTCGCCTCGATCTGGCGGATGCGCTCGCGGGTGACCGCGAACGACTGGCCGACTTCTTCGAGCGTGTGCTCGCTGCCATCGTCCAGGCCAAAACGCATCTTGATGACTTTTTCTTCGCGCGGCGTCAGCGTCTTCAGTACCGATGAAGTCTGTTCTTTCAAATTCAAATTGATGACCGCGTCGGAAGGCGAAACCACGGCTTTGTCTTCGATGAAATCCCCAAGATGCGAATCTTCCTCTTCGCCAATGGGCGTTTCGAGGGAAATCGGCTCCTGCGCAATCTTCAAAATCTTGCGCACCTTGGACACCGGAATGTCCATGCGCTTGGCGATTTCTTCGCTCGTAGGCTCGCGGCCGAGCTCTTGCACCAACTGGCGGCTGGTGCGCACCAGTTTGTTGATCGTTTCGATCATGTGCACGGGAATGCGGATGGTGCGCGCCTGGTCCGCAATCGCGCGCGTGATGGCCTGGCGGATCCACCACGTCGCATAGGTCGAAAACTTATAGCCGCGGCGCCACTCGAATTTGTCGACCGCTCATCAGGCCGATGTTGCCTTCCTGAATCAGGTCGAGGAATTGCAGTCCGCGGTTGGTGTATTTCTTGGCGATGGAAACAACCAGGCGAAGGTTGGCTTCGATCAATTCCTTTTTCGCTTGTTCGGCTTCCGCTTCGCCGCGGTGAATGAGCGTCAGCGTGCGCTTCAGTTCCGTGAGCCCGACTTCGCTCGCCTCTTCAATGTCTTTCAGTTCGCTGCGCCGCGTGCGCAGTTCTTTGCGTGCTTCCGCGGCCACTTCGCCTTTGGCCGCGTCCACCCGGCGTTCCAGGCGGCTCGCTTCGCGCTCCAGCGATTGCAGCCGTTCGACGGTGCCGCGCATTTTGTCGATTAGCCGCTTCTTCTCGAAAGGGTTGAAGTCGATGCCGCGGATTTCCAGGGAAATCTCCACGCGCGTCCGCGCGACGGCCCACTTCGCCCTAATGTAGCTCCTTTTCTTCGCTTTCGGAGTTTTCTCGAGCTTGGCCGCCTGTTTCAGCGCCAGGTCGTACAGCTTCGCGATCTTGTCAATGTACTTGAGGGTCTGCTTGGTTTTGTTCGCGATTTTTTCTTCGGTCAGCTCTTCGTCGTCGAACTGTACGATTTCCTTGATCGAGCGCACGCCTTTGCGCAAATCATCGCCAACGGCGATCAATTCCTTGATGACGATTGGCGACCGAGTGATCGACTTCATCACCACGAGCTGCCCGCGCTCGATGCGCTTGGCGATAGTGACTTCGCCTTCGCGCGTCAGCAGCGGCACCGTACCCATCTCGCGCAAGTACATGCGCACGGGATCGTTCGTCTTTTCGAGCGAGCCGGGCGTCAAGTCGAGATCGCTCTCGCCCTCGTGCGCGTCTTCCTTGACGACCACTTCGTGGTCGCCCGATTCGGCGGACACTTCGACGGCGCGCGCGGCTTTGGCCGATGCTTGATCCTCGTAAATCTCGATGCCGTTACGTTCAAATGTCGTGAGGAGGTCGTCGATCTCTTCCGAGGAGTGCACTTCCGCTGGAAGCGAATCGTTTACTTCGTCGTACAGAAGGTACCCACGCTCTTTGCCGACGGCAATGAGCTGGCGTACCGCATCGTATTTTTCTTCAAGACCTACTGCCGCCACAAATTCCTCCCGAAATCAGACTGCAATTCCAAGCCCGGGCGCAGAGTCACAGAGACAGCCGTTTTTCGAAGAGACGCAGACACGTGCAGGCGCTGGCGCAGTAGAGCCCGACGTGGTCGGGACCACCCAGGACAACGACGGGGAATTTCCCCATGAAGATCACTCGAATTTTGTGTGAAGCCCTCTGCGCCGCGCCGTTCGTCTGCCGCTCGCCCCCCGTGCGTTGCCCGCCTTCCGCACTTTTGGGGGCCAGTCTCGCTGCCGCTAAGTACATCTATATAGATGCATTTAGCCGCCAAACCGTTACTCGCCAAACCCTATTACGCTACACGGATAAGTTGGTCCTAGTCAACAGTTTAATCCGTGGAAACCTGTGGAAGATTCGCCACAACGCTTTCCAACTGCCTCTTAGCGGGCAGCCGCCAGGCGCCGCATCAGCTCCTGCTTCTTTTCGAGCAAACCGCGCATTTCCGGCGCGGGCGGGTTGGCCTCGATGCTCCGCTGAACATCGGCCAGTTCCCGCTCGGCCTGGCGGTGATGGAGGGCCTCGACGCAGCTCACAGCTTCTTCCCAAGTGGGTTCACTGGCTTCTTCAAAAAGAATCTCGAAGAGCAGCCGGCGGTCGCGCTCCTCGAGCATCCCAGCCACTTCCGAGGGCTGCACCGGTTCGCCAGAGAGACTGGCGACGATCAGCGCTGCAAAAATCTTTTCCGTTTCGAGGCCGTGATACAAGCGCGTATTTTGGAGCTGCTGCGCCAATTCACGGCGAAACCCTTCCGACTCCGCCAGCATGCGAACGAGCCGGCGCTCGACGGGCTTGGCTGCGCGGCCGACCAGCTCGGGCTGGGTCTTTACCTCGCTGCGGCGCTCGGATGCCGCTTTGCTCAGCGCCGCGCGGAGCACCGGCTCTTCGAGGCGAAGCTGCTGCGCGATTCGCGTGGCCCACTCCGAGCGCAGTATGCGATTCGGAATTTTCTGCACGTACGGCAAAAGAAAATTCACTGCGCGGAGCTTTCCTTCGCCGGTGGACAAATCCATTTGCCGCGCGCGGCCAATTAGATAATCGACGTACGGCGGCGCGTCTTTAAGGAGCTTGGTGTACGCCTCGACGCCCTTCTCGCGGATGAAAAGATCGGGATCGGCTTTCTTCTCGCCAATCGGCGGGAGCGCAAGAACGCGCACCTCGAAATCCCGCTCGAGCAAAAGCACGAG
>WNEZ01008053.1_pt1 | contig 11341 bp, 10 predicted proteins | sample 5400521 | NCBI WGS metagenome assembly WNEZ01 (sample SAMN13153339, study PRJNA577476) | soil metagenome | isolation source: 120 cm saprolite under Douglas fir tree site 2 hole 1 replicate 1 | place: USA:California | collected 2015-04-18
CCCTGCCGAAAGGAACTTGACGTGCTCGACCCGAAGCGTTGAGGCACCGACTGTGTCAGCCTCGTCCTCCTCCTTCTCATCACCGACCCTCATAGCCAAATTGTCGATTAGGTATGAGACGGTCGCCAGCTTCCGAACCTTGACGTCCGGCGAGTGAAGATTCTTCTCGATAAATTCTCGGACGTCTGAGAGTTTTCTTCTCAGCTTCTTCGCCTTATCGTACTTCATCTTGTCCCGTTCTTGGCGCAGGTCCGAGATATCCGAGGGCCAGACATACTTCCTAACCTGGCTCAGCTTGTCCACCCAGTAGGCCAGCCAGATAGACTCGTGATCATGAACAATGTCCTTCCACTTCCCGGGTGGTATGAGAGCATCCTCCGAGAGATTCAGAACCACGTCCTCAGGGAATATTCTGGGCTTCCAGCGGCCCCGCATAGGGTGACTTCCGCGCCCCATGAATATGCTCGGAGGTTCAACCATGTAGTTTGCAAACTCAGTCTTTGTCCCATCGATAATAGCGTAGCCGTACTTCTCCTTCAATTGAAGACGAAGCTCCTTTCGCTGAGCCGCTACCTTCTTCTTCAGTTCCTTATCGGATTTGAGAAGCTCCTCCTTGGACAGATACTCGTAGATCGGTCTGAAGTTGATTTCGGAATATTTCGCATCGGCAAAGTTGGCCGGGAGTACTTTTACAAAGTCAGAGAGGAAGTTGGTCTGAAAAACTGGGTCCTGGACGTAGGGTGTTGTTCTCTTCTTTCCCCACGCGTAGGCCATCTCTTCGGCATCGGGAGAAAGACGGATTGTCTCGTTCCGGATGTTGACGTGGAGTCCTTTAGGCTCGTATGCTGGTGGAAACGCGACACCATTATGCCTAAGCTCCTTCCACTTCATTACAAGACCTCAACAGTCACAGGCGTTTCACTGAAGACGGTAGAGAATTATTGCTGGTCTCGCCTTTTCTTAGAGCTTTGTTTTTGCTTAGCCGATAAATGAGGGTTATCCTCACGTATACCAGAATCAATAATGCAACCGGATAGGTTAAAGAGAATGAAAACGCCATGAAGTTACTAGAATGAAGCGGGCCGGCTCCTTCCTTGGCCCTGTAGGGCTATTCTTCGTTTCAATAGGCTACACAGTCTCAGTAGGAATCGCACGCCTCTTCGTCACCCTCGAATCAGTCTGCACTCAGAACTGTCCCGTCCTCAGAGTCCAGGGTTTCAGATTTCACCACATGTACTATGGCGCTCTCCTTCTCCTAGTCTCATTCGGCGTAATGATTTACGCCTCCGACGCTAGGGCAAGATGGGACAGCGCTCTCGTTGCAGGTATCGGGCTGGGACTTGTCGCTGATGAGATCGGATTGCTGGTCCTGAGATCACCATATTGGAGCCCAATATCCGTGGGTATTTTCGTGGGCGGAGGACTTCTTCTCTATTTGGCCACGGCTCTAAAGTCTTGGAGGGCAGGATTATCGGATTTCCACTTTGTCGACAGGTACCAATTCTTAGCTCTGATCGCGTTGTTGCTCGGATTAACGGGGTTTCTCTTCTTCGATCGGCCCGTCCGAATGCTTGTCGAGATAACCGCTGTGGGAGCGTGGCTCTCAAGCGCTCTCCTGGTAACCAAATATGGGCGTAGACACTTCTTCCTCCTCCGGAACTCTCCCCTCAACTACCCACCCCCGAATCGTTAGAAGCTAGTACCGAGCTCCCACTTTGCGGACATTGCAACCAGAGGGTATTGAAGCCAGAGAGTATCAGAGATCCATTGCGAAGTCTGCCCTAGCTGCGAACACCCTCGTAGTCTTGCCGACAGGCCTTGGGAAGACTATTGTGGCAATGCTCGTGGCGGCAGAACGACTCGCCGCGTTTCCGCAAAGCAAGATCTTGTTCTTGGCCCCCACTAGGCCGCTGGTGCTGCAGCACGCCGAATTCTTCAAAGAACATTTCCCAGATCATGAGACAAGGTCAATTATTCTCACCGGCGAGACCCCTGCCCCACAGAGAGAAGAGGCGTTTGACCAATCGACGCTGGTCTTTGCTACGCCCGAGGTTATCAGAAACGACGTTTCAGCCAATCGGTACAGTCTCGGAAATGTCTCTCTTGTAGTGTTCGATGAAGCTCATAGATGTGTCAGAAGCTACGCGTACTCCGAGGTGGCCCAGGCATACAAGTCACAAGCAAACAATCCGTTGATTCTAGGCCTTACAGCGTCTCCAAGTGCGAAGAAGAGCAGGGTCGATGAAATCTGCGAAAAGCTAGCCATAACCAACGTCGAGACTCGAACGGAAGCTGACGAGGATGTCACGCCATACGTCAAAGAAGTCGAGCTGAAATACGAACGGCTAGGGCTTCCTGAGAAATACAAGGAGGTTAGCAGGATTCTGCGAGCGAGCCTTGACGAGAGGATAAACAAACTACGAGCGATGCATCAGCTCCCATCCAACGCGAGGATAAGTAAACGGATCCTACTCGACTTGGGCGAGAAGCTCCACAATAGCTTGAGAAGAGGTGGAGGCGGAGCACTATTCGGCGCCGTCCAACTCCAGGCTCAAGCAATGTCGCTGAACCATGCCATTGACCTTCTGGAAACACAAGGGTCGCAGAGCGCGGATCGATTTCTCTCCAAGCTGGAGAGAGCAAGTACGCGATCATCTCGCGGACTCGCCCGTGATCCTCGAGTGATTGAAGCCCAGAAACTGTCAGCTTCTCTCGCCAAGATCCCGCATCCTAAACAGAAACGACTCCGAGAGCTAGTCTCGCAAGATCTTCAATCGAATCCCGACTCAAAGGTTATCGTGTTCACCCAGTTTAGAGACAGCGTCGAGACTATCGTCGAAGATCTAAGTCTCATGAATGCTGTTCGGCCCGTGCGATTCGTTGGACAGGCAAGCCGAAACGCTGACGACCTGGGTTTGAGCCAGGGTGAACAAATGCAGATTCTAGAGGACTTCCGGGACGGCAAACACAACGTTCTGGTGACCACGAGCATTGGCGAGGAGGGTTTGCACGTGCCGGATGTTGATCATGTGATATTCTATGAAGCTGTTCCATCTGAGATTCGAATGATTCAACGGCGCGGAAGAACCGGCCGAACCCGAGCGGGTAAGACAACGGTGTTGATGACCGAAGGGACTATTGATGAAGCGTATTACTGGACCAGTCTACGAAAGGAGGAGCGAATGCATCGTTACCTGGCCACGGTCAAGAACAGAGGCCCAAGACCTAAGCGGAAGGCCACACTCCTAGATTACGCATAAGGGTGCGTTGCATTTAGAGTAACTCAACTTCTTAGGGTAAACAACAATCCTCAAGACTTTGAGCTTCAGAGGCCTTCGCTATGATTGGTTTCGCAGAAAGTTTGCTCGCGTGGCTTGGTCTGACGCTTCTTCCTGCCTTCACCGGATTGTTGATAATTACTTGGACGAGCGGGAGGGTTCCTGTAAGATACGTTGTAGCCTTTGCGTTCGGTATCTTGTTCTGGTTTTTTGTTGACACAATCAGCGGCTCAGCGGCTCTTGATGTGAACAGCGGTTTTGGAGGAGGACTTGCGCAGGTTGGTGTGGTGGTTCTCTTTCTCGTTGGAGCGATCTTCTTCTTTTGGGTGGATCGAAATCGCGGCCTCCTGTCGCCTCAAGCTGCTGTCGGAAAGTACGGCCTGACAATACCTGTTCTAGTAGCTATTGCCCTTGGAATACATGGTCTCGGGGAGGGCGCCGCTTACGGTGCCACGGCTTACTCAACTTCAAGCATCTCTCTTCTAAACGCCTTTAGAGGTCTGTACCCAGGCATCGCCTATGTCCTACACAAGGGCCTGGAGCCTATGATGGTGGGCGCCTGTTACTCCTTCTACAACAAATCGGGTGGAACCGTTGGCAACTGGCTCAGGAATGTGTTTTCCCTCAGCGTTGTCTTCGTGATTCCGTCTCTTCTCGGAGCCGCCACAGGCTACCTAGTCGCGTACGAGACGACATTCTTCTTCGCTCTCGGCACTGGTGCGGCAATCTACGTGGTCTTCAGGCTTGCCGGCCCGTTGTTTGTTCCCAACGGAACCGGGACACATGGAGAGCCTATGAAAGTCGCCATCTCCTGGATTCTCGGAATCATGGCACTCTACGTTTCAGCCCTATTTCACTCCTAAACACGACGCTTTAGAGTCGAATAATTGCAGTCTGAGAAACGGTGGGACCAGAGCATGGTTCAATACCCTAGTTGCCAAAGGCTTTTGGTGTCCATCTTGGGAAAGTCTGCAGTTAAGATCGGTCAGCACGGATCATCCAACCCAGCTGTCAAGCGTTGGAGTCTAAGGTCCAGAAGAGTCTCTTTGGCGGGGGTGATCATCATGGTAGTTGTGGCAGGTTTTTTCGTTACTGCTTACGCGTTTCATCTCTTTGGTTCGCAGACATCGAGTTGCTTGACAAGTCCAGCAAGCGCCCCCAACACGGCGGTTTTCACCATCGTGATGGCGAACGAAGGCGTGAACGTGGGGTTCAATGGAAGTGCCTATTATCAGGCTCCATGGCCGGTCATGAACGTCACGCTCGGCCAGAACGTTATCATCCATGTCGTCAATAACGATACGGTGCAAGCGCACGGTTTCCAAGTTATTCACTACTTCGACACCGGAATCCTGGGCGGGCTGGCACCAGGAGAATGCTACGATGTCCGGTTCACGGCCAACCAACTTGGAAGCTTCGCGGTGCAATGTAACATAAGCTGCTCTATCCATATCTTGATGCAATCTGGTCGCCTGAATGTCAACTCAAGATAATCCAGTGACGTCGAATAAATGACCCGCATTCGCGAGAGTCTGGACGATGACGAGAAATCAGGAGCTCCTGAGGCCCAACTGTTCTTTTGCACCCTTGAATCAGGAGAGAACCCAAGCCTTCTGGGCCGGCTCTCTGTTACCATTCACCGTTACCAAACCCGTTACCAATCGAAAAGCGTCGAAAGAAACTGATCCCTCGCGGCACAAAAGTGCCTCCGGAGAGGTTTCGGTTCGCGGCACTCGCCCGGAATACGCCCGAATCACAAATCTGCCCTAGCGGTCCTGTAACCACGCTTATTCCACGCTTCTCCCTAGGGGAAGAGTACCGTTACGAAGATCACTGTTCAAGCCTACTCTGCGCCCTAAAACGGAAGACTCGCCCATATCAGTTTCAACTGGCGGGAGCCCTCCGGAAAAAAAGGGGTCAGAAATTTTTTTCACGCAACGCGGAAGTACTCTTTGGAGACAGTCGTCCTTGTAGAAATCGGGTAAGACAAGTCCGGATCAGAAATTTGACGAAGCGGATCCGTCTCTGTACCACTCTCCTTCAAGCAACTGCCTAGGTTCTGCAGCGTCCGACTGACTAATTCTCAGCCCTGATCATCCTGTCTATGATGGAAAACCCATTAGTTGTCGAAGCTTTCTGGTGGAAATTGTGAGTTGAGGATTAGACCGCGACACAAGGGAGCTGCTTTGGGAGAGTTCTCCTTGTAGAAGGAACGTAGACAGTTACGTGCTTCTATACGGCGCGCCTCGGACCATAATCTGAGATTGTCATGTCCTTGTCTGTTGATGTTACTCGTCTAGTTCTAACATGGTGACGACACAGGCTTGAGAGGCGAGCCGAATAGACCAATCTCGAACAGGGACAGTAGACGGTCATGCTGTACAGACACTACAACCGGAAGGGACTAGACAGCATCCTCGCCACCCTCCTACTAGTAGTCATAGTCGTAGTCATGACAGTCATAGTCTACTCCTGGTCCCAAGGAGTCTTCGGAGCAATCCTGCCCGCACCACCCACCGGCAGAGAAATACTAACAATAGAAAACCAAGGCTTCGACACTAGCAACATGAAGCTGACCCTATACCTCAGAAACACAGGCTCAACTCCCACTACCCTAGCTAGCTACTACATCCAAGACCAGAACGGAAACCAATACGCAAGAACCGCCTGGACAGTCCCAGCCGCCTCACCCGCAAGTATAGTGAACGGAACCGGGGTATTCCTCCCCATCAACACAGCCTGCAGCAGCTGCACGCACACCGGAAACTCCTTCACCTTCCAATCCGGGAACAGCTACACAATAACACTAATCACCCAGAGAAACAACCAGTTCTCCTTCACCATAATACGGTAGAGCGAACAAAGACCCGCCAATAGAATCCTCGTTTCTATCTGTTAGGTAGACAGATGCTACCAAGGCGAAGAGCATACTAAGGATATCCGAACGGCTCCTCGAATCCATGCCCGTTTCCCCTAAAGTTATATCCTAATCCAATCAAGAACCGCATCTAAGATGGAGAGGAACAGGCCTCCGATATCAGCAAGCCTGCCGACAATACGCAGAGGAGCAATATTGACCCGCATTATTCTGACTACGGAGACCGTTCTACTAATCTAGCACGACCGCATTAGGCGAACTGGGGTCCCGGAGTCGACAGAGAGGAAAAACTCAATCGAGCGATAAGAATATTCAGAGGATGTTCTATTGACTAGCTCCTCTGGAGGCATTCAATCGCGGCACGCCAAACCGAAGAAGCCAAGATGGCGAACTAGCCTTCTCCTGTCGATAGGAATCGTCATCGTCCTTATAGTTGGAATGACAGCTTGGGGTACCGACAACTATCTCTGGCGGCTGCCTTCATCGCATGGGAAATCTCAGCCTAGGGCCATTGTGATGGATCAACTCTCGCTCAACTACCCCGACCCTGCGTTCACCACAAACATAAAGGACACGTTGAAGGCTGCTGGGTACTCTGTAGACTATTCCGGTCCCAGCTCAACCGCCGTCGACTCGTTTCGGCAACTTCCAGAACAAGGTTATGATTTGATAATCATACGAGCACATACTGGCTCTAGCCAGTCAATCATAACAGCCGAGCCTTACTCAAAATCCGAGTTTGTAGCGGATCAGTTGGCTGGCAGGCTCGTTCCTGCACAGGTTGACGGCGGACCCTGGTTCTTCGCCATAACTCCAAAGTTCGTGCGCCAAAACATGGCGGGAAGCTTCTCGGAATCGACAATCCTGGTTATGGGATGCTCTGCGCTAGAAGGAACTCAGGACATAGCCTCGGCGTTTCTGGACAAGGGAGCGAATTTCTTTGTTGGATGGGACAGCTCCGTCAGCATAATACATACAGACACTTCAACAGTTGCCTTCGTCCATCTACTCTCTACCGGCGAAAGCGTGCCTGAAGCGACTGCCCAAGCGGGCGGCTCTGACCCAGTTTATGGGGCGAGACTGCACTACCTAGACTGGAATACTCTTGTTCAGAGCAGAACCAGTAGCCTAATTGACAAACTCATAGTTTGGGTGGCTCTGGCCGCGATTCTCATCATGGGCCCAACGGCCGTATTTGCCGCTCCGAGGCTCTTCGCCTCGTTCGACGGCGTTAGAGAACGAGTGACTTTTCTGCTGAAAAGGAACAGGCCGCCCAAGGGGACGGGACGCAATGAACATAGTAATGATTGATTGAGGTATGAAACCTAATCCGTTTTAGCATCGATTTGCTCGCTTATCATTCTAAAGTCCCACGGACCTCTCTTTGAGGCTGCACTCTTTAGATGGCTTAGGTGACCATTCTGGTCCAGCTTGTTGACGACCCAAGCCGCGAAGGCGGGAGACCCTGTAGCCCCCGGAGAATTGTAATTGGTGATATGATAGGAGCCTGGTCCCTTGAGCTCGATCGCTTCTTTGATAAAATTCCCGTTACGATCTATCACCTGAGCTCTCACTCCAGCGATTCCTGGTCTTGTCAGATACTTTACTTTCAGCTCGGGGATGAACTCTTGAGCTCGTCGCGCCATTTCTCCCTTCGAGATGGACGAGAGCCACTCCTGGCCTGCAAGTTCAAGGAAGTCCCGATTGTAGAGCAGTGCTATCTTGTTGGCGATTGGTTGCTCGAAGATCTTCTTTATTGCCTCTGCCGGGTTTCTGAAGAATCCTCGATAGGTGTAAGGGCCTGCGACGGGCACCGCGTTCGGTCCGATTTCTCTCCTCCCGTCGGCTCTCACAATCCAGTGCGGATCTAAGAACGGAAGCTCGGGATGCTGCGCCACGGTGTAGATGTTTCTAGATGCTAGGTAGGTCCACTCGCTGCCTATTTCCCAATATTCTCCCCTGAAGTTCAGGTCGCAGTATTCGGTTCCCAGCCCCAGCATGTGAGCAATGCGGAGAGAGCTGCCCCCGGCGCAGTTGATGAGAAATCGAGCTCGGATCGGCTCACTATCATTTCCTGTTGGGATTATCTCCAATGAGTCTCCGTCAACTTTGACGGATCCGACTTCCGTCTGAGTTAGGAACCTAACGCCTTCGTTCTCCGCGTCTGCCCGGAGTGATTTGGTGAAAGCATGATAGTCCACCGAGGTATCCGTCTTTGACCAGATGGCACCGTGGCCACGAACATGCGGTTCGAGCTTTCGAACCTCTTCAGCATTGAGAACCTCAAGTTCATCTTCACCCATTCCATTCTGGATTCCCCACTGATAGTATTTTTCGACCCTCTTTGCATCCTCGGGACGAGTTGCCACTTCCAGGGTCGTAACAGGCTCCCATGGTAGGCCGCGCTCTCGAGCGTAGGATTTCCACATGCCGTATGCGGCTTGTGAGCATCTGGCGAAGATTCGTCGCTTGACTGGGTCAAGATAGAAGGGGCGGTGGACGACGCCTGTGTTCCGTCTGGATGTGTGTACAGCTACGTCTTGTTCCTTCTCTAAGACTGCAACTCGTCCCTCGTACTGGTTTCCTATCCAGTAGGAGACTGATGTTCCTAGGATTCCGCCGCCTATGATTACGACGTCCCACGGTTCCATGTAACTCGATTCTTCTTCCCTGAGATGGGATTGCCTACATCAGAATTACGCGCAGACCATCTAAGCTTGCTTCTGGGGTAAGTGCCCACATCTGGATTGCTCGACTTCTCCGCTGATAATCATGTTGGCCATGGAACGCCTATCTCGGTGCCTACTTGTTTCATCGACTCAACGACCGATGTTCCAAGGGGAATGCCTTCTCTCCGATACTTTTCGGTTCTCGCGTAGCTCTTTTCTCCATGGACGTAGATCCTGTTCTGTCCCGGGGCTCTGGGCGCGTTCTTCAGCTCCTCAGATAGTCGGTCCATGTCTCGCTTGAACTCTTCTAATGTACGAAAGGCGGCCGGATCTAAAGCCATGAAGAAATGGCCAACGTTGGGCTTTGCCTTGTCGACATCCACTGAAAGGCCAGTGGCTGAGCCGCTTAGAACGCCGCAGAGCACGTCGACCATTAGGGCCAGTCCGTAGCCTTTGTGGCCTGAGTGTTCCTCTCCTTCTCCACCGAGCGGGAGAATTCCACCGCCGAGCCTCTTTGAGAGTGCATTGCCAGTTGCATCGACTGCCCAGCCGAGAGGTATCGTCTTCTTCAAACGATCATAGACCTCCAATTTCCCCCTAGGAACGACGGATGTTGCCATGTCTAGGACGAACGGTTTCTCTTTGGATGTGGGGGCTGTGAGGCTGATCGGATTGGTTCCGAGAACGGCTGTTCGGCCGAAGGTGGGGACGACAAGTGGTGCGGCGTTGGTCATGCTTACGCCGATAAGATCGTGTTCAAGTGCCATCATGCTGTAGTACCCGGCGATTCCGTAATGGTGTGAGTTTCGTACCGCGACGATGCCTATCGCCGTCTCCTTTGCCTTCGCTATCGCTAGTTCCATTCCCTTGCGTCCGACGACTTGGCCGAGGCTCTGGCCGCCGTCGATGAGCGCGGTTGCCTTCGTCTCTCTGACAACCTTGCTCTGGTCTGTGGGTTTTGTCCACCCGTTCTTGAGGTCAGTGTAGTATCGGGGGAGTCTTGCGACTCCGTGAGAGTCGATTCCTCGCAGGTCTGCGAGCACGAGGACATCTGTTGTCACTTGCGCATCTTTTTCTGGGACTCCGAGTTTGGTCCAGACTCTATTGCAAAACTCCTTGAGCTTTGTCTCTTGAACGGTTACCTGTTTGACTGTTAGTTGATCCAAGGAATCATGTCCCCTTGATGGCGAACCAGCGAGTCGAGGGAATTCTTTAAGATTGGTACTGATTCCAACATAGAACCGGAAAGCAGAGTATGGAAACCTACAAGGTCATTCTGAGTAAGCTGGATATCCGCCAGTTCGATTCGAAGAAAGTCCCGGCTGAGGTGAAGTTGAGAGTCCTTGAGGCGGCTCGAGCCTCGGGAACGGGGAACAACAAGCAGGAGTGGAGGTTCCTTCTAGTCCAAGAGAAGGAGATGTTGAAGAGACTAGCGGAGGATAGTACGTCCGGGGGCTGGGTCGCTGGTGCTAGCTTTGCAGTGGTTGTTCTTTCTGATCCGACCCTTGGCTTTCACCTAATTGATGCTGGTAGGGCTGTCCAGAACATGGAGCTAGCTGCTTGGGATCAAGGAGTTATCTCCGGAATCTACACCGGATTGAAGGATGAGAAGATGAGGAAGGATTTCGCGATTCCCGCCGGACTGAAGCCCGTAGGGGTTGTCGGGTTCGGATATCCCGTGAAGAGGATTCTTGGGAAGAAGAATCGGATGCCTCTGCCGGAGCTGGCTTTCATCGATAAGTACGGAAACAAGTTCGATCCCAAGAAGCTGAGCTAAGGGTTCGACTCGCGAAAAGCGCGCGACCCAACGCATCTTCCCCACATGCCAGCTAGACGTCGCAGAATTGCAAAATCGAGACTGATAGTGCGCCCGGCCGGAGTGCGAGATCTAGACGTCCTTGTTCATCAACGTCGAGCCATGTGGAAGGCTCTAGGGATCAGAAACGATGAGTTGCACGAGAAGGGTGATAGAGTCTACAAGCGGTGGGCGCGTGCACGTCTCAAGAGTCATGAGCTCATGGCTTGGGTTGTGAAGAGTTCTGACGGTAGGATTGCTGGTGGAGGTTGTGTGTGGCTTCAGCCGGTGCAGCCGAGGCCTCACCGGATGTCGATGGTCCAACCGTATCTCTTGTCGATGTATACTGAGCCTGATTTTCGCCGACGGGGCGTCGCCTCGATGGTTGTGAAGGAAGCAATGGAATGGTGCCGGAAGAAAAAGTACGAGAGGTTGATGCTTCACGCGAGTGAGATGGGTCGTAGAGTCTACTGCAAGCTAGGTTTCAGACGTACCTGGGAAATGAGGCGTGACCTCGCGCACAAGTGAACAGTCTCCACGCTTCGGAGAATCTCTCGAAAGACCACTCGTGCGTCGCGAGGATCAAATTGTTGGCCCCCTTTTTTCCATAGGGGTCTCGCTAGCTGGAACGTTTCTCGGCGAGGATTCGTGTTTACAACGCAGAATGGGCTCGGATGATGATCTTCGTAACGGTACTCTTCCCCTAGGGAGAAGCGTGGAA
>WNEZ01020259.1_pt1 | contig 11341 bp, 8 predicted proteins | sample 5400521 | NCBI WGS metagenome assembly WNEZ01 (sample SAMN13153339, study PRJNA577476) | soil metagenome | isolation source: 120 cm saprolite under Douglas fir tree site 2 hole 1 replicate 1 | place: USA:California | collected 2015-04-18
GCGTAGCGTTTGGTGTCGGAGCGTTTCGCTCCCGCGTAATCGCGAACGGGCTGGTCGGTAAAAAATATCGTGCCGAGCGAGCTACTGGAGTTCACTTGCGCCGCGACGTGAGTTTCAGCAATGGCTTTGCGCAAGCCAGTGACGAGGCGCTCGGCGTTTTGGTTGATGCGCTCGTAAAGGCCAGGGGCCGTTAATTGTTTCAGCGTGGCGATGCCCGCGCTCATGGCCAGGGGATTTCCGGCCAGCGTGCCGGCCTGATATACGGGACCGAGCGGCGCGACGTTGTCCATCAGCTCGGCGCGGCCGCCGTATGCGGCGACGGGAAGGCCGCCGCCGATAATTTTGCCGAGCGTGGTGAGATCAGCTTCGATGCCAAGAAGTTGCTGGGCGGCGCCGTTGTGCAAGCGGAAGCCGGTGATGACTTCGTCGATGATGAGCAGCGTGCCATTCTTTTTTGTGATGTCGCGAAGGCCGGCCAGAAAGTTTGCCGCGGGCGGAACGACGCCCATGTTCGCGGCGATTGGTTCGACGATTACAGCGGCGATTTTGTTCTTGTGCTGCGCGAAGACTCGCTCGACTGCGTTGAGGTCGTTGTAAGGAGCGTTGAGCGTCAGCTCCGCGAGCGCTTGCGGAACGCCGGGACATTCCGCGATGCCTAGCGTGGCGAGGCCGGAGCCGGCTTGCGAGAGAAAACTGTCGGCGTGTCCGTGGTAGCAGCCTTCAAATTTCAGGATGAAATCGCGCTTGGTGACTCCGCGCGCCAGGCGCACCGCGCTCATGGTGGCTTCGGTGCCGCTGGAGACGAAACGAATTTTCTCGATGGAAGGAATCGCCCGGGTAATCAGCGTGGCGAGTTCGATTTCGAGTTCGGTGGTGACGCCGAAACTGGTGCCGCGTTTGGCTTGCTCGGCGATGGCGGCGCTGATGGCGGGATTCGCATGGCCCAACAGAATTGCGCCCCAGGAGCAGACGTAGTCGAGGAGTTGGTTGCCGTCGGCGTCGTAGAGATGCTGGGCTTCGCCGCGCTCGATGATGAGGGGCTCGCCGCCTACGGACTTGAAGGCGCGCACGGGACTGTTGACGCCGCCGACGAGGAGTTTTGTGGCGCGGTCGAAGATCTCGCGAGAGCGGCGGCGTCGGTCGCGGTGCAAAGTTGGTCGTGTGGCGTTCATATCGAGATCGAAAAAGGATGAAGAAAAGAATTTAACACAGAGAGCACAGAGGACACAGAGAGCACAGAGAAGGCTTTGGAGTCGATGGTGGGGTGACACCCCGGGGGTTTTGTATGGATGTGAAAAGAAAGGGTTTGCGCGGAGAGGGATTTGTAAGTATCTGAAAACAAAGGATCGGTGCGGTGGTGGGCTCGAAGAGGGATTCGGGGCAAACGAATCCTGAAGATCGGCGCCGAGCCATGAGACCCCCCCTCCCCCCGTTTTCGCATAAGTGTTCATTCTAGAGGTACTTAAAGTCCTTTGTTTTGACACACTTTCACAAGTGTTCATTCTAAAGGTAGATAGCGGGATTGCGGGCGCCCTCGCGGAATTTTTCGCGTTTAGGATTCTTTTGCAGGTGATTTTCCCCGGAAACGTGGGAGGGAAAGGAGTTAGGTGGCTGGCTGGGTATTTCATGGGATATTATACCATCTGGTTAGCTCCTGTCAAGAAGTATTTTGTCCCGTTTTGGGAATTGAGACCACATGACGCGTAAACCCGGCCATCATTGGTTGTCGCTCGGCTCAAATGGATGGTTAAAGAAACGCCGGGAAACCCTGTCAACGATTTGCCGGAACCGCTCGAACACAGCTTCGTCGCGCGCGATTGCGATATCCCTATCGTGTAAGTAGCCTCGGAAAAAATCACGGAATGATAGGAACCTCGCGCCACCTAGGCGACTCCTCTCCATTAGGCAGTCTACGAAAGACACTCGACGGCTTACTAGGTATGGCGCGAGCGCTTCGATATCGGAAACACCTAGAACTAGCGGAGTTGTACAAACTATTTTTCGATCTAGGTGCTGCTTGCGCTTCATCGTACCGAAGACGTCCACCAAATAGGGTGTAGTTGCCTCAGAGCTCACGAACGGGTCTTGGACTACGAGCACGGGAATGATGACATGGACTCCCGAGGGGTCGATACCGGTAAGTGGTCTGCGTTCCTTAGGTTTCGCCGCGAAAACCGCGCTGATTTTTCGGACTAGCTGCTCGATTCCTGCTCCTCTGTCTCGGCCGAACTTTCGGTTGAGATCACGTAGGAACTCCTGCTCGTCCTCGGAATACTTCGCATTGAGATTGAGGAAACCGCCCTTGTACTCCATCACAACCCAAACTTCGCCATCTGTGTACAGTCCATCAAACGCTTCGTCGCCATTGTCAGCGAATCGAGGAAATGGGAGAAACTTTGCGCCTCCCGCTAAGCATTCCGATAGAGTGTCGGAAACATACTGCTCAAACAGGTAGCCCCATTTCGTAAATAGAACGGCCCTTTCTTCCCTCGTCGGAAGCGTGTTGAAAATCGCCCAGAATAACCCTGACTCAAGTTTCTCCTGTATGAAACCCACGTGCACTGGTGTTGCATTGTTCGCTACGACCTCAACCACAGGGCGTTTCCGGAACGCAGTGAAGTCGTGGTACTCCTTGAGGACTGATGGTTGTCTAAGTTCAGTCTCTAGGGCGGCAACCGTTGTCAGCTCCAAATTCCAGAATCTCTGAACAATCTCTGGGGATCCCTGCGCGAAGAAGGTAGAAAGGTTTATGCAAGCGAGGCCGGGGTCCTCTATTAGTTTGTGAAAATCGAGCGTTATAAAGTAGATCAGCAATCCGAACACGTGATCGACATAATCCTCAATCTCCATACCGGATTGCTGTCGAAAGACGGTTCGTATGTCGCTGGCACCGGGCGTTCTTCGCAAGATATCGCCAAAAATCTTATCGCTCCTAACGATGCTCGCATGAATCGCCGGGGGATTGTTTACCTCTAGGCCTGATCCAACCTGGAGTTGCAGTGCTACTTTCCTTAGCTTCTTAGAGGTTCGCGATGGGCCGACTAGACGGAGATTTTCGGGAGTAAACAGAAAATCATTGACCATGGTTAGGCAGCGGCCGAGTCTGTGGGCGGCCGACTTGTCCATATCCGGCCGCAGCCCTCCAACTTTGGCGCCGTTCACCACAATTTTTTTCATTAGGGTGAGAATTTGGAGCGGATGGAACAAGCGGCGATTGAAGAGGCGTTCTGTGCCCATTTTTGCCTTCAATCGCTCAAATAGGTCATCGTCGATGAAAAGATTGACTAGGAGAGTCTGTAGTTCAATTGTGCGCTGCTCGTCGGAATGGAAACGGTCCAACGCTACTAGCGTGTTGATCCGCGCTAGTAGCCAGACTGTGTTCACCACGTCCAATGGGCGAATCTGTTCCAACAATTCAAGTTCTGTCGGATGGCTTCCGAAAAGTTCTTTCCAGGTTGGATAGGTAACGAGGAGAGGAGACACGTTTTGTAATGAGTTCCCGTGCGAGGGAACGATTATACTACGGACGCGGGAGACGCCCTCGTCAGGGGCTAGCGTCACCTTTTCCTGGACCAATTTAGGGAGCGAAGCCGCGAGTGGGCAGGGCCCACCCTCATAAACCGAAGGTGGGACATCCGGGCATATCATGAAAATTAAGGCGAGCCGGAGATTACGGCAGGTGAAATTGGAAGAGTCGATCGAAAAAGTGTGGAAGCTATGAGTCATCCAAAAGACTGGAAGCCCGTGCATTTCGCGAACGTAGGGACGGATGAAGCATTCATCCGGGAGATGTTAGAGGTCGTGCAGATCTTGGGCGGCACGATGATTGAAGGACAGCAGCGCGAGCACGCTAATGATGCGATCGCGACAATCATGACGGACGGTTTGATTCCAACGTTCGTGGAGCTACAGGGCATTCGAGAGTCGCAAACCAAGAACTTACCTGTTGTCGAAAAATTACAACTCTACGAAGACTTCGCGCGGAAGGTATGGAAGTCGTACAAGGATCTTACGCAGCGTGCGGGTAAGACGATGGGATTCGAGATTGGTTTCTTGTATCAGGAAGATAAGAGCTTCGAAGATGGCCTGCAAAAATTCAGAGCGGACTGGCCCGGATTGCCAGCGGAATTCGAGAAGTTTGTGCGTGACAATCGAAGGGAGTGGCAGACCGAATTGCGGGCTTTCCGCAACGGCTTTTTGGAGCATCAGCAAGGTAACAGGATGGACTTCCGGAAATTCTATGAGGTGACCTTCGTCGAAGAATTATTCAATACGGTGTGGGGCACGACCGTAGACCTTCTCGTGATTCTGATGAGTCTGAAATTGCCGCCGAGGAGTCACATCGTTGTGAATGACGAAGGGATACATGGACCGTGGCCTAATCGTTTCAGGTGGGTCATAGAAGGTTTATAACGCTCAGCGGCTGAAGCCGATCTTTGTTGTGACTTTTGCGGCACGGTTGAAACGCTGCCCTGATGGGGAGCGCCAGGCTGAAGCCCGCCGCTACGTTTGCTTCGCTTCGCGCGGGAGCGTGGCGGATTGCGCCTGGGCGGATGATCGGTGCGTGGTGAAATCAAGAAAGCTTTCTTCAGGGGCTGAAGCCCATCTTTTTGCCGTCGTTGCGTGGGGACCCTCGTTGTCTCTGGACAAGCTGAAGTCCCCACCTCCTAAAGAATTCAAGCGCCAGGCTGAAGCCCGCCGCTACGTTTGCTCCGCTTCGCGCACGAGCGAGGAGAAAAGCGGGTCCCTCGGCTGCGCTCGGGATGACAATTGGGAGGTAGGCAAGCTTAATGTCGGACCTGAAGGTCCGACCACCTAAAGCGAGGAACGCTCGCCTGCGGCTCGCTCGCCGGGCTGAAGCCCGCCGCTACGCGCTTGATTACAGGTCGGCGAGGATGGCGACGTCGAATTTCGAATAGTACTTCTTCACGTCGCTGGCACCGTACTTGGCGCGGAACTTTTCGACGATAGAGGACACCTGTTTGGGGTCCTTGACCGGAGCAACCTTCAGTTCGGCCTCTGCGCCCCCGGCCTCGATTTGGATGGATGGGTTCTTGAGCACATTCTTGTACCACTGTGTATCGGAACCGCTGACGGGCAAGAGGTAGAGCTTGTTGTCTTCCGAGACGAACCAGACTGGGATGGAGATCGTGCGTCCTGACTTTCTGCCGGTCACGGTGATGTTGATTTCACGAGATCGGGAAAGGCGGTCTTTTAGAGCGTCATCCCTACTGACCCCGAGTTTGCGCTTTTGCATTTGTTGCTCCTGCTAAGATAGATGTTAAAGGGCTGCTCCAAGCTACGCCAGAGGACGCAATGGTCATGATGCCGAAGTGGCAGGCCAGGGCTAAAGCCCATTTTCGCGGCAAGTTTTTTCCGCGAGCCTGAAGGCTCGCTCCCCCGGACTGAAGCTCCGGGGCTTCCACCTGGCGGAGATGAATCGGACCGCAGTACATGCAGAGGAGGCCTAGTTGACTGTAACAACCATTTATAGACTATAATCGCGTCCATGAGAGACGCCATCACGTTGTCGAATTCGGAGCTTATGGAACTGACGCGACGCGCCAGTAGCCGGACGGATCGGGCGGAAGATGCCCGACGGGCGCAGGCTTCGTAGCCGCCTTGCGAATACTGCTCAGGCTCGGCAGAGGTTTGTTTCGTGGTTTGTGAATGGGGGTTGCGTTCCATGACTTGGACGGACATGTGGCCGTCGCGTGTGAAGACGAGCAGGCCGGTGGAGTCGGCACGGTGAGTTTTGCCGTCGGCGCTTTGTGTTTCGAGCGAGGCCAGGCGCCATGCTCCGACAAAGCGGTCCTGGATGCCGTCATTTGTGCCGCGATCCTGGCCGGCGGACAGCGTCATTGCGGCGATACCGACAAGCAAAGAGACTACACCCAGCGAAAGTAGTGTTTTCATGTTGCCTCCTTTTCACCCGCGAGGCTCAGCGTGAGACCGAAGTCCGGGGCTTCGAGCTGTCAGAGAAAGGCCAGAGCGCTCGCGAGGCGCTCGCTAGCCAGACTGAAGTCTGGCCACTACATTCAAGCTAGGCGGGCCCTGCGAAGCTCAGGATAAACTAAAGCCCGGCGGAGAAGCAGGCCAGGGCTAAAGCCCAATTTCGCGGCGGATTTTTCCCGCGAGCCTAAAGGCTCGCTCCCGGACTGAAGTCCGGGACTTCGAGCTGTCAGAGAAAGGCCAGAGCGCTCGCGACTAGAGGCGCTCGCTAGCCAGTCTGAAGACTGGCCACTACACGCTCAGCGGCCGACCATTTTTTGCAGATGTTCGGGGTAGCGGGCGCCTTGCACCGTAATCTTTGAGGCGGCGGTGTTGATTTCGCGGAGATCGTCGGGCGTTAGGTTGACTGAGACTGCTGCGATGTTTTCTTCGAGGCGGGCTAGCTTGGTTGTGCCTGGGATGGGAACGATCCACGGCTTTTGCGCTAGCAGCCAAGCCAGCGCGATCTGAGCGGGGGTGGCCTTCTTGCGTTCCGCGATCTTGCGAAGGAGATCCACGAACGCCTCATTCGCTTTGCGGTTCTCTGGCGTAAAGCGTGGGACGATGTTGCGGAAATCGTTTTTGTCGAACTGCGTATCTTCGCTGATCTTTCCGGTAAGGAAGCCTTTACCCAGAGGGCTAAATGGAACGAAGCCGATCCCGAGTTCCTCGAGCGCCGGTATCACTTCTTTTTCAGGTTCTCTCCACCACAGCGAGTATTCGCTTTGGAGTGCGGTCACAGGCTGAACGGCATGTGCGCGACGGATGGTCTGCACGCCTGCTTCAGAAAGGCCGAAGTGCTTGACCTTGCCTTGCTGAATCAGCTCTTTCACGGTTCCGGCGACGTCTTCGATCGACACGTTCAAATCGACACGATGTTGATAGAACAGATCGATCGCATCCACCTTGAGCCGCTTGAGCGACGCCTCCGCAACCTTCTTGATGTGCTCAGGGCGACTATTTAAGCTGCTCCACTTGCCTCCATCGGCAGGATTCGCCTCCCAACCGAACTTCGTTGCGATCACCACTTGGTCGCGGAAGGGAGCGAGGGCTTCACCCACGAGTTCTTCGTTTGTGAACGGGCCGTAGACTTCTGCGGTATCGAAGAATGTGACGCCGCGTTCGACTGCCGCTCGAATCAGCGAGATCCCTTCCTTCTTGTCCACGGGGGGACCGTAGCCGAAACTCAGGCCCATGCAGCCGAGCCCGAGAGCTGAGACTTCCAAGTTGCTTTTTCCAAGTTTGCGTTTCTGCATTGTTTTCCTCTCCGAATGCTTTCTTCAGGGGCTAAAGCCCAGGAGCAATGGGAGCCTAATGTCGGACCTAAAGGTCCGACCTCCTAAGGAGGTCCGACCCCCTAGTTTTCTAGCAGTGCTTTAGCCAGTTGGCGGCGGCTTTGGCGTGGTAGGTGAGGATTATGGAGGCGCCGGCGCGCTGGATGCTGGTCAGGATTTCGAGGACGACGCGTTTTTCGTCGAGCCAGCCTTTGGCTACGGCGGCTTTCACCATGGCGTATTCGCCGCTTACGTTGTAGGCGCCTACGGGGACGTCGAATTTGTCGCGCACAGTTCGAATGACGTCTAGGTAGGGCAGGGCGGGCTTGACCATGACCATGTCGGCGCCTTCTTCCAAATCGAGCGCGACTTCTTTCAGGGCTTCGCGGGCGTTGGCGGGATCCATCTGGTAGCTGCGGCGATCGCCGAATTGCGGAGCGGACTGCGCGGCTTCGCGGAAGGGGCCGTAGAAGCCGGAGCAGTATTTGGCGGAGTAGGAAAGAATGGGAATGTTTTCGAATTTGTGCTCATCGAGTTTGTCTCGGATGGCGGCGACGCGGCCGTCCATCATGTCGGAGGGCGCGACGATATCGGCGCCGGCACGAGCGTGAGACAAGGCTTGCTCGGCGAGCATGGCGACGGTGGCGTCATTGGCGACGTCGCCGTGTTCGATTACACCGCAGTGCCCGTGATCGGTGTATTCGCAAAGGCAAACGTCGGTGATGACGAGAAGTTTCAAATTGGCCTTGCGGATGGCTTCGATGGCGCGCTGGACTACTCCTTGGGAAGAGAGCGAACTGGCGCCGCGCGGGTCTTTTGATTCGGGAAGGCCGAACAGAATGATTCCAGGAATTCCCAACGACTCCACTTCCCTGCACTCTTCGACAATTTGATCCGCGGATTGCTGATAAATGTCGGGCATGGAGCTGACTTCCTGGCGGACTTTGCTGCCGGGGCAGACGAACATGGGGTAGATGAGGCTGGAAGTGGAAAGCTGCGTCTCGCGGACAAGTCCGCGCAAAGCTTCGGTGCGACGTAGGCGGCGGGGGCGATGTGCTGGAAAAGACATTTTGTATTTGGTTAGTTTAGCGCAGGTGGCGAGAGGTTGCTAAGAAATGCAGGCGTAGGATGTTTCGAGGGGCTGAAGAGCCAGGAGCGCTCGCGAGGCGCTCGCTAGCCGGGCTGAAGCCCGGCCACTACACAGGCGACAAGCAAGAGAAAAGCCTCAGGCCCAAAAGGCGGGCCTGAGCTACAGGCTTCGTATCTTACGCTTGTGGTGCGGGGGCGAAAAACGTTTCCAGGGCTTCGATTACGGCGGGGACGGTGGTGTTCGAGGCTTGCACAATGTTGCGAAGGCCGGCGTCGCGAAGCGCGGAAGCGGTGACGGGCCCGACGGCCACGACTGCGGTTTTGCGGGACAAGTCGGAAATGGAGCGCAGCACCTGGCCGCCTTTGCCTTCGTCCCAGTTGAGAAAATTGCGGACGGCGGAGGGGCTGAAGAACAAGATAGCTTCGAGGTGGCCGGAAAAGAATTGGGTTTGCCCTTCGCCTTCCGGTTCCACGGCGAAGGTGCGATAAGCGACGACTTCGGTGACAATCGCGCCGATGCGGCGGAGGGCGTCGGGCAGCTCCGCACTGGCCAGATTGCTGCGAGGGAGAAGGATGCGTTTGCGAGCGAACTCGGCGGCAAATTCCTCCGCCAGAGCCAAACCTTGGTGTTTTATAGCGACGCGGGTTACCGGCAAGCCCGCCCGGCGAGCCGCTTCGGCGGTGACCGGACCTACGGCCGCGATGCGCAGAGCAGCAAAGGAATTCATAACGTCGACGCCAAGAGATTGCGAGCGCTCCACCAATGCACGAACAGCGTTTGCGCTGGTGAGCAAGAGCCAGTTAAACGTGCGCAGATCACGAAGGGCCTGATCGAGCGGGGCAAAATCATTCGGCGGGTGAAAAGAAATCATCGGGTGGAGTACAGGTTTGGCGCTGCGAGCCTCCAGCGCACGAACGAGCGACTCCGTCTGCTCTGAGGCGCGGGTGATTAGGATATTCCTGCCAGCGAGCGGCGATGGGGAGGCTTCAACCATGCTGGCCCCTGACTTCTTCGAGGATGGATTGCGCGCCGGCCTCGAGGAGCAGGCGAGCGACGTGTTCGCCGAGAGCGGCGGCTTGCTCGGGCGTGGCGGCGGCGCGTTGGCGGACATATTGCGCGCCGTCGACGGAACAGACGCAGGCTTCGAGGACAAATTCGCCGCGTTCCGTGCGCGCCCAGGCGCCGAGGGGAACCTGGCAGCCGCCCTGCAAAGCGGAGAGCAGAGCGCGCTCGGCGATGATGGCGGAGCGCGATTCGGCGTCGTCGAGAGTGCCAAGGACTTCGGCAGCTTCGGAGTCGGAAAGGCGACATTCGGCGGCAATCGCACCTTGACCCACGGCGGGGAGAAAAACATCGGGCGCAAATGTTTCGGTGATGCGATCGCTCCAGCCGAGACGGTCAAGCCCTGCTTTGGCCAACAGGATGCCATCGTATTCACCGCTCTGCGCCTTGCGGAGACGGGTGTCGACATTGCCGCGGAGATCGCGGACATCGAGATCGGGACGAATGTGGCGAAGCTGCGATTGGCGACGAAGGCTGCCGGTGCCGATACGCGCGCCCTGGCGCAGATTGGCCAGCGTGGCGCCCCTGGCGGAGACGAGGCAATCTCGGACGTCTTCGCGGCGGAACACGGCGGGAAAGGAAAGGCGCGAATGAATCTCGGTGGGAATGTCCTTGACGCTGTGAACGGCGACGTCGATCGATTCATCCATCAACGCGTCTTCGAGCTCCTTGACGAAAATGCCTTTGCCGCCGATTTGCGTCAGCGGGGCGTTGGCAAATTTGTCGCCGGAAGTCTTGATGATGACGATTTCAGCTTCGACACCGGCGGCGGAAAAGAGGCGCTTGCGAACGTATTCAGCTTGCCATTTGGCAAGGAGGCTGCCGCGCGTGCCAATGCGCAGGTGCCTCACGGCTTGTCCTCTTTGGAGAGGAAGAGGTCGCGAAGAGCTTCCACATTTTGAATCTTGCGGCGCAATTCCTTTTCGCCGCGCAAGCGCTCGGCGGGCTGGACCAAGAGTTTTTCGAGAAGTTCGTCCATCAGGGTTTCCATGCGCTCGCGATCGCCAGGCGCAAGATGATTCATGCTATCCAGACGGGCGCGGATGAAGGCGGCGCGCTCTTCGCGGATACGGGAACGCAGCGCGTCGACCAGACCGACTAGCTCGACACTGGCTTGCCAGGAGAGAAATTTGCCGACGTGCTCTTCGACGATGACTTCGGCGCGGGGGATTTCGCTTTCGCGGGCGTTGCGATTTTGCTCGACGATTTCCGTGAGGTCGTCGATGTTGTAGACGTAGAGGTTGTAGAGATTTGCGGCAGCGGGATCGATATTGCGCGGGACACCGAGATCCATCACGAAGAAAGCGCGATTGGAGCGCGCGGCCATGGCGTGTTCCAAAATTCTTCGCGTCAGAACGGGTTCCTCGGAGGAAACGGAAGAGACGACGACGTCTGGAACAGAAAGAGCGGCGTCCCAGTTGCCCCACTCGATGACGCGGCCACCGAATTGAGTGGCGAGGGCTTGCGCTTTGTCGCGGGAGCGATTCATCACATGAAGATGAGCGATGCCGCGGTCGCGGAGCGTGGAAACGACCTGCTCGCTGATGGTGCCGGCGCCGAGAACCAGCGCGCTGCGGTCCGCGAGTTTGCCGAAGATGCGCTCGGCGAGCTTGACGCCGGCGGCGGCTACGGACATCGGGCGAGTGCCCAACTCGGTCTCGGAGCGGACCCGTTTGCCGGTTTCGAGCGCGCCCTGGAAGAGGCGGTTGAGAACGGGGCCGGTGGCGCCGTGCTCGTGGGCGAAACGATAGGCTTCGCGGACCTGGCCGAGGATTTCGGCTTCGCCGAGGAGGAGAGAGTCGAGCCCGGCGGAGACGCGGAAAAGATGGCGGACGGCGGCGCGATCGTAGTGATGGTAAAGGACGCCATTGAGAACGTCAGGGCCAATGGAATGGAATTCGCTGAGGAAGGAAGACAGGCCGGG
>WNEZ01045582.1_pt1 | contig 11341 bp, 10 predicted proteins | sample 5400521 | NCBI WGS metagenome assembly WNEZ01 (sample SAMN13153339, study PRJNA577476) | soil metagenome | isolation source: 120 cm saprolite under Douglas fir tree site 2 hole 1 replicate 1 | place: USA:California | collected 2015-04-18
CGCTGGCGCGTGTCTGATCGCCGCCGTCGGGGTTCTCTACCTTGATCACGTCCGCGCCGAGATCCGCAAGCTGGAGCGTACAGAAGGGCGCGGCCATGAAGTTGCCGACTTCCAGCACTCGAATTCCACTCAAGGCTCCGGGCGACATTGTGGGACGCTATCCTCTATTCCCGCCCGACCGGCAACAGCATTCCGGGGGCAATGGGATTGCCAGGCCTTCCTAGTAAACCGGGAAAACGATCTGACGTGTTGTGAACAGAACCCGAATTGGGCGAGATTGTTGTTCTCCATCAGGGCTGCATCACGGTCGAATTCTCAGGGTGCACTTCTGGAGCATGTGCGCGACTATGCCATTTTTGATCGCGAGGGCAATGTTCGGAGCTGGAATAATGGTGCTAAAGCGATCAAGCAGTATGAGGCTAACGAAAAGGCTGGAAAGCCGATGCGCCAGGCGCTCAGCGGACGAGCAAAATCCGCCGGCGCAGGAGGGCGCTAGGCTTGGAAGCTGAGGGGTCCAACAGACTCGTGATGATCATCGAGGACGATCGCGATGTCCGAGACTCGGTGCGCGAAGCGCTCGAGGATCACGGTTATCAAACGATTGGCGCCAGCCAGGGGAGGGAAGCCCTCGAGTTGTTGCGCTCGAGTGCGGCCAAGCCTTGCATCATTTTGCTGGACATGATGATGCCGGTAATGGACGGGTGGGCCTTTCGCAAGGCTCAAACGGCAGACCCGGCTCTCAGCTCGATCCCGGTGATCGTGCTCACTGCTCATAGCAGCGCCAGCGACACGGCGCGCGACATGGGCGCAGTGGGATTTCTGCGGAAGCCAGTAACGCTCCAGGAGCTGCTGACCGCGGTTAAGCAGGAGTGCCGAGACTCGGGGTAATCGAGATGGTACGACGGACTTTCGGGCCGATCGGAGTGCCGGTGCCGGTGATTGGGCAAGGTACCTGGAACCTGGAGAGGGTCGACAAGAAGAAAGCCGTCGCCGCATTGCGCCGCGGGCTCGACATCGGGATGACCCACATCGACACCGCCGAGATGTACGGCTCGGGGTTGGTCGAAGAGTGGGTCGGCGAGGCGATCAGAGGCCGTCGCGACGAGGTGTTTCTCACTTCGAAGGTCCTTCCCGAAAACGCTTCGTATCAGGGCACGCTGAAAGCGTGCGAGCAGAGCCTTCGCCGTCTGCGCACTGATGTGCTCGATCTGTATCTGCTGCACTGGCTGGGATCGATTCCGCTGGAGGAGACGCTCCGCGCGTTCGAGCAACTACGAGGCACGGGAGAGATACGTCATTTCGGCGTGAGCAACTTCGATGTTGGCGAGCTGGAGCGTGCGGTCGCCGTCGCAGGCGAGGACCAGATCGCCTGCGACCAGGTGCTCTATCACCTGCTCGAACGGGGGATCGAGCACGAGGTGCTGCCGTGGTGTCAAAGGCGTCGGCTGGCGCTTGTGGGGTATAGCCTGTTTGGTTCCGGCCGATTTCCCGACGAGTCGAGCCGGGGAGGGCGGGTGCTGGCGGAGATCGCCAAGGCTCACCGCGCGACGCCGCGCCAAATCGCGCTTCGCTTCCTGATACGCGACGAGAACGTGTTTACAATCCCGATGACTACGAACCCGAAGCATGCAGAAGAAAATGCCGCCGCTGCGGAGCTAACGCTGAGCGCGGAGGAACTCCGGCGGATCGATGTAGCATTTCCCCGCGGCCCAAAACCCAGGATCTTACCCACCTTGTGACGGAATCGATCTTTCCGACAATTCTATTTAAACTCGTATTTCGAAAGATTTCACTGTTCGTGACGTTCTCTTAAGAAAGGGATTGACTGTCCCACCCTGCCTCAGCACGCTTGGTGTCCGGACAAGGGCAACGTGGAGGGGATGTGCGTGCGGCTACCGGTGGAAGCAATCGGGCCCGGCCTGAGCTTGCTAGCAAAACATTTTTGGCTGGGTCTCGGGTTTAAAGCAGTGAGCTTGAAGAGGGAGGACTTCCTTCTCGGGCAGCGCGTACCACGATTTGAAATGGCTGGTCGGGGCGTTCGAGACGTCGATGCCGCGCTAAAGGCGAGCGAGGAACGCTATAGCGAGCTATTCGAGAACGCCAACGACGCTATTTTCACCGTGGACGTGCTGGGGAACTTCACCTCGGCCAATAGGGCTTGCGAGGAACTCACAGGCTACCGGCGCTCTGAAACTGCTTCGATGAACTTCACCCAAATTGTGGCTCCGGAGTATCTCCCGTTGGTGCGCCGGGCGCTTGAGCGCAAGCTCGCCGGGGAGATTTCTTCTAACTACGAATTGGAGATTGTTGCCAAGGATGGGCATCGAGTGCCACTGGAACTCAGCAGTCGGCCAATCGTTCGGAAGGGTAAGGTCGTGGGGGTGCAAGGCATCGCTCGCGACATCACTGACCGCGGACGTGCGCGCGAAGCATTGCGTCGCCTCAATGAAACTCGCGAGGAGGAAGCCAAACGGATTGCTCACGCGCTCCACGATGCCGCGAGTCAACTCCTGGTCGCGGTTCATATCGACCTGGCGGAGCTGGCCAGTGCGTCACCGCCTCGTATTAGGGAGCGCCTCCGGCGGATGTTGGAACACCTCGACCAGGTTGAGGAGCAACTCCGGCGGCTCTCGCATGAGCTCAGCCCCACGATCTTGGACGACCCAGGTCTCGTACCAGCCCTCGGCCTCTTGGTTGAAGGGATTTCAAAAAGGACGAGACTGCCGATCACGCTAGCGGGCTCCACAGATGGGCGCCTTCCACCCACGATCGAGACGGCACTCTACCGAATCGTGCAGGAGGCGCTTACCAACATCAGCAAACATGCGCATGCCACGCTCGCGAAAGTGGAGCTCGGACGGGAGAATCAGGCAGTGCGCTGTACCATCTGGGACAACGGAGTCGGCTTCGAGCCGCGCCGCGTGTTGGATCGGCAAGGGGAACGTGGCTTGGGTCTAATCGGAATACGGGAACGGCTAGCGCCTTTTCGCGGAACCCTCGAGCTCAACTCGTCTTCGCGCGTCGGCACGGAACTGATCATCACGATTCCACTCCAGGCTGCCAACCCAGCGGAAGTCTGCACGAAGGCCGAAGACTCATCCTGAGATGTCGCTCAAGATCATTTTAGCCGACGACCATCAGTTGGTCCGCAAAGGCTTCAAAGCGCTTTTGGAGCGCGAACAGTTCGAAGTGGTCGGAGAGGCCTCGGACGGCTACGAGGCGGTTCGGCTTGCCGCGGAACTTCGTTCGGATGTGGTTGTCATGGATCTCGCGATGCCGCTTTTGAACGGGCTGGACGCCTCCACAGACATTCTCGGCCGCTCTCCGAAGACAAGAATCATCCTGTTAACCATTCACACCGAGGATGAATATGTACTTGAGGCCTTGCAGAGAGGGGTTTCGGGCTACGTCTCAAAAAAGCAGGCCGCCGAGGATTTGGTTCGGGCTATCCGCGAAGTTTCGCTGGGGATGATTTATTTGAGCCCGGGGATGTCGCGGCTCTTGGTCGACGCGTATCGAAGCAAATCCAGCCGAACCGCCGAGCGATTGACCCCACGGGAGCGCCAAGTGTTGCAGTTAATTACCGAAGGAAAGGCCACCAAGGAGATTGCGGGTATCCTCGGAGTCAGCGTGAAGACCGCTGAGACCCATCGAGCCAAGATTAAGGAGAAGCTCGACATTCACGAGACCGCTTCTCTCGTTCGGTACGCCATCCGCCGAGGCCTGATCGAGCCCTGAGCCGGATCCGCTGACGATGAGGCATTGCCCGGGTCGAGCACCGCTCATTGCCGCGCTGTCTTCCGACCCCACTTTCACCCTGCGCCAATGGAGTGAACTGCTTGCCTACTCAATTGGCGCGCTCCGTGGAGGGGGCGTGACATGGGAACCGGGGCTGAGACCATCGGCGGCGGGCCGGATCTCGGCTCACCTACGCAGCTCACCAAACCGCTATCGGTTAGCGGTTCGCCCGCCGCACAAATTCATTTGTCGCTCCTGTTGCACCGGCTGGCCAGCCGGCGCGAGGATCAGGACGCCTGGGATCTGTTGTATCGACGATTGAGGCCGGTCGTAATGGCCAGGATCTATCCCCTGCTCCGCGGCGACAGCCATCTGGTGGAGGATGCGACCCAAGAAGTCTTCCTCCGGATCTTTCGCTATTCCAAATTCGAGAAAAACCTCACCGACCCGAACGCATTTCGCGCATACGTGAAGGTGGTGTGTCGAAACGTCGTGAGCCAGTTGCGGTTGCAGCAGAAGAATAAGCTCGCCTGGCCGCTTCAGCCGATCGGGTCGAATGGTGCACGGCCGGAACACGGCGCGCGGCCGGATCAGCAAGCGGCAGCGCGCGAAATGGTGCAAAAGGCACGCTGTCAACTAAGAAACATCGATCGCCAAGTTTTCGAGTTGCTGATCGAAGGCTGCGATTTGCGCGAAATCGCACAAAGGACTGGACTGCCCTACTTTACCGCGGGGGCGCGCGTGTGTCGGCTCCGAGCACGGTGGCAGAAGTTTTTTGCGGAAGTGTAAAAAAAGAGGGCTGGTCTGATTTCTATTATTGCGTCAGCCCAAACAAACAAGAATGAACTTGAAAAGGTCTGATTGCCAAAGTGGAGGATGTAACAATGGTACCAGAGAAGAGACGACTAAATATTGCGTCAGAGAGCGCAATGGAGCTACCTGCTCGAGAGACGCTCGGGCTTTTCATATCTGTAAACATCCAAGACATTCTGAGCGGTAACTACATTAATGTTAACGTGGCGAACGTCAGCGTCGCGGCTCAAGTTTGCGCGTTGGTACAAGGGATCAACGTTTTGGTCGACAACGACTTCAACCGGCCGCTGTACTGTTGGTTTTAATTAAGTACACTTTCAGTCTTCACGCTCGCGGCTGAACGGAGCCGCCGCGAGCGTCAAGCCCAATGCACCCAGAACTGTGCCAGGCCGAGGTGCTCCTCGGTGAAGTGCCTAACCAGCCTTTGCTCGCAGCCGATGTCCAGTTAGTCGGCGAAATGCCAGACACCGGCTTTGCTGAGCGGCAGTGGCTGATACAGCGGGATGGACGCTTCATCCAGCTTACCGAGCTTCTCTACCGGATCGCTGAGCTGGCAACTGGTGAGCGCACGCTTCAACAAATCGCCGACTCCCTGACCAACTCAACCGATTGGATCGTAGAAGCCGCGGATGTGCAGGAGCTCATCCGATCTAAGCTCATGCCGCTTGGTGTGGTGGGCCGAGGTGCCTCGGGCGCGCTGGTTAACGGCAAGGTGCTTAGCCCACAACGGGCGCGGTCGCCTTTGCAGATCACCGGGCGGACCAAAGTGCTTAGCCCGCGGTTGATTGACCCGATCACAAGATTACTGGAGTTCTTCTACCTTCCCGCGGTGCTGATCCCGATTCTCGTTGCCGCTCTTGCGGCTCACGCGTGGATGTACGGTGTCCACGGCGTCGCCGCCGGCGCTCGAGAGGCTGTTTATACATCGGGTGGATTGTTGGCTGTTTTGGCGATTGTGTTCCTCGGAGGGGCGTTTCACGAGTTCGGCCACGCCTCCGCTCTTCGCTACGGAGGAGGCAAGGTGAGAGGGATGGGAGTGGGCCTGTATCTCATCTATCCAGCGTTTTACACCGATGTGACTGACAGTTACCGGCTGAGCCGGCGAGCCCGATTACGCACGGATCTGGGCGGTGTGTACTTTCATCTCATCTTTGCGGCCGGCCTGATCGCGATATCGGCACTGACCCATAGCGAACTGCTTCTGTTTGCCGTCCTGTTGATCAACGCGGACATGCTCCGCCAACTTATTCCCTTCGCGCGGCTCGACGGCTACTGGGTTCTTGCGGACTTGACCGGCATCCCGGACTTCTTTTCCCAGATGGGCGCTTTTCTTCGCAGCGTGCAACCCGTCCAGGCCTTCGGAGAAGGCCGATTGCCGAACCTCAAGCCTTGGGTCAAAGCCGTCTTTGCTCTGTACACGCTGGTAACCATGCCGCTGCTGGCGGTCTCGTTTCTCCTACTGCTGATACATTTACCGGGTTTTTTGTCTCAGACCTGGAATTCGTTTTGGGTCCAGATCAGGTTGTTTTCGGAGGCCAAAGGTCAGCTGGATTTCCTCCGAATGGCGCTGGCGGCCGTCCAGATGCTCCTGCTCACTCTGCCGGCGGCCGGCAGCCTCTACGTTGTCTACAGTGTCCTTCGAAAACCGATCCAATCGCTCTGGCGTTGGAGCGGGCTCAAACCCGGGCGTCGAATGGCAGGAGCACTGGGGATCGTGGGCAGCCTTATTCTTGTTGCCGCGATCGGCTGGGCACCAAGCCTAGGGCTAGGCGCCCACAAGCGCACGGCTCAGGTTCTTGCCGGTGAGCTCGAACAGGTCCGTAAGGCGACGGCACTTATCCAGACGCTCCAGGCGGATCTGGAGGGTTCGATCGACTCAGTCCATTTCACCGGAACCGTACTTCTCGAGCGGCCCAATTTGGCGCGGATCGATATCCATGGCGATCAGGAGCTCAAAGACATTCTGGTGATCTCCACTGGTACCGATCTTTGGACCTATTTTCCTTCCGAGAACAAGTTTGTTCGCTCCATCCCCGGCGCACAGGGCCACCACATTCAACCGGTCCTGGTGGACGAGGTTCGCTTTTTCTTCCGTCCGGACACGATTGGGCTCGCCGGACAAGGCGAGGCGTCTGCCTATGCGGGCAAGCAAACAGTCGATGGCGCTTCCTACGATGTCATTGAAGTGACCAGTGCGGGGCCGCCGAAGAGAACGACCCGCTACTTCATTTCACCCACCGACAAGCTCATCTATCGGGTGCTCACCCGGATAGAGCGAAAGCAAGGAGCAACCTCAGTTCGCTGGGCAAACCTCAGAAATGTACGAACCAATGTATCAGTGGATGAGTCTGAGTTTCGGTGGACACCGCCTGATAGCGCCAGCTTCCTTCAGTTGCCTGGACTGGCCTTGCCGCAAGCAAGCGTCAAGCAGTGACCTCAAGTGGTGAGAATGCGAGTGTGTGAATGGAGGAAGTCATGGTGGAGAAGAGACGATTGAATTTCGAGAGCATGGAGTCCCAGACTGCACTGGAGCTTCCTGAGCGGGAGACGCTCCAGGTGGTCGTAGTCGTGACGATCGCGAACATAGCGAGTGGCAACCACATCACCGTAAACGCCCTGAACGTCAACGTTGCGACACAGGTCTGTGCGCTGGTTAGCGCGATTAATGCTTTGAGTGACTGCGACAGCAGCCGCCCCTTGGCTTGCTCGTTCTAGTAAAGCCAACGGCTCTCGATTGCCAGGCCGCGCCCAAATCTTGATGCGGACGCCCAGGCCGGGGTCGAACAGCGGTGCCGGGATGGAAAGCCCGCTACTTGGAGGCGGTAACGCCGCAGCGAGCCTCGTACTCGCGGAGCCTCTTCGTATAGGCGTCGTCACCTGCGATCGCCGCCAGGCTGATGGGGTTCCTGGCTGCGTCGATTAGACTTACCGCCCGACGCTGCAGGATCAGGGCTTCGGCGCATTTTCAATGGCAAAGCCTCCTTATTTTGCCCCTTCGCTGCAAGCAGCGCAGCCAAGCTGTTGTGGGCGTCGGCGCTCTCCGCGTCCAACGCCACGGCTTTTCGGTAACCACTCTCTGCCTCTGTCTGATTTCCGGCATCGCTGAGTGCCCGCGCAAGGAACAGCCACGCCCGAGCATCGTTGGGTCGGGCAGTAACTGAGTTCCGCAGCCCAGTGAGCGGCGAAGTTTGGTCGAGCTTCGCTCGTCGAGCAATCGCGACTGGGTGGGTCGGATCTTCCCGTAATGCCTCATCGAGCTCGGCGCGAAGCAGGGACTCCCGCTCTTCCGCCTTGGCGCGAATCAGCCTAAGCTGAACGAGTAGCAGGTGAACCTCGGCGGGAGGAAGCTTCGACTCTGCAAAGGTTGCATCCCCCTCACCGTTGACTCGATAAAAGACATACCTCGCGGAATTTCGATAGCGCTCGAGTGACTTATCGAGCGATTCGAGCGTTGCCGGTTTGAGCGGATCGAACTCGGGGAAGGAAGCACGCCACGCACTCGACGGATCTTCCGCTGCCGAAAGCCGCCTCTGAAATTCGGTGAACTCCTTCGATCGGCTATTCCAGAGCCAATGATAAAGCAGCCAGCTCTGCACGTAATAAGGGTGCTCCGCCTCGGCACCTTCTTGGCCTCTCCAGGTCAGCAGGTCCTTCACCTTGACGGGGGGTGTTTGCGCCAGCGCATAACGGGCCTCGCGCGAAATCACTCCCACGCCGCCCTGAAGATGGGTGGCACCGCGCACCATGTGAGAGCCGGTTCTCATGGTCGGTTCATTGTCGATCATTTCGCTTGCCACGGTCTGGATGAATTGCGCGAGACCTTCGCTGAACCACCGCGGTTGGCGCGCGAACAAGAACCAGGAGAGATGGTGCACCAATTCGTGCGCGACCGTTTCTGGATCCGCCTTCAGGCCACCCACCGGAATCACGATCAGGGCCTGCTGGAGCGGAGTAATCGTGTGATAACCCGCATAGTCTTTGCCAGACTCCTGAAACTGCGCTCGATTACCAAACCCGATGACGCGGGTCCGACCAGGGAGTTCGACCTGCTCGCCAATCATCGCCTGCAGCACCATCGTGTAGATCCGTTCGAGGTCTTTGATCTGCAGGGCGGCAGAATCTCTTGACAGATCGGTATCAAGCAAAAAGTGCTTGCTCCGGTATTCGCGCCATTCGGGACCGCCTCGAGCCGAGCATTTGAAAGGCTCGGGTTTGTCAGCCGCGTAGACTGGTGCGCTCAATCCCAGAAGGGCAGCGAACAGTGGAATCGCGCGAGATCGGGTTCCGCGTGTCGACATGTATTCCCCTCCCAAGCGCAAGAAGTCCCCTGCGCCTCCCTAGTGATCGCTTAGCATACCGGGTGAAGGTCTTCTTGTGTTTTCAGAAAGTGCCTCCATGTGAAGAGCAGTCTGCGCCGCTGGTGCGTGGGCCCTTGCATCGTGAGACATTCTCTTCGCAACCGAGCGTATTAGGTACGCTTTTTTGCGGAGGGAATGGCCAGACCAGGACGGGATCAGCGCAATTGATCCGGAGCGTGGCCTGTAGGCGCGACGCGAGCTCAAATCTTGATGCGGACGCCGAGGCCGGCGTCGAACAGCGGTGCTGGGATGGAAATCGGCCCGATGGTGGTCTGAGGATCAATCTGTTGACGCGGCAGATTGACCTGGAGTCGAAACTCACCGCCGTGTCTTCCGTAGTGAACGTCGGCGTAGGCCTCCAAATACAGATAGGAGAGCACGCGGGTAAGAAAATCGAGGCGCGTGATTACGGACCGATCCGATAAATTGCTCAAATTTGAAAGGATGAAAGAAGAGTTCTCTCCCAGGATGCTGGGGCTGGTAAACGTGGCGTACAGCGCGCCGTAGTGCCGTCCGAGATAGAAGGGCTGAAAGCTCGGAGGCGTACCCGGATGCGTGAAGTCCCGGAAAATTAGAAAGGGATAAATGCGTTCGCTGTCGTAGCCAATCGAGTTGTAAAAATATTCAACGCCTAAAACCAGGTTGTTGTTCTCAGCAATAACAATCGTGGTGTTGAATCCGCCGCTCGCTGCAACCTTGTAGTTCGTGGGCGTAAAAGGCTCGAGCTGCCCTGCGAGGCCTTGGGCGGGATCTGGGTTCGGATTGATTCTAAAGAGCGGGACATCGCTGCCCTTGCTCAGCGATGTTTCCACATAGGCGTCGAGGGGACCGATTGCCGAGGATGCATCGAGCCCGAATCTGTCTTTTCGCCCCGGCTGAAAAACCGCCTCGGCTCCAATCTCGCTGCGGGCAAAGGCTATCTCTCCCCGGATCGCCCCTCCCAGCTGGTTCAAGGTGCTGGCCGGTCCCGCGTTGTCGATCAGCCCGATGGCGTAGAGATTCCAACCGCGTTCGGATGGCAGGTGGACCTTGACCATCGAGGCGCCAAGTCGCGGATCGAAAACCGCCAACGGATCTCTTCGTTGGGGCGTGAGGAAGTCCGTGGGATTCCAGAAGCGCGACACGCCCCATTTGACGTGCTGCTTACCGGCGGTGATGAAGACGGTTCGGGCGATATCAAAATTCACCCAAAGCTGGTCGAGCAGGACCGCGGGATTGCTGTTGGTCGGCAGGGTGAAAGCGCTGCCAGTGGTGTTGCTACCAGAGCCGAAGGCAGGATTGCTTGCATTGCCTGTGCCGTCGAGCGTCGGATCATAAGTAAGCCGCCCGAGAATCATCCCCCGGACCCGATCGCTGGGCCGTGCGTCAAAATACCCGTCGACGAGCGCGGGGAGAAAAAAGCGCGCCTTCCCCAAGGCCTGGCTTTCGCTCGCCTGCACGATCGACCGCAAGTAAATCTGGCCGCCGATGGTGAGCGGATTGTCCCGATTCGGCTCGGAGGCGAACAAATCGGATGTCGGGGGTGAGGAGAGCGCTCGTTGGTCGCGCGAACGCTCCTGTCCCTTTATCGTCTCATCCTCGAGAGAGCTTGCCGGCGTCTCGGTCGCGCGCTCGGGCGATGGCCCGGCGGTTCCTCGAGGCGCGGGCGTGCCTCCATCCGGCGCGGGTCCGAACAACTCTTCCTCGCTCGGCCGTTGCTGCGCTCGCGCTGGCAGAGCAATCGCCACCAGCGAAGCGAGGACCGCCCAGCCGCGCGGCGATGCGATCATCGACTTTTGCTCTCGAACCAGGCTTTGGTGAAAATGTTGGTCTCGAGGGGCCGCAGGTCGACAGTTTTGATCAGGACGATCGTCGAGTTGGCCTTCTCCACCTCGTCGTAGATCCGGATCTCCGGCGGGTACCAGAAATCGCCCTTCTTGGACTCGCTGTACTGCTTTTGCCATCGCGGATAATAGAGGGTGCGCATCAGTCGACCCGACAGCGCGAATTCCTGCCGCTTGAGTACGTTGGAGGTCGCGGTGTCGACCCACAGCTTGACGATCGGAAACGCGACGTCGACCCCTGGCTTCACTTTGAGGTTCAGTCGATGGACGTGGTAGGCGCCGAGCTTGTCGTCGCCCTCGTCGCTGGCGTCGTACTCCTCGGCCAAGCGCGACTCGTCAAAGTCCGCTCGTCGCGAATCGGTTCCAGCGATTCGTTCTCGCTCGGTCCTACGTTCCCATTTGCCGACATTCGGATCATAGGACCAGAGATTCTTGTCCACCCGCAAATAACCTTTGCCCTGCTCGCTCTTCGGTTTGCTGAAGAGGATGATCAACCGCTGGTCGGCGCTGCGACGATAGACGATTGCCTCACGGATCACGTCGGTCTTGTCCCTTTCCTTCTGCTCGAGATAGACCAAAGCTCGGTAGTCCCCGTTGTTCTGCTGCCGA